>WNGM01009394.1_pt1 | contig 10894 bp, 13 predicted proteins | sample 5400571 | NCBI WGS metagenome assembly WNGM01 (sample SAMN13153378, study PRJNA577476) | soil metagenome | isolation source: 100 cm soil or saprolite under Garry oak tree replicate 2 | place: USA:California | collected 2016-06-15 | reverse complement strand
CGCATGAAACGATGCAACAGCAGCCTCACGGTGCCTTCCCGTGAGGACTGTTTCGGTGGTGGTCCCGGTATCAATCTAGGGCACACATATAGTCTACCATAGGGCGTAGCCCGTACGGAACGGTTAAACGTTCGAGGAATAGACAAGAGGACAACGATGACAACTAAAAACAATGCGGCGACAATGGAACCAGTGGCGCACTGTCCGCCGCCCCAAGCGCTTCAGAAGCATGACCCTCAACTGAAGCACCTGGCCGGCTCAAATTACGACGACTGGAATACCTTGGTCGCGAACCAGGCGATGAATTCGGCGTGGTATCCGAGCATGATGGACGCGGAGCAGCGTAAGAAAATTCAATTCGGACTTTTGTGCGTATGATCACGATAGTCGATCCATTCAGGCCGTCGCTGGCGATCTCCCAGCCGGCCTCATTCATCGCCGCCACCGCCTGCGGGTTGCGCGCCATGGCGGAGGCGACGCCGTAGACCGTGACCGGCATGTTGCGCTCGGTGAACATCCGCCACAACCGCCAGAAGCCGACGCGGGAGCCGTATTCGTAGATCGACTCCATGTTGACGTGCCGCTGCCCCGACCACGGCTGCGCTTCGACGATTTCCGAGAGAAAAGCTTCTGAGGCCGCATCACCATGCAGGACGCAGTTCTCGCCGCCTTCCTCATAACTGATGACGAACTGCACCGCGACGCGGGCTTCGCGCGGCCAAACGGGCCGCGGCCGGTCGCGGCCATAACCGATCAGATCGCGCGGATAATCCTGCTCAATATCAAACAAGCCGCTCTGCTCCCAAGATTGGTCGAAGGTCAATCGGGCATTGTACACGAAATCCTGTTGATTGTTGACAATCACAAGGCGCGCGCGTCTGATCCGCCCAAGATTTGGCGACGGGGGGAGATACCCGGACTGTCGGGCGCTGGTTCATTCAATGGAGGAGACGTGCGATGATGAGTAGGTATTCTGCTGTGCAATCGGCTCTGTTCGGGGCCTCGATGCTGACCTTGATGGCCGGAGGCGCACTGCCGGCGCAGGCGGCGAACACCGAATTGAAGATCGGCTTCGTCGGCGTGACCAGCGGTCCCGCTGCGGCCTGGGGCACCTCGAACGTGCGCTCGATGCAGACCCTCGCGGCGCAATGGAACGAGGCTGGCGGGGTCAAGATCGGCGATCGCACCTACGACATTAAGATCGTGACCTTCGACGACCAGAAGGATCCCAAGCGCGCCATCGCCGGCATGGAAAAGATGGCTCAGGAAGGCATCCACTATGTGGTGGGGCCGAATGTCGACGACGGCGCGGCCGCCGTGCGCCCGGTGGCGGAAGCCAAAGGCATCATCTACTTCCCCTACGCCTTCCCGAAGGCGCTCTATACCAAGCCTGCCAGCAACGCGGTGCTCGGCATGGTCGCGAACTATCAGTCGGGCCCGGCGATCTACAAATATTTGCACGACAACAAGGGCGTGAAGACGATCGCCTTCGTCGCGGCCAATGAATCCGATCCGCTCAGTCAGCGCGACGGCGGCGTCGCGGCCGCGCATGCGCTCGGCCTGCAGGTCGTCGCCGACAAGGACACCTACCAGAACGACACCCGCGACTTCACACCGGTGCTGACGCCGATCGTCAAGCTGAAGCCTGATCTCTTGGTGCTCTCCGGCGTCTCGCCGGCCAACGCGCCACTGTTGATCCGCGCCGCGCGCGAACTCGGCTATCAGGGACTGCTTTCGGCCGAAACCGCGCAGGACGCCAAGGTGCTCGAGGAAGGCGCGGGCGACCTCGCCAACGGCTTCATCTCGGTCGGCGGCGCCTCGACTGCGGAGATCCGCTCCAAGACGATGGACGACTTCATCGCGCGCTACACCAAGATGTTCGGCGAATACAACGACGAGTCGAACACCAAGATTTACGCACTGCAATACATCATCGACACGCTGAAGGCGAACCCCAAGGCGATCGACGATATCGCCGAGTACAAGAAGACCATCGACGGCTTCTCGGCCCCGAACCCCTACGTCAAGGGCGAGAAGATGCTGCATTATGTCGGCGCCTCGTCGTTCGGCCAGAAGCGCCAACTCGCGGTGCCCCTTGTCGTCACCGAATATAAGAACGGCAAGTTCGAGACGCTGTTCATCGCCGATGTCGATTGATCCGTGGTGGCCGGCGCCGGCCTTAAGCCGGGCGGCCGGCTGAACGTCATTAGAACCTGGCGGCGAGCGAGATCGTTCGCCCCTCGCTTGCCGCCCACTCTGCCCCTGCTCACCCGAGGCTGCCGCTCCGCGGATCGTCCGCGCCTTTCAAACGGGATTGCGCATGACACAAGTCATCGTGAACGGCCTTTATCTCGGCGCCCAGTACGCGCTAATCGCGCTCGGCCTGACGCTGATCTTCGCGCTGATGAATGTGTTGAATTTTGCGCACGGCCAGATGTACGTGTTCGGCGGCTTCATCACCTATACGGTCTACGGTCAATTGCACCTGCCGTTCGTGGTGGCGCTCGCCTGTTCGGGCGTGACGCTCGCAATCATCGGCGGGCTGTTCGAACGCCTGCTGTTCCGCACCGTGATCCGGCGCAGCGTGCGCGACGAGAGCACCATGCTGCTCGCGGCCGGCACTGCTTTTTTCCTCGATGCCGTAATCCTGCTGCTGTTCGGCGAAAAGCAGCGCGGCGTGCCGAAGATTATCAACGGCGTACTCAACGTCGATTGGCTGATCATGCCCTACGACAAGATCGCCGTCGGCGTCATTGCGCTGGTGCTGATCGCGAGCTTTATGGCCTACATGCAGTTCAGCCGTCCCGGGCGGGCGATGCGGGCGCTGGCGCAGGACCGCGTCGCCGCGCAGCTGATGGGCGTCAATGTTGACCGCTATTCCATGATCGGGTTTGCGCTCGGCGCGATGCTGGCCGGCGTAGTCGGCGGGCTGCTCGTGGCCATCACCGGCGTCAACTCCGGCATCGGCGGCCCGATTTCGATCAAGGCGTTCCTGATGGTGATGATCGGCGGCGCCGGCGTGGTTGGCGGCGCCATCGCCGGCGGGTTCATTCTCGGCATGCTGGAGTCGGTCGGCTTGTCGGTGCTTCACGCCCACGGCGACATCACCTATCTGGTGATCTTCGCCGCCTTGATGGTGTTCCTGAGCATCCGTCCCAACGGGCTGATGGGCAAACCTTGGGGCTAACGATGACCAGCACCGCATCCAAACTCTCGGCACTGGCGCTGTTTCTCGTCGTCGCCTTCGTGCTCGTGCCCTGGCTAATCGCGGTCAGCGGCCGCAGCGATCTCTATTACACGCTGACGTCCGTCGCGCTGCTGAGCATCGCCAGCGCTGGCGTGTGGGTGACCTTCTTCATCGGCCGCATCAACATCGGCCAGGGCGCCTATGCGCTGCTCGGCGGTTACGTGTCGGCGATACTCGTCACGGTTGGCCAACGGCGCCAAGGGCATCACCGACATCCCGCCCCCTGGACCGATCCGCCTGTTCGGCGTCACGCTGCTACCGGATTTCGCCACGCTCGCCAACCCGCGCCAGGCGTTCTATTTCGTCGCAGTGACGCTAATGGTGCTGGTGTTCGCCGGCGTCTACCGGCTAGTGCATTCGCGGATCGGGCAACTGTGCCTGTCGCTGCAACAGAACGAGGAGCTGGCCTCCTCGATCGGCGTCAACATCGCCGAGCTGCGCATCATCGCCTATGCGATCTCCTCGTTCCTGGGCGGTATCGGTGGCGCCATGTTCGTCGCCATCGCGCAATCGATCTATCCGTCGAGCTTCGCGGTCACCGATTCCGTGAACTTTATGCTGAACTGCTTCCTCGGCGGATTGGGATATGTGGTCGGCCCCGCGGTCGGCACCTTCGTGCTGTATTTCGGCTGGGACTTCCTGTTCCGGACCGGCGCGTTCCAGTTGCTGATCTATTCGATGGTGCTGATCGCGCTGATGGTAGCGCTGCCCAACGGCATTCTCAGCCTGTTCGCGCCACGACGGAAGGAGAGCTGAGCCATGGCGGAGCTGCTCGAGGTCAAATCCCTGACCAAACGCTTCGGCGGCCTAGTGGCCGTCAACGGCATTTCGTTTGTCGTGCGTGAGGGCGAGATCCTGTCCGTGATCGGACCGAACGGCGCCGGCAAGTCTACCCTGTTCAAGCTGATCGCCTCGTTCATGCGGCCGAGCGACGGCGAAGTGCTGTTACTCGGCGCGCGCATCTCCGGCCTTGCGCCACATATCGTGGCTCGCGCCGGCGTAGTGCGCACCTTTCAGGAAACCACCATCTTCAAGGGTATGAGCGTGCGCGACAACGTCATCATCGCCCATCACCTGCGCTCGCGCGCCAGCCTGCTCGGCTTCTACGCCGGATCAAAAAGCGCGCGCGCGGATGAGAGCGACTTCGCCCGCTCCGCCGACGAGATCCTCGATTTTCTCGGTCTCGGCGCGATCGCCAGCCAGCTGGCGAGCACACTGCCGCAGGGCCATTTGCGTGCGCTCGGTATCGCCATCGGGCTCGCCACCAACCCGACGATCTTGTTGCTCGACGAACCGTTCGCCGGCATGAACCACGACGAGACGCGCCGCGCGGTCCAGCTGGTGCGCGCGGTGCGCGAGCGCGGCGTCACCATCCTGCTGGTGGAGCACGACATGCCCGCCGTGATGAAGATTTCGGACCGCATCGTGGTGCTGAATTTCGGCGAGAAGATAGCGGAAGGAGCGCCGAGTGAGATCCAGGAAAACCCGCGCGTGATCGAGGCCTATCTCGGCAGCGCCGACGAATCGATCGGGATGTAGCGCGATGGAGCCGCTTCTCACTTTCTCGGGCGTCGAACTCTACTACGACCAGGTGTACGCCCTGCGCAATGTCTCGCTCGAGGTCAACGAGGGCGAGACGGTGGCACTGATTGGCGCCAACGGCGCCGGCAAGACCTCGATCCTGCGCGCAATCACCGGCCTGCGGAAAATCCGCAGCGGTGAAATCCGCTTTCGCGGCCAGCGCATCGATGGCCGCCCGCCGGACGAACTGGTCAAGATGGGCATCGCCATGGTGCCCGAGGGCCGCCGCTCGTTTCCGCTGATGTCGGTGAAGGACAATCTCCTGATGGGCGCCTTTACCCGCCACGACAAAGCCGAGGTCGCGCGCACGCTCGAGGCGGTGCTCGCGCGCTTTCCGCGGCTGCGCGAACGCTACGGCCAGGCGGCCGGCACCATGAGCGGCGGCGAACAGCAGATGCTGGTCATCGGCCGCGCGCTGATGAGCCGGCCGACGCTGCTGCTGCTTGACGAGCCCTCGCTTGGCATCGCTCCGAAACTGGTGCAGGACATCGCCCGCTCGATCGTCGCCATTAATCGCGACGAGAAGGTCAGCGTGCTCTTGGTCGAGCAGAATTCGCGCATCGCGCTCAAGATCTCCGCGCGCGCCTATGCGCTCTCCACCGGTGCCGTCGCGCTCTCCGGGCGCTCGGCCGAGCTTCTCTTCGATGAACGCGTCAAGACGCTCTATCTTGGCGGAGAACTGTGAATTCAGGTCGAACACCCATGCACATTCTGGTCGTCAACCCCAACACCACCGCGTCGATGACGCAAAAGATCGGTGCCGCGGCCCAAGCGGTCGCTGCCTCCGGCACCGCGATCGAGGCCGTCAATCCGAATTTCGGCCCGCCGAGCATCGAGGGCTTTTACGATGAAGTCTTCTCGATTCCGGGCCTGCTGGCGCAGATGCGTGCTGCGCCCAGTGCGGACGCCTATGTGATCGCCTGTTTCGACGACACCGGGCTCGACGCGGCGCGCTGTCTCACCACCGCGCCAGTGGTCGGCATCGGCGAGGCCGCCTTCCACATGGCCAGCCTGGTGGCCTATCGGTTCAGCGTGGTGACGACGCTGTCGCGCTCGATCTCGGCGATCGAGCACAACCTCGCCAAATACGGTTTCGCCGGCCGCTGCGCGCGGGTGCGCGCCTCCGACATTCCGGTGCTCGATCTCGAGATCCCCGGCTCAGACGCGCGTCAGCGCATATCGAAGGAGATCGAAAACGCCATCATCGAGGACCGCGCGGAGGCGATCGTGCTGGGCTGCGCCGGCATGGCCGATCTCGCCGCTGCGCTATCGCGCGAGCACCGCCTCCCCGTCGTCGACGGCGTCGGTGCGGCGGTGAAGCTCGCCGAAGGCCTGGTGAGCCTCGGCCACAAGACATCGAAGCATGGCGGCTATGCGGCGCCTCGCGCCAAGCCTTATGCGGGCATGTTCGCTGCGTTCACGCCGCAAGCGCAGCACGAGCCAGACAACGAGTCGCAGCCGCAACGCGCGGCGGACAACCCGCCGATCACCGCTTCACCTGCGGGACAACGCACGTTATGATGACCGCCGAAGCGCGTGCACACTCTCCGACCGCAACCCCTAACGTCGCCATCTCCGTCTAGCCCCTGACGCCATGCGCACCCTTGAAGACCAACAGACCCAGTCCCTGAAGCCGCCATCGCGATGGTCCGGCACCTACACCCGCCTGAGGGACGCGATCTTCGCGCATCGGTTGGCGCCCGGCACCAAATTGCCCGAAGACGAACTGGCCTCGATCTACGCAGTGAGCCGCACAGTGATCCGCTCCGCGCTACAGGCGCTCGCGCACGATCGCCTCGTGCGCCTAGAGCCGAACCGCGGCGCCTTCGTGGCACAGCCCTCGCAGACCGAAGCCCGCGAAATCTTCGAAATGCGCATGCTGGTCGAGCCGCGCGCCGCGGCCCTCGCCGCCGCACGCGCTACGCCCGCTGACATAGCGCGGCTGCGCGCCCATCTCGATCAGGAACACGAGGCGGTGCGCGAGGGGCGCGACAGCGACGCGCTGATGCTCTCGGCCAATTTCCATGTCGAGGTCTCGCAGATCGCCTCGCAGTCGATTCTGTGCGAGGTCATCGCCGACCTCGTCACCCGCTCGTCGCTGATCATCGCACTGTACTGGGTCCGGCGCGACACCATCTGTGCAAGCCACGCCCATCATCCCCTGGTCGACGCCATCGCCCGCCACGAGTCCGATATGGCTGCCGAACTGATGATAGGCCACCTCGCCGATCTGCTGACCGGACTGGACCTGACACCACGGCAGCGCGACGAAAAAAGCCTGAGCGATATCCTGTTTCAGGACGTGTAACGCGCGCGCCCCTCGTCCGCACGCCGCAAGTTCGTCCCGATCAGGGTATTCATGCAATCCCTTTTCAAGGGCGGATCAAGGGGCCGATTCGTTGGCGGAATCCAACCTCTACCTTCCTGCGCAGGACATACTACGTTAGACCGCAGAAAAAGAACGCGCATTCGGCGGCTTGAACATAGCAGGCGGTTACGCCGCCGCTAATGGATTCGAAAATCGTCGATTCGTTTTCCCGACTTAAGCTGTGCGGTGAGCCAGCGTGGCTTCTTCCCGCGGCCTGCCCAAGTCTCGGACGGCTCCGCGGGATTTCTATACTTCGGAAACACCTGCGGGTAAGGGCGCCGCGCGTGACTCATCTTGTGAGGTTCCGCACCCCCCGCTGAGCTGACGCAATTTTTGATCAAGCCGTGCTTTTTCGGTTGACATTTTGCGGGCTAATACCGAGACGACACGTTCGTGAAGGGACCGAAGGTCGTCCGCCGACATCGATTTGAGATCACGAGGTTTCATTTTTTTAAACCCAGATGATGTGTCGTCGAAGGCTGCTTCTGCCCAACGGCCAATTCTAGGCGATTCCGGGCCGCTTCAATGGTCGAAGAAGGCCAAAAATGAGTGCCCGAATCCTGTAGAACTACGGGATTTCGTATCTGCCGCGACCGGAGGGCTTAAACAAGCCTTAGGCGCTGATTGGTAATGTGCGAGAACAATTCAGATGAGTGCACAGCGTGGCCACTTCCGAACGTCGCAAGGGTGTGAGAGTCGTTTTTGAAAAAGGCATCGAAGTTTCGATCATGGCAATTGACGGGACTTGGCGACGCGATTGCATCATGCAAGACGTGTCCGAAACCGGTGCAAGGCTAAGCATCCGCGACTCGATCGAGGGCTTAAAGCTCAAAGAGTTCTTCCTCCTGTTGTCATCCACCGGCCTAACATACCGTCGTTGCGAACTCGCCTGGGTCAACGGCGAAGAAATTGGCGCAAAATTCGTAACAGCACAGACCGAAAAGAAAAAACGAACCGGGCGAAGCCACAATAACAATCTCGAGTTTTGAGTGAGCGACCCGATGCTCTGCACCGTGTGCGATCATCGCGGCGCCGACGTTGGCCCATCCATAAGATGGTAGTTCCGTGTTGCCCTCGCCGTTCAGGTTTCCGACAATTCGGAACTACCCACTAAACGCGCCGGCCTTGCGCGTCCGCCCCGGCGCACCGTGACTTTCAACCGGAAACCCATCGCGTCCAGAACGCTTAAAACGGTTTTGAAATTTGGACCCGTTGGCCCACAGGAAAAAGCTCGATAAAGGCTCGGTCTTTCAATTCCAGATTTTTTCGCAATGTCTGACATGTTATGCAGATGGGTGGCGGCGCCAATGGCGTGACAAATTTCGGCGATATCCGACTTCTCAAGGGCTTGATTTATGCAATCGGCTGCGGCCTGCCGCTGGCTCAGGTGTGGTCTGACGGATTTTTCAGACATGTAACCTCCAAACAAATAGGCCGGCATTTCTGCCGGCCTACTTTACTGGAGACTACGTAATAAGACGAGGTCAGTATCTCGCTGGTGCGCCGTAACCACCGAAGCGGTAGTTGATGCGTAAGGTGACCATATCCACGTCTTGGCTGATCCGATTGAGCGCACCGGCAACAATCGGATTGCCTACCGAGAATGAATTATTCGCGTCGCCCATGAACAGGTGGTCGTATTCAGCACCGATAGACCAATTCGGTGTGAAGCCATACTCAAATCCGACACCCACAGTTCCACCCCAGCGGGTCGAGCTTGCCGAGGCAAGACCAATGCCTCCAAGCGTGGTGCTTATGTCATAACGATTGCTCGTCACCGCCGCGCCGCCCTTGAAGTAAAACAGCGAGGCGTTCCATGCATAACCGATCTGGCCGGTAAAGAGGCCGATGCCATCGGTTTTGGTGCGAGTAGAGAGCGTAGGATTGAGGAGGCTGACTCGCTGGTTGCTGAGATCCGCCCAATCGCCCTGAGCTTCCAAGCCAAACACCCACTGGTTGGCTTGCCAGCGATAACCGAGCTGGCCACCGACGAGGCCCCCCGACCGCTCGCGACAGCCGTCAGCGACGACTACGCCAGCCACACCAACAAAATCCACACAGTTGCGGCTCTGGCCCCAGCCGCCGTTGGCGCCAATGTAGAAGCCGGTCCAGTCGTAGATAGGGGCAATCATCGGAGGGGGAGCCTTGGTGTACGGACGTGCAGCCAGATCAGCTGCCGACGCGGGAGTGGCCATCCCCAATGCAACCAAACCAAACGTACCAAGTAAGAATTTCTTCATCGTATTTTTTCCCTGCTCCGTCGCTTCTGGTGATCTATCTGAAACGATGGATGCACTCGCGACCGCCGATAACTCTGTTGAAGACATTCGCTCGATTCCCATTCCATTTACAACTTATGCGATTTGGTCCTGAATTTGCGTACCTTTAATGCAACAGCCCGTTTTTCAAATATGACTGAAAATTGGCAAGTTAATCGCAGAGGGTCAGCTCTGCTGACCTTCCAAAGCAGACGCCTGACAATTGCGCCCCGAACAAATTTGATCGCGCGCATTCATAAGAGGGGCGATTGGAGATGCATTTTGCTGCGGGTACTGGTCATCAATATGCCAAGGAGGCTAACGTAAAATTGGTCATCAGCAATTTGTTGCGATAAAGCCCATGCAGAAGCCGCCGCTTGATCCCGATGTCGCCGATACCGCACCCTCCAATTCCGTACTGACCGTCTACGACGAAGAGCACATCATCACATATCTCCGCCTGCTCGACGCAGATGCGGACGGTGCTGACTGGCGCTAAGTCGCACGAATAGTGCTGCATCTTGATCCGGAGCATGAACCAGATCGCGCTAGGCGAGCGTTCGACAGCCATTTATCGCGCGCCAAATGGATGACGGAGCATGGTTACCGCCAACTGCTACGTGGTGGTGCGTCCGCTTAAAGTGACTGCGCCACGAAGTCTGCTATTGTTCCAAGAGGAGCTGCGGTCAAGGCCTTTGAAAGGTCCTTGGATTCATTCGATGGCCTCCCAGTCGGCGTACTGAAAAAACCCATACCAAGTGTGGATCACCGTTCCGCAGTTCTGGCAATCGACCCTGCCAGCCCTCTTTTCGGCGACGTGTTTTTGCGTGGCTTGATAAATACGCCCGCACTTAGGGCAGGAAAATACGCTTGTGGTGAGTATACGCCCCGATGTGGAAACTTGAGGCGCGGAAACGGCGCGACAGGCAGAGGCCTGGATCAACTGAAAGAAGCATAGCGGGCCACTTCGCGTCGGTTTCAACGAGACTTGATAGTTGTGCTTGCTGCCTTGTGAGCCAGAACCGTTGTAGCAAAACGAATTCCATAATTGACCGCGGCTTGCCGAGCCAAAACGAATTGAAAAACAAGACAAGCCAAATAAGTCAGCGAAATGCGGAGCGATGGCTCGAACCACAGATCGCGCAATATCGGACACATCACCAGCTTGGCACGGTGGCACGGTTAGCAATCGAATTGCTCCTCAATAATGCAGAACCCGATTACACTTTTCGGACCCGTTAGCGAATGTCTGCTGTTGAGGGAAGAACGGAAGTCAGGATTGGGCGGTCCGACTTCCGAGCTGGACCCCACAACAGACATTGGGGCTCGTCTGCGTTTGAACCAAGAGGACCAAGCGCCAGCGCGCTGTCGGGTGCGTCTTGTGGGTTGACCCTTGCATGCTCGTCACTTGCACTGCGCACATTCTCCGACGAAGCCGTG
>WNGM01005149.1_pt1 | contig 10899 bp, 10 predicted proteins | sample 5400571 | NCBI WGS metagenome assembly WNGM01 (sample SAMN13153378, study PRJNA577476) | soil metagenome | isolation source: 100 cm soil or saprolite under Garry oak tree replicate 2 | place: USA:California | collected 2016-06-15 | reverse complement strand
GGTCAAGCCCGCGCCAGACGACCCAGTGAGTTGATATCCCCGCAATGATCCTCCACCTCAACACCCAGGCCGACCTCGAAAGCGCCATCCACACGCTGCTCGCGCAGGACCCGCGGCTCAAACCCATATTTCAGCTGGCGGGCATGCCGGCGCTGCGGCGGCGCGACCCCGGCTTTGCCGGCCTGGCTGCGATCGTCTGCGGCCAGCAGGTATCGACCGCGAGCGCAGCGGCGATCTGGGCCCGCGTCAGCGCCGCGTTCGATCCGTTTCACCATGACGCGCTGCGCCGCGCCCGCGCCGACCGTCTGGGCCGGCTCGGACTATCGGCGGCGAAGATCAAGACCTTGAAGAACCTGGCGCGCGAACTCGTCGCGGAACGACTCAATCTCGAAGCGCTGGCGAACGAGGACGCCGACGCCGCGCACAACACGCTGACGGCCCTGCACGGCATCGGCCCGTGGACCGCCGACGTCTATCTGCTGTTTTGCCTTGGCCATGGCGACGCATGGCCCGCGGGCGATCTCGCGGTGCAGGAAGCAGTCAAGATCGGATTGGGCTTGAAGACCCGGCCGACCGCGAAGGAAATGGCGCCGCTGGCGGAGCCGTGGCGTCCGATGCGCGGCGCCGCGGCGCATCTGTGGTGGACCTATTACCCTGTTGCAAAACGGTCATCGGGAAAAGCAAAGATCACGGCTGCAAAAGCATCGGGATCACAAAAATGAACTCCACCGACTTCATCGTTGCACGCCATGATTTGCAGCAATGCAAATCGATCGAGACGCGCCTGCCTGACGCGACCGCGCTGCCGGAAGACGCGCTGCTGATCAAGATCGATCGCTTCGCGTTTACCGCCAACAATATCACTTACGCGGTTCTCGGCGATCAGTTGAAATATTGGCAGCTGTTTCCGGCACCGGAAGATTTCGGCAACATTCCGGTGTGGGGATTCGGCGATGTGATCGCCTCGAATCATCCTGATATCGCCATCGGGGAGCGGTTGTTCGGCTATTTCCCGATGGCGACACATCTGGTGATCGAAGCCGCCGACGTCAGCAAGCGCGGCCTGCGCGACGCCGCCGCACATCGCCAGGGCGTGGCGCCGGTCTACAACGCCTATGCGCGGGTCAGCGGCGATCCTGCCTTTGCCGGACGGCAGGGCGACTATCAGGCGCTGCTGCGGCCTCTGTTCATGCTGTCGTTCCTGGTCGACGACTACCTGGCGGAGCATGAGTTTTACGGGGCGCGCAGCGTCATGCTCTCCAGCGCTTCCAGCAAGACCGCGTTCGGCCTCGCCCATCTCCTGCATACGCTGCGCAAGGATATCAGGGTGATCGGACTGACCTCGGCGGCCAACACCGATTTCGTGCGATCGCTCGGCTGCTATGACGACGTGGTGACCTATGACCGCGTGACATCGCTGCCATCGGATTCACCGGTTGCGTTGGTGGACATGGCGGGGAACAGCGAATTGCGCGCCACGCTGCACCGGCATTTTGGCGACCAGATGAAATACTCAGGTCGCATCGGGCTCACCCATCGCAGCTCATCGCCCGACGAGCCGGAATTGCCGGGCGCCACGCCGTCGTGGTTCTCCGCGCCCGATCGGATTGGCAAGCGCGCGAAAGAATGGGGCCCGGGCGTAATCAACCTGCGTTTCGGCGCGGCTTGGTCGGGCTTTGCCCCGATGCTGGATCGATGGCTCAAAATAACCGAGGGCCGCGGGCCGGCGACGGTGAAGCAGGTCTATCTCGATACATTGAACGGCCGCGTTCCGCCGGAACAGGGGCACATCCTGTCGCTGGCGGAGTGAGCGGACGACGCCACGCACACTTCGCGCCGGGCAACCCTTCACGCAAGGGACGTCGATCCCTCAGTTGTTGGGCGCATCGTATCTCTGCTCGATATGGAACGACTTCGCCGTGATCAGCCACGCGCTATCGACGCGATGGTACGAGAGGTAGTCGAGATACAGAAGTGTATCGATCCTGACGCGAACCTTTACCAGCGCCTGAGTGGGAGACGCGAAATCCACCAGCAACAGCTCCTGTTGGCGCGGGGCGTTCCTGGACTTCGGCGAAGGCCCGGCAGCGAGCGCGTTCTTGAATTCTTGCGCCGACAACAGACGCAAACTTCCATCCCGCAATCCGTGCAATTGGGCGCTCGGCGCAAATACATCGCCGAAGCGTGACACGTCACCGTCAAACATCAGGTCGAAGTAGCGCTCAACAGCGTCAAGCAAGGAATGGTAGCTGGCATGGTCGGGCATCACGGGCTCACTGGGTTTTCGAAGGCTGATGCCATCATCGTGGCACGCGATACGAAGGCATGTCCTTGCGAAAGACGCTGAGATCGGCGATAAAAACGCAATGATGTGCCTTTTTTGGCCTGAAGACTTCGTTGATATGCCAAAACCCGATCTTGATCCCGCCGACTGCCGGATTGTTGCCGAACTGCAGGCCAATGGACGTTTGAGCAACGTCGAACTGGCTGACAAGATCGGTTTGTCACCATCGCCATGTCTGCGCCGCGTCAAGCGCCTGGAGCGCGAAGGGTACATTGAAGGTTATCGGGCAGCCCTGCGGCGCGAGCGCATCGGGCTCGGCTTCTCGGTCTTTATTGGCGTCAAGATCGACGGGCATACCAACGAGCGCGCGCTGCAGTTCGAGAAAGCCGTCGTTGCGATGCCCGAAGTTGTTGCGTGCCACCTCGTTTCCGGTGAAGCGGACTATTTCCTCGAGGTCGTGGTACCCGATCTCGGTGACTATCAGCGCTTTCTGGTCGGCAAACTCCTCAATCTGCCGATCGTGCGTGAGGTACGCAGCAACATTGCCATTCAGACGCTCAAGGCCGGCGCGCCTTTGCCGCTCGAACACTTCGAAATGGAGCAGGCCCACACCCCCGGACAAGCGGCGAAGCATCGACAGCCAGAACGGGGCGGGCGGCGAAGATAGCCCGGCCCGATCGAGCCCGCCCTTTCTGCGTGACCCCAAACGGTATACACTTGATACCCGGGAAACGCCGCACAGACGGCCGGTGCGAGAAAAACGCATGCTGGATAGAACCGATGATATTTCGATCGCCACCGAAAACTGGCTGGCGCAATTCGAAACCGCGCTGACAACGCGCGATGAAGCCCTTCTCAAGACTCTGTTTCACCCCGATAGCTATTGGCGCGATGTGCTGGCGCTAAGCTGGAACATCCAGACCATCAACGGCGCCGATGCAATCCTGACAGAGTTGAAAGCCCAGGCAGGGCGCGCCCGGCCCGCCGGTTTTGCGATCGATCCCGATCGGGCCGCGCCGCGCAAGGTGATGCGCGCCGGCACCAACGCCATCGAGGCGATCTTCAAGTTTGAAACGGCGCAAGGCCGCGGCAGCGGGATTCTGCGGCTGGTTCCGGATACCGGCGACAACAACACCATCAAAGCCTGGACGCTGCTCACGGCGCTCGACGAATTGAAAGGTTTTGAAGAGCAACTCGGAATATCGCGGCCCCGCGGCCAGGCCTATTCGCGCGATTTTCGCGGCCCCAACTGGCTCGACCTGCGGAAAGCCGCGGCCGAATATGCCGACCGCGATCCGGCCGTTCTGGTCGTCGGCGGCGGACAGTCCGGACTTTGCATCGCCGCGCGCCTGAAGCAATTGCAGGTCGACACGCTGATCGTGGACCGCTGGGCGCGCATCGGCGACAACTGGCGCAATCGCTACCATGCGCTGACCCTGCATAACCAGGTGCAGGTCAATCACCTTCCCTACATGCCGTTTCCACCGAATTGGCCGACCTACATTCCCAAGGACAAGCTGGCCAACTGGTTCGAGACCTATGTCGAAAGCATGGAGCTCAACTACTGGACCGGTACCGAGTTCGAGAGCGGCAGCTATGATGAACAGGAAGAACGCTGGACCGTGGCGTTGCGCCGGGCCGACGGCAGCAAGCGCACGATGCGTCCGCGGCATGTCGTGCTGGCCACCGGCGTCAGCGGGATTCCGAGTGTGCCCGATATTCCCAGCCTGAAAAACTTCGCCGGTACGATCCTGCATTCCAGCCACTATAACGACGGCGAGGAATGGCAAGGCAAAAAGGCGCTGGTGATCGGCACCGGCAACAGCGGCCACGATATCGCGCAGGACCTGCATTCGAGCGGCGCCGCTGTGACGATGGTTCAGCGCAGTTCGACGCTGATCGTCAGCATCGAGCCGTCGGCACAATTGGTCTACGCGCCGTATAACGAGGGCACGCTGGAGGACAACGATCTCATCGCGACCTCGATGCCGCTTGCGCTGGCCAGGAAAAGCCATGCGATGGTGACCGAGCGCTCGAAACGACTGGACCAGGAATTGCTCGATGGCCTCGCGCGCGCGGGCTTCAAGCTCGATTTCGGCGACGGCAACACCGGCTGGCAGTTCAAATATCTCACCCGCGGCGGCGGCTATTATTTCAATGTCGGCTGCTCCGATCTGATCGTCAAAGGCGAGATCGCCCTGAAGCAATTTTCCGATATCGAGGGTTTTGTCGCCGACGGCGCGCGGATGAAGAGCGGCGAAACGCTTGCCGCCGATCTGATCGTGTTGGCGACCGGATACAAACGCCAGGAAGAACTGGTTCGGAAATTGTTCGGCGAGAAGGTCGTCGCTCGCATCGGCCCGATCTGGGGGTTTGGCGAGACCCAGGAGTTGCGCAACATGTATACGCGCACCCGCCAGCCCGGCCTGTGGTTCATCGCCGGCGGCCTCGCGCAATGCCGTATCAACTCGAAATATCTGGCGCTGCAGATCAAGGCGGTCGAGGAAGGGTTGTTGCCGCGGGTTGCACGCTCGGCTGAGACGGACGCGGCGTTAAAGTGAATTGCAGAATCCCGTCATTCCGGGGCGCGCGAAGCGCGAGCCCGGAATCCATACTCCCTGTCGTGGTTATGGATTCCGGGCCTGCGCCAAGTGGCGCATCCCGGAATGACAAGGAGCGACTCTCGTTCCAAACCATACTGAAGAGTCACATCAGGGAGAACCACATGCCGACCATTCTCGGCTCGGACGAGCATCGCTACCGCGTCATGGAGAATTGGGCGAAGCTGCCCGACGGCTGGAACCTTACCGACGTCGCCTCCGTGGCGGTCGACAGCAAGGACCGCGTCTACGTCTTCAATCGCGGCGCCCACCCGATGGTGGTGCTCGACCGCTTGGGCAATTTCATCACAAGCTGGGGCGAAGGCCTGTTCAATCGCGCCCATGGACTGCACATCGACGCCGACGACAATCTCTATTGCACCGATGATGGCGACCACACGGTGCGCAAGTGCTCGGCCGACGGCAGGGTGCTGCTGACGATCGGCATCCCGAACAAGCCTGCGCCGTTCATGAGCGGCGAACCGTTTCACCGCTGCACCCACACGGCGCTGTCGCCCAAGGGCGAGATCTACGTGTCGGACGGCTATGGCAATGCCTGCGTCCACAAATATACGCCTGACGGCAAACTGCTGAAAACCTGGGGCGAGCCCGGCACCGATCCGGGCCAGTTCAACATCGTCCACAACATTGTCACGGACCAGGATGGCTGGGTCTATGTGGCCGACCGCGAGAACCACCGCGTGCAGGTGTTCGACGGCAACGGCAAATACGAGGCGCAATGGAATAATCTGCACCGGCCCTGCGCGCTGCATTGCTGCGGCGGCAAGCAGCCTAACTTCATCATCGGCGAGCTCGGTCCCGGCATGCCGGTGAACCGGATAGTACCGAATTTGGGACCGCGCCTCACCATCGTCGATGCAAAAGGAAAGCGCATCGCACGGCTCGGCGGCGAGAATGGTCCCGGCCTCGAGACCGGCAAATTTCTCGCGCCACACGGCATCGCGCTGGATTCGAAGGGCGACATCTATGTCGGCGAAGTCGGCGTCACCAACTGGAAGACCAGCTTTCCGGACACGCCGATGCCGGCGGTGGTCCGCTGCCTGCAGAAGCTGGAGAAAGTCTAACGTGAAGCACGCTCACGCCGGCGCGTTGGAGAGCAGCCCTTCTCTGACCGCGGCCAATCCTCGTTTCGCCAGACGTTCGGCGGAGCCGGGATCATGCGTCGGCAGATACACGGTTGGACGGGACTGGGTGAAGCGCCGGATCGCCGCAAGCGTCGCGGTGGTGACCTGCTCATTCGCGCTGACGCCGTCGAGCTTGCCGGCGAGCATCAGCTGCTCGTTATAAGAGGTGTCGCCGGCCAGAAAATACGTGATCTCGCTGTCCTGAACGATGATGGAGATATGATCCGCGGTGTGGCCGGGCGTCGCGACTGCGATGACGTCGCCCGCTTCCGTCAACCGACGGCTCATGGCGAAGGGGCCAGACGATTCGGCTGTCAGATTGAGCGGCTTCGGATCGAACCAGGACGGCCATCGATGCGGAAGATAGCCACGCATGCGGCCGGCATATCCGCTTGCGGTTTGCAGTTCGCCGGGCGCGACCAGGATTTCACTGTTCGGAAAGTGCGCAAGGCCGCCGTCATGGTCCATATGCAAATGGGTGAGCACGACACGTTTCACATCGCGCGGCCCGATGCCGAGCGCCTGCAACTGCGGACCGATCTCCTGTTCGCGGTCGATGCGGAACCCGACTTCCCACCGGACATAAGGGTGAAGCGACTTGCCTGATTCGAGCAGATGCGCACCCTGCCCGGTGTCGACCACGATGATGCCTTCCGGATGATCGATGACCCATGCGTAAGTCGGCAGCCAGCCGGTCCAGTTCCGGTCGGCAAAAATCGCAAGCCGCCGCGGCAGGCCGTGCCCCTGCCCCTCGACCTGCGCGGTCTTGATCCGGACGAACCCGGTCTGAATGGCGAGGACCTTCATGATGGCCAAGAACCAGCCAAATGCGCCGATTTCGCGATGCTGTCCGAGAGCAGGCCTGCCGAAAAGCCCGACTCTTCATTCCGCCTTGATGTTGGATGCCTTGATGATAGGCCACCATCGTTCCGATTCGGCCTTCTGGAACGCACGCAGGGCTTCGGGCGATTGCTGTGCGAGCGGCGTGATCTCGATACCGAGTTCGTCGAAACGCTTCCGCACCATTGGATCAGCAAGAACCTGCACCATCGTCGCATTCAGCCTGGCGATGATATCCTTCGGCGTGTCCCTGGGAACCCAAAGTCCATACCAGAGCGAGGCAAAGAAGCCGGCAAGACCCGCCTCGTCCGCCGTCGGAATATCCGGTGAGGAGGGCAACCGCGTCCGGCCCGTGATCGCGTAAGGCCTGACGCTTCCGGCGCCGACCAGCGATTTGAAATTCGACGACGGTTCGATCATGAAATCGATCTGTTCCGCCAGGAGATCCTGCATGGCCGGCGCGTTGCCGCGATACGGCACGAATTGAAACCTGGTTCCGGTCTCCTTCTGAAACGAGATTCCGGTGAGATGACCTGTCGCGCCGACGCCGGCGATGCCTACCGACGCCTTGTCCGGATTGGCCTTGAGATACCCGATCAGCCCTTTCAGATCTTCCGCCGGCAGGCTCTTCTTGCCGACAATCAAAAGCGGTTCGCTGCCGATTTGAATGACCGACTCCAGATCTTTCAACAGATCGAACTGAAGAGCGTAGAGCCCGCCGGTCAGCATATGCGTGGTCGAGGTGCCGATGCTCAGCGTGTAGCCGTCGGCGGCTGAACGAACGGCACGCCCGACGCCGAGACTGCCGGCAGCACCGGCAACGTTCTCGATGATCACGGGTTGACCCAGAATTCCGCGCATACGCTCGCCCAGAAAGCGAGCCAAGGTGTCGGTCGCGCCTCCGGCGGGGAACGGCACGATCATGGTAATCGCGTGCGTCGGATAGCCCTGCGCGGCGGCCATGCCGGTCCCTGCGAGGCCAACGAGGGCCGCGACCATAACCGTCAGCAATCTGCGCATGTGGCCCTCCGGGGTTTTCTTACGCATTAGACGCTGTTTCCGCCGGTGCCGGCGGTTCCAGCCCCGCTGGATAAGCCCCCGAACGCTCTTCACAATCCCGTCACGCTGCCTGTAGTATGTCAACTCATGCTGCTTCGCAGCTAAAACGGGAGTCAGGAGCGTTACTTGAACGCACATGTCTCGCAAGGCGGTTGGCCGGTATTGGTGCTGAATGCGGACTTCCGGCCGCTCAGTTATTATCCGCTGTCTCTTTGGTCGTGGCAGGACGCGATCAAGGCGGTGTTCCTCGACCGCGTCAATATCGTTGAGCACTACGACCGCGCGGTGCGCAGCCCCTCGTTCGAGATCCAGCTGCCGAGCGTGGTGTCGCTGAAGTCCTTCGTCAAGCCGACCACGCATCCCGCCTTCACCCGGTTCAACGTGTTCCTGCGCGACCGCTTCGTCTGCCAGTACTGCTCGGCCAACGACGATCTCACCTTCGATCACATCATTCCGCGCAGCAAGGGCGGCCAGACCACCTGGGAAAACGTCGTCGCCGCATGTTCGCCGTGCAACCTGCGCAAGGGCAACCTGACGCCGCAGCAGGCGCGGATGTTTCCGCGGCAACCGCCGTTCGCGCCGACGGTGCATCAGTTGCATCGCAACGGCCGGCTGTTCCCGCCGAACTATCTGCACGACAGCTGGCTGGATTATTTATACTGGGATACCGAGCTCGATCCGTAAGGTTTGCCCGCGGATTTTGTCGCGCCTCTCAGGCGAAAAATGTGTTCGCCAAATCACGTCCAGGTTCAGGTCAAGGACATGTCCAGCGGCGGCGCGACATTGTCCGGCAGCGGGCTGACATAGGGCGTGCGGGCGGTGCGCTTCTTGAGGTCGGCCTTGGCGGCGGCGATCAGGTCCGGCTCGTTAAGCGCCTTGACGCCGAGCCCTGCCATGGCCTTGGCGGCCTGCACCATGGCCTTGTGGGCGGCCGGGCTCTTGCCCTGCGCGACGATCTGCCAGGTGTGGAACGGGGTGCCGATGGCCACGGTTGGAGCATGAACCTGAACTGTCGGGACCACCCAGCTCACGTCGCCCACATCGGTCGAGCCGATCAGAGGGTTACGCTTGGCGTCAAGCGGCACGATGAAATCGGCCAGCGGGCGCTCGGTGGGATCCATGCCGATCGCACGATAGACGGCAGCGATGTCCTTCTCGGTCAGGGTGGAGCGGATTTTCGCGGCGAATTCCTCGTCCGCCTCGTCGAAACGCGGGGGACCGAGATCCTCCATGATCCTGTGAAGGGTTTGCTCGAGCGGGGTGTTGGGCAAGACATTGGAGACGGCGGAAATGATCCGCATCTCCATTTTGGTTTCGGTCATGAGCGCCGCGCCCTGCGCGATCTTGCCAACGCGCTCCACCAACTCGTTCATGCCGGGCAGATCGCGGGCGCGGATGGAATAGCGCACGCGGGCGTGGGCCTGCACCACATTGGGGGCAATGCCGCCGGTGTCGAGCAGCGCATAGTGGACGCGGGCGTCGCTTGGCATGTGCTCGCGCATGTAGTTCACGCCGACATTCATCAGCTCCACTGCGTCAAGAGCGCTGCGGCCCAGATGGGGCGAGGCCGCAGCATGCGAGGCTCGCCCGGTGAAGATGAAATCGGCGCGCGTGTTTGCCAGCGATGGCGTCACCGCCACCTCCCAGAAGCTGGACGGGTGCCAGGTGATGGCGATGTCAGCGTCATCGAAGGCGCCTGAGCGCACCATGAAGGTTTTCGCGGCACCGCCCTCTTCGGCGGGGCAACCATAATAACGCACGCGTCCTGGCGCCTTGTGCGCAGCCAGCCAATCCTTCACGGCCGTGGCGGCGAGCAGCGCGGCCGAGCCCAGGAGATTGTGGCCGCAGCCGTGGCCATGGCCTCCCACCTCGAGCGGGCGAGGCTCCGCCACATCAGCCTCTTGGCTTAAACCGGGCAGAGCATCGTATTCGCCGAGGAAGGCGATGACGGGGCCACCCTCGCCCCATTCGCCCATCAAGGCTGTGGGAATGCCTGCGACATTCTCTGCGATGCGGAAACCCTGATGGCGCAGTTCGGCCAGATGTTCGGCGGAGGAGCGCGCCTCGGTGTAGCACACCTCGGGCATCGCCCAGACCTTGTCGCTCAAGGCGATGAAACGTGGCTTGATCGCGTCAACGCCAAGCCAAATGTCGCTGCGGTTGTCCATCCCGGTCCCCGATCCCTGTGAGAGTGAAATCGTTATCAGCTTCGCCAGACCCCGCCTAGCGCCGCTCGGAGCACCAGCCATGCGGCCGGCGCGAAGGAGGTGTCGCTACTTCCGATCTCGCTCGACGATCGTTTCACTGTTATAAGTCTCATAAGACGGTCATGCCTTGACCATTATGGATTCCGATCATGCCGGAGCGCTGAGCGCTCAGGCGCGATCGTCGAGCAGGAGACCCTCATGCTTTCTCTGACTGAATGGAAAGTTCCGCTGGCGTCGCAGCCCCGCGCCGGCGACTACAGTTTCGATCTCGATCGCGTGCTTGCGTCGGTGGTCGGCCTGCATTCGATCATCCCCGGCGACGCCTTCAGCGCGGATAACCTGGGTACTGAGCGCGCCGGCAACGGCGTCTTGATCGACGACGGGCTGGTGCTGACCATCGGCTATCTGATCACAGAGGCCGAAGCGGTCTGGCTGCATCTCGGCGACGGCCGCGTGGTGGAAGGTCACGCGCTGGGCGTTGATTCCGTGAGCGGCTTCGGCCTGGTGCAGGCGCTTGGCCGCATCGATCTCGATCCGCTGCCGCTCGGTTGTTCGGCTGATGCCAAGATCGGCGACCGCGTGGTGGTGGGCGGCGCAGGCGGACGCGCGCGCTCCGTCGCCAGCCATATCGCCGCCAAGCAGGAGTTCGCCGGTTACTGGGAGTATCTGCTGGACGAGGCGATCTTCACCTATCCCGCGCATCCCAATTGGGGCGGTACCGGGCTGATCTCGAACCGCGGCGAGCTGATCGGCATCGGCTCGCT
>WNGM01011450.1_pt1 | contig 10901 bp, 5 predicted proteins | sample 5400571 | NCBI WGS metagenome assembly WNGM01 (sample SAMN13153378, study PRJNA577476) | soil metagenome | isolation source: 100 cm soil or saprolite under Garry oak tree replicate 2 | place: USA:California | collected 2016-06-15 | reverse complement strand
ACTAATCCTAGGACCGCTTGCCCTCTTCGCGGCTAGCATTCCGCCGACATCGTGGTGGCGCAATCTGGTTGTCTACTTCTCATCCAGGAGATAAGAGACGGACCCTGGTTTTCATTTCCAAGGTCGAACAGCTAGAGGAAGAGGGGGGAGGGAATAGGAGTCCCGTTACCATCCAGTATTTCGCCTAGTCTCTCACGAGGTAGACGTTCCACGCTAGTTTGGCGTGCTGTTTTCTATCGAGGCTGCACTTGACGATCAACAACGCGTGAGGAGATGGGTTACTGAGATTTGGCCACTCTCTGGCGAGCAGTCGGGCCCACTTTTGATCTCGAACGATTTGACATTCTACTCGCCCAGTTCATCTGTCTCTCAAGGTTCAGAGTGTACTCCTTCAAAATGTATTCTAGGTCCGCTGGTGAGATCTTGTTCTGTTTCGATTCAAGCATCTCCTGGGCCATCTGAAATTGTCGGTTAGACCCGTCAACGAAGAAGGTAGCCAAGTTCTCGGGATCTATCAGTTCGATGAAGAGGCGTCGTAGACTGCCGAAGCGCTGCTGAAAGTTGGTGAACATTTCCTTGGCGTGAGCGAGTGATTCGACGCCTTTGGATGTGATCTGGTAGACTCGTCTTGTGGCCTCCTCGGAAGGTTCTGGTTCTGCTCTGATTAGCCCTTCAGAAACGAGCTTCTTGAGGATGGGGTAGATCGATCCTGCGCCAGGTCTCCATGCGCCCTCTGTCTTGCTGTCGATGTCCTGAATGACCTCGTAGCCATGGATTGGCTTCTGAGCTATCTTGTGAAGAATGTAGTATCGAAGTAGGCCTTTCGGTGCGCTGTGCAGGCGATCGTGGGCACCAAAGCTATCTTCTTCCTGAGGTTTTGCCTGGCGCATCCTTCCTGTTCAAGACTGCGGGTCGGATATAAGGTATATCGTACACGATACAGAATCCGATAGCTGGGGAGCTACCCTAACTAGAGGAATGTAAAGATGGAATGGGGTGGATCATGCCTTAGGCGTGGTCGGAGAGTAGCTGGGCAGGGCTCTGGTCTTGCCGCGGAGATACTTGAATCCCGCAAAGCCGACTAGGATCGCGCCGATCCCACCGAGAAGGATTGCGACCGACTCCAGCCAGATGCTTGTGAAGGTGGCAGTATCGGTTCCGCCCCCGATGGTTGCGAGGCTGCTCTGCGCCGCGTTGGCGTCGTTGAGCGCGTTCTGGTAGTCCGTCTGGGCGGTAGCGAAGTCTCCGAGAGAGTACGCATTGTTCCCGAGCGACATCTGAGTGTTAGCCTGAGCCAGGGAAGCTATCGCGGAGCTTGTTCCGGGTGCTGGGGAATTGGTGCTTCCGAGCACGCTGTTGAGCGAGCTGATGATCGCGCTGGCTTGCAGCTTCGAATTGTAACTGCTAGACTGGGGGTTCGAGTATACGGCTAATGAATGATAAGTGTACGGGTAGCCGTTGCTGGAGAAGCTACGGCACATCGCTGGAACATTTGGAGGTGCGTAATTGTAGTCCGTGCAGTATGCGTTGGCGTTCCAGGTGGCTCCTTGGGCCATGTCCCATAGCTCGAGGGTCCAAGAGTGTGCTTGCAGGTTGAGACCAGTGTACTGACCTGTCAGGACAGGAATCTGGTAGGCGAGCGTGACTGTGAGCGTCTGACCAGCATAGACGGCGGTATCGCTGGTCGTGTTCTGGAAGTTGGTCATCCAGTCGAACTTTACGCCCATTGTGAGGTTGCGCTGGTAAACGTACGAGTTTGCGGTGAAGATGACGTTGAAGGTTAGAGTGTTGCCGGCTTGAATAGCGTCGACGTAGGTTCCGAGATAGGAATCGTAGGAGTCACGTGAGAGTAGCCCTGTGATGTTCAGGGTCTCATTGGTATCGTCTCCGTGCGCTCTCGGAACAGATAATGGAACTGCGACTCCAACTAGGAGCATCGCGAATATCGGAACGAGCAACTTTCGATGCTGCACTATTGCAACCTCAAGAGTATTGGGCACAACCAGACTCCTACAATTGGTCGTCGTAACTCTCGGTCGAACGAAAGAGTGACGAGAATGATCCGATCTTGCTAGAGCTGTTCCTGGATATCTGATCGAAAACTACGGGTCAGTCGGGATCTCTTGCTGATGTCCACAAGGGTCCGAGAGTGATGGAGTAGGGTCGCCATGTCGCGTGTCTAGGTTTCTTGGAATACCGTCTCAGCTTCGTGGTGGAGTGTGGGGCTCTTCGCTTCGTTTTGGCAATCGTTTGGGCTGAACGGATCGAGAAGAGAGAGACTAGAGCTAGAATTGCGCTGGCGGCTATGGAAGCTGACGGGTTGGAGCTCAGCACTCTCGAAAGAATTGCTGTTAATCCGGATTGAACTGTTACTGTGATGTAGATTGTGTGAGAGAGTGTTCCCGAGATGGCTTGAACGGTGAGCGTGTATGTCCCGGGTGCTGTGTTGGAGGGAACGACGATTGTTAGGAGGCTGCTGTTGCCGCTGGCTGTCAAGTAAACTGTGGATGGGGTGAGGGTCGCGAGGGGTCCGGTCGGACTGAAGCTAGATGATAGGGCTAGGTTGCCCTGAAACCCGTTCAGACTCTGGAGGTTCAACGTTTGCGTCGAGTTGCTCCCAGCGTTCATGGTCAGACTAGTCGTCTGACTGCTGAGAATGAAATCAGTGGCAGCCAGCGTGAGCTGGATGTAACGCACAATGGTCCCGTCAGACGCCATTACAGTGATCAGATAGTTGCCCGCCGGGACGCTTGGTGAGAGGATGATGGTGAGGTTTGATTGTCCCGTTCCGCCGCTTGAAAGGAAGATCGACACCGGGTTGAAGGATGGGACGGGCTGGCCGGAAGGGGCCGCCATAGTGAGACGTGTACGTCCCCCGCCTCCGCCCGCTCCGCCGACAAGTGGCGGTTGGACTGCTGCGGTCAGGGTGACGTTCCCAGAGTAGCCGTTCAGGCTGGTTAGCGTAATGGATGATGTCGCGTTGGTCCCGACCGGGGAAACCTGGGGGCTGGCTATCCCAGTGATGCTGAAGTCTACAGCCTGGATTGTTGAAGAAGCACTGTGGGTGAGTAAGCCCGCAGTTCCTCTAAAGGTGAGGGTGTACGTTCCTGCGGCTGTCGCGCTGCAAGACACGGTGGCTGTTCCTGAGCCCGTCAGCCTGTTAGGTGTTATCACGCCGCAGCTCACTCCTAGTGGAAGAGAGTAGGTTAGAGAAACGGTTCCGGCGAAATGGTTCAACGCTGTAATAGTGACCGTTGAAGTGGAAAAGACACCGACCTCTATCGAAGCGGGGGACGAGATGGAGAGGGTGAAGTCTTGGAATTGGAATGTCGCGGTTGGGAACCAGTAACGCTGGTTGGAGCTATCATGCCACACGCTAGACCGCTGGGCAGGGTGTCCGTGAGGCTAACAACGCCAGCGAAGTGGTTCAGGGCAGTTATCATGATAGTCGAAGAGACGGAGACGTTTACGTTAGCAGTTGGAGGCGAACTCACAACGATCGTAAAGTCCTGGAACATGAACGTGGCAGTCGTCGAGTGAACTAGCGAGGCACTCGTCCCAGTTATCGTCAGTGTATAATTACCCGCAATACTCGCAGTGCAAGAGACAGTAGCAGTACCTGAACTGTTCACACCGGACGGACTGAGCGCACCACAGGTAAGACCACTAGGCACACTGTCGGTGAACACGACGGTTCCGGCAAAGTGGTTAACAGATGAAACTGTAACTGTCGAAGTGGCAGATATCGTCACGTTAACAGCCGCAGGGGACGTCGCACCTATCGTGAAGTCTCCAAATTTGAACACTGCAGTAGCGTTGTGCACCAGCGGCGTATTTGTTCCGGTTATCGTTAACGTATAGTTGCCGGCGACCGTGGCACTGCATGAGACGGTGGCCGTTCCTGAGCCACCGCTAACGCTGTTTGGAGTGATCAGCCCACAGGTTGAGCCTGAGGGTGCAATGTCTGTAAGAGCGACTGAGCCGGTGAAACCGTTCAACGGGGTTATAGTAATGGTAGAGACCGCGGAGGATCCGGCGTTCACTTCAGCAGGCGAGTTCGCGGCTATGATAAAATCCTGGAACATGAAAATCGCGATTGAGGAGTGGACTAGTGGTGTGCTCGTGCCTGTAATAGTTAGAGTATAGTTGCCTGCGACACTGGAAGTGCATGAGACCGTTGAGTTTCCAGAGCCAGTGATGCTACTCGGAGAGATAGTCCCACAAGTGAGACCTGCAGGAACGGTGTCGGTGAGACTCACAACACCCGCGAAATGATTCAGCGAGGTTACAGTGATAGTTGACGTTGCGGAGACTCTAGCCATAACCGCAGCAGGCGAATTCGCTGAGATGGTGAAATCTTGGATCATGAAGGTTGCTGTGGCTGTGTGCACTAGGGGGGTGCTTGTTCCGGTTATCGTCAGCGTGTAGTTACCTGCAAGACTGGCGCTGCATAAGACGGTTGCAGTGCCTGAGCCTGTCACACTGCTCGGCGTGATTCCTCCACATGTCAGACCGGAGTCCGCAGTGTCAGTTAGAGAAACCACCCCTGCGAAGTGGTTGAGAGAAACTATCGTGATGGTAGACGTAGCCGAGACACCTGCCTTGGCAGCGGCGGGTGAGGACGCGGTTATTGTGAAGTCTTGGAATTGGAAGAAGGCTGTTGCAGTATGTACTAGTGGAGTGCTGGTAGCGGTGATTGTTAGAGTGTAATTGCCAGCGACTGCACCATTACATGAAACAGTGGCGGTTCCTGAACCTGTGACGCTAGTCGGAGTTATGGCTCCGCAGGTCAGGCCGCTGGGCACCGTGTCGGCTAGGTTGACGAGACCGTTGAAATGATTCAGAGCGGCAACCGTGATGGTCACGGGGACAGACACGCCAGCATAGGCAGGAGGAAGAGAGGAGGTTGAGACTGTAAAGTCCTGGACCATGAACGTAGCAGTGGTACCGTGTGCCAGTGATACGCTGGCTCCCATTATGGTGAGAGTGTAGTTGCCGGCGACAGTAGCGCTACACGATACTGTTGCAGTGCCAGATCCGGTTACGCTGCCAGGTGTTATTGCACCACAAGTTAGGCCGTTCGGCACAGTGTCGGTGAGGCTGACAGTTCCAGAGAAGTGGTTCAGAGCTGTCACTGTTATGGTTGATGTGGCGGAGACACCTGCCTTGACAGCAGTTGGGACAGATGTTGTGATGTTGAAATCTTGGAACCGGAATATTGTCGCTGTCGAATGGACAAGTGAGCCACTAGTTCCCGTCACCGTCAGCGTGTAATTCCCTGCACCAGAGGAGGTGCATGAAACGGTCGCACTACCCGAACCTGCGATGCTACTCGGAACAATAGCGCCACAAAACAGACCGCTTGGTATGATGTCGGTGAGGCTGACGGTGCCAGCGAAGCCGTTGAGGGGTGCGATGGTTATCGTGGAGCTGGGGGATGAGCCGACATTAGCTACCGTGGGAGACGAGGCATTAATTGTGAAGTTTTGAAATCGGAAGATTGCCGTTGTGGAATGGGTCAGCGATCCGCTGGTGCCAATTAGGGATAGTGTATAATTGGCGGCAACAGTTGCGTTGCAGGACACGGTGGCTGTTCCCGATCCGGCAATGCTTGGGGGTGTTATCGCTCCGCAGGTAAGCCCCGACGGTATTGTATCTGTGAGAGTTACGATGCCTGCGAAACCGTTCAGCGCAGCTATCGTAATCGTGGAGCTCGGTGACTGTCCAACATTCACTGGGGCGGGTGAAGAAGCCGTGATTGTGAAGTTGACGAAGTTGAAGGTCGCGCTAGCAGAATGAACCAGGCTATTACTCGTTCCCGTCACATTAGCCATGTATCTTCCCGCAGTGTTTGAGGTACAGGATAATGTTGCAGTTCCAGAGCCCGTCACACTGCTAGGAGATATTGCACCGCACGTCAGACCTCCTGGGACAGTGTCTGTGAGCGAGACTGTTCCACTGAATCCGTTGACCGACGTCACCGTTATGACGGAATTGGTTGACTGGCCCGCATTGACAGCGCCTGGTGAGGTTGCTGAGATTGTGAAGTTCGGGAGTGGTCTGAAGAACTCTGTCATAGGAATTGCGGCTGCATCGTTGGTTGTAAGTGTTGTAAGGTTCCAGTTGACCTCTATTGTTTTGGTGAGCGAGTACTGGTTGTAGAGCTGCGGTGAACTGAACCCGGTCTTCGCCACTGGACCGGCCCAGACCGCATAGAGACAGTCTTCCGAGCTACCGTTCAAAGGACAGCTTGTCCCGACGCCCTCGTCAAAGACAATGAAAAGCGCTGACCGCTGATTCTGAAACGCATAACTGTTCAAGATGTTCGGGACAAGGCTCTTGAGATAATCGTCACCCTTCTTGATACAATTGGTGCCAGCACTCGTGCATCCGTTATACCCGTTGCCGGTGGTGCATATGCTGTCGGCGTGCATATTGTCACAGTCATTCGGTGTTAGCCACATGAAGTTGGCAGAAGAGGCCGAGTTGAGGTCATTGATGAGAACACAGTCGGTTACGCTACCGCAGCTGGTTGGATTTGCGCGGGCTATCTTGCCGCAACGCGTACTGTTATTGTATATGTCCTGGAAGGAGACGAAACCGTTATGCTCGTGCTCGTACGGCTCGTGAGTGGTGCCGTCACAGCCCACGCCATTCTGGTTCTCCATGTAGCCCTTCCACGATAGCCCCACGGCCTCAAAACGGTCAACAAGATTCGGAGCGTTTATCCCGCCTACAGGTGGATAACAGTTCGTGGGACAACCGAAGATGGACGCGCCGAGGATTCCGTAATAGTTGGGCTCGCTGGTAGAGATGAGGGGTAGGTATTGTTGTGAGATGCTGTAGTTGTTCGCGAGACTGGACATGTAGGGAGAATTGGAACCAATGCAAGGCGGAGGATTTCTGTTGCAAATCTCGTTCATACCTTCATTCTCCATCATGATAACGACCACGTGGTCGAAGTAAGCCCCGGCCGGGGGCGTAGGCGGTGAAGCTCCTGAGTAGCTGCTGAAGAATTCTGTCATGGGGGTCGCATTCGCATCGTTGGTCGTAAGGCTTGTGAGGTTCCAGTTTATCTCGACCGTCTTCAGGAAGGAATAATGATTGTACAGGCGGCTTGTGACGAAGCCGGTCCTAGCCACTGGGCCGGCCCAGACCGCGTACATGCACTCTTCCGAGCTACCGTTCAACGGGCAGAAGCCGGTGCCCTCGTCGAATGTTATGAAAAGGGCCGAGCGCGTGGTGTTGAAAGTCTTGCTGTTGAGAATGCTCGGGACTAGGGTGCTGAGATAATTGTCGCCATCGACTATGCATGTTGTACTTGGGCTGGTGCAGCCGTTTGTGCATGTGCTGTTGCCGTGCATGTCATTGCATACGTTTGGTGTGAGCCACATGAAGTTGGGCGCAGCGAACGAGTTGAGATCGTTGAGGAGGGTGCAGTCAGTCGTGCTCCCACAGCTCGTTGGATTTGCAAGAACGATCTTGTTGCAACGCGTTGTGTTGTTGGTGATGTCCCGGAATTGGACGAACGGATTGTGCCTTGGATAATAGGGTAGCTGGGTTGTAGTGACGCAGCCGCTCGCTACGTTCTGGCTTTCCATGTAGGCCTTCCAGCTCAACCCCGCGGCCTCCAAACGGTCTACGAGGTTCGGACTAGTGATGGTCGGACAGGTTGCGGCGCAGCCATATGTTGAGCCGCCTATCATCCCGACATAGTTCGGCAGGCTGGTCTTGTTGAGGGCGAGATACTGGGACGCTATGCCGTACGTGTTCGCAAGGCTAGACATGTATGGAGAGTTGGGCCCATTACACGGGGGCGGGTTTCCGCCGCAGATCTGGCTGATCCCTTCGTTCTCCATCATTATGACAACGAGATGATCGAAGTAAGTGCCTGTTGGGCGAATCTGGTGGAATCGCCATCCGGTCACAGCGTGGATCTCCCAGCCGCTGAAGCTGTGCCACTGCTGGTTGGTGTTGTCAGCGTCCCAGTAGACGAAGCCTTGAACATCGATCACCGACGAGCTGTTAGTCTGTGAGTTCATCGCTACATCGTCGCAGGCGGTCGATGCTCCGCAGTATCCGGCCGCCTTCCAGTCATGGTCGATCTCGATGTGGATCCTACCGTAACAGGTGGGGTCCGTGGCGCTTGAGCAGGATGTAGAATAGTTTGGAACGACTGCAGGATCATAGATGTTGAAGTCGGTGTCACAATAATTTCCACCGTTCGATGTTCCCCCGTTCACGGTGTCATAGGTGGCTGTGCAGTCGCCGTTTCCGATAGTTCCCCTCTTTACACCATCAATCTCGACGAACATGGAAACCTGTCCGTGCGAGTTAGTTATGGTACAGGGCGGGCCGGGGGAGACCCAGCCGGGTGGAGTGGCTCCGGGTGTGAGCCAGCGTTTTGCATCTCCAACAGGCGAGGTTATTCCCGGGTTGAAGATGCTGCTTGTGAGTGACGCGGACCCTGTCATGTTGTTCGTCATGTCCGTTATTCTTATGATCCAAGGCGAGGAGCAGGATACCCTGGGATTCCATGAGCCCGAGCCTACCGGGAACTGGGGCGTGCTCACGACTCTCGGGGTGGACCCGCTGGTCTGAATTGTCGATAGTAGTAGAATTCCTCCTAGGACGGGAAGGATGATCCAGAACCGGTTGACGCGGATCATTGTACGCCACTAGCCTAGATGGAGAGGTGGACGACAAATCCATCTCATTGAACCGGGGTGATTCGTCCTAGAAGAAGAACTAGAGAAACGCGCAGCGGCCGTTAATTGGATATAATGTCCCCCGATTGTTCAGGAATGAGGTCGCTCAGACTATAAAGCCTTGACTGGTAGACAGACTATCCAAAGACAGCAAAAGGATTCCAGCTCTACACACGGTTCGAGAGGGACGCCTACTAGAATAGCTCAGGAGAAGCGAACGTTTACAGGAGATAGCTCTTCAAAACGAGATAATAGTTTGCCGGGACTATTGTCGAAGTAGCTCGTTCTTCGTTTCTCGGGAGACTGATTGGGCCTTATCGTGCCGGGGAGGGGATGGATCCAGGTGGGCGGCTCCGCCTGGAACGCAGTATGAAAAGTGATCCGATTGCAGCGATAATTACTATTACTCCGCCAAGAATGCCGTAGAAGATCGCCGGAGCTAGTCCGAGGATTGTTGTGGGCTGCGGACTGGCGGGTGAGGGCGTGGTCACGGTCATCGTGAACGTTGACTGGCGGGTTGTGGAACCACTTGTGCCTGTGACCGTGATTGTGTAGGTGCCTGCTTTCGTTGAGCTACAGGAGACTGTTGCTGTCTGGGATTGTGTGATGCTACTCGGAGTTGCGGTGCAACTTGGCCCTGAGGGTTGTGCTGTGACGAAGAGGTTGATTGTTCCCGTGAATCCCGCGTTGGGAGTGATTGTTATGGTTGAGGTCGTTGACTGGCTGGTGGTGGTTGAGGATGGGCTGGTGGATGAGACGGTAAAATCAGGCTGTGGAAGAGTCAGGGTATGCGTGGCAGAAGCGGTGTTTCCGCTATTGTCCGTTGTTGTAACATTGATTGTGAACGTGCCGGATGAGGCGTAGGAGTGGGGAGCCTGGGTCGCGGTGCCTCCTAGGGCCGTGTTCGTTCCATCGCCCCAGTCTATGCTGCCCGAGGCTATTGTACCGTCAGCATCGGCCGCGGCGAAGTTTAGCGTAAACGTGTGCTATCACCCCAGTTGACGGATATGCCGGTGACATCGACCAAGCTCAAGACGCTGAAGCTCAGGGTAACGGAAGCTCCGGTACTTGCCGGATTAGGAGAGACAGAGACTATGGCGATGGACGGTGGTGAGACGTGAACGACGTCAATTATGAGATAGGCAAAGTGAGATTGAGATCCTGAAATTGCCATTACAGTACCAAAGTATGTGGTAGATGCTAGGTCGGACGCGGCGGTTGCGTTCAGCTGAACATTTACGGCTCGCCCTGGCGAGAGTATGACGCTAGTCGTGTTCAGTGAGAGCTGTACAGTTGACGGGAAAATGAACTGAGACAGCATGACGGTCCCGGCGAATGCTCCAAGAGCCTTCACCGTCATTGTTGTGCTGACGGTTGTGCCCTGGGGCACGCTCACGATTACTGCGGTCGGGAGCAGAGCAAAATCTGGAGGAACCACCTCTACTGTGAAGATCGCGTCTTGTCTCAACGAGCCGCTCGTCGCGTTCACCGTCAAGAGGTAGAGGCCGAGATCGGTGGATGTCGTCGCAGATATTTCGAGAGAAGATCGAGTTGAGTGGCCGGACGCAAGAGAGAGGCTTGAGGTTACGGATAGTGTTGGCTTATTGATTACGCTCGAGTTTGTCTGGGACACTTGCGTCTGAAGATTGACCGTGCCGGTGAACGATCCGAAACTTGTCAGGTTGACGCTGAAGATGTCAGAGCTACCCTGGTAGAGGACGAATGAAGATAGCGGGGTTATGTCAAGGCCGAAGTCAGGAGTAGTAGAAGGTGTCCAGATGTTCGTGCTTGTTGCCTTCAGATGAATCGTGATGCTGGATGATGGAGAGGAGGGTGATAGTATGCCTGCAGGGATGAAACTGTAGAGGGAGAGTTCCAGAGCGAAGCCCGATTGCACGTCCCAGTAGGCGGTCGAACGGAGAGTGACGCCGGGTAGGGAAGGTTCTTGGATTCCAACGTTCACTGTACGTACGGCGCCTGCGTATTGGCGCGTTACAGTCTCGTTGATGGCCGAGGCGAATGCTCCCAAGCCGTCTAGAATTGCGGGCGTCTGGGTGACGGGATCTCCGGCCGTGAGTCCTCCAGCAATTAGTGCGAAAGTCAGGTTGCCTCTTCCGGTCGCCAGGTCGCCCTGGAGGACTACGCTGCGGGGAGCTGTTTGATTATCGAACGTTGCGGTTTGGAGGAGTGTAA
>WNGM01014318.1_pt1 | contig 10906 bp, 10 predicted proteins | sample 5400571 | NCBI WGS metagenome assembly WNGM01 (sample SAMN13153378, study PRJNA577476) | soil metagenome | isolation source: 100 cm soil or saprolite under Garry oak tree replicate 2 | place: USA:California | collected 2016-06-15 | reverse complement strand
GGAGCTCGCCGAGCGCGTCAGTCTCGAACCCGAGCTGGCTCAGGTCGGTCGCGAGGGCGCGCTTGTCGAGGAGCCGGAGCACGACGCTCTCGCCGAAGATCGACGGCAGGACCGAGACGCGGAAGTCGATCTCGCGCGACTGCTGGCGGAGCTTGATGCGCCCGTCCTGCGGGAGCCGCCGCTCGGCGATGTCGAGGCTCGCCATGATCTTGATCCGCGACACGAGCGCTGGCTCCACCCGCTTGGGCGGCGTCATCACCTCGTGCAGGATGCCGTCGATCCGGTACCTGATCGCCAGGGTCCCGTCGCCCGGATCGATGTGGATGTCGGAGGCGCCCCGCCTCAGCGCGTCGAGGAGCACCGAGTTCACCAGCCGGATAATGGGCATGTCGTCCGCCGCCGTCCGCAAGTCGCTGAGGTTGACCTGGCCGGCCTCCTGCGCCTTGATGATCTCGAGCTCGGCGGACTCCGCCTCGACCTCCGAGAGCACGTCCGCGATCGCCGTCGGCGCGGTCTCGTAGTAGCGCTCGATCGCCCGACGGATGACCGACGGCGACGCGATCGTCGGCACGACCTTGAGGCCCGTCATGAAGGCGACGTCGTCGAGCGCCGACAGGTTGGTCGGGTCCGCGAGGGCCAGCGTCACCGAGCCGATCGTCCGGCCGATCGGCACGACACCGTACTTGCGCGCGATCCGGTCGGGGATCAGCTTGATGATCTCGGGAGCGATCTTCTCGGGGAACGTGACCTCGGGGATGCCGTACTGACGCGAGAGGAAGTGGATGAGCCGATCCTCGGTGAGCAGCCTGAGACGGACCAGGATCTCGCCGAGCTTCTCGCCCGTTCTCTTCTGGTCGGCGAGCGCCAGGTCGAGCTGCTCCTGCGTGACCAGGCGGTCGGAGACGAGCAGGTCGCCGAAGCGCCTGCCGACCGGTGCCTGGCTCTGGCCACGGGGGGCCACGGTCATGGCGCCGACCTTGACCTCGCGGCCGTCCTCGGGCCGGGCTTCCGGCGGCCTCGGGTGCTCCTGCCGTCGTTCGGTTCCCATCGCGTCGAGGCTCGACCCGCAAACCCGATGCCAGCCCCGCGGCTCGGGGCGGGTCGAGGGAAAACAAGAATTTAGCCAGTGGCGCCGTCGCGCCACCGGCAGCCCGAGCGGCCAGTTTCGTTGCAGGGTGGCCAGTTTCTTTTCTGCTAGACTCCTCGCCGTGGCTCTACCGCTGACCGCGCAGTACCGGCACCTGCTCGTCGAGCGCTCGGCCGACGGCTTCGTGGTGACCGTCACGCTGAACCGCCCCGATGCGATGAATGCGATGAACACCGCGATGGGCGAGGACCTCCTCGCCTGCTTCGACGGGCTCCTCCGCGATTCCCTCGTGCGCGCGGTCGTCTTCACGGGCGCGGGCGACCGCGCGTTCTGCGCCGGCGGCGATCTCAAGGAACGCAACGAGATGACGGACGAGGCGTGGCGCGCCCAGCACGTGATCTTTGAGCAGGCGGCGTTCCGGGTGCTGCGCTGTCCGGTGCCCGTGATCGCCGCCGTCGAAGGCTTCGCCCTCGCGGGGGGCTGCGAGCTCGCGGTCCTCTCGGACTTCATCGTCGCGAGCGAGACGGCGGTGTTCGGCGTGCCCGAGACGACGCTCGGGATCTTCCCGGGGATCGGCGGCACGCAGCTCCTGCCGCGGGTGCTCGGCGCGCCGCTCGCCAAGGAGCTGATCTTCACGGGGCGACGGATGAAGGCCGACGAGGCGAAGACCGCCGGGCTCGTCAATCACCTCGTCCCCCCAGGCCACGCGCGCGCAAAGGCGCTCGAGATCGCCGAGACGATCGCGCGGAACGGCCCGATCGCCGTCCGGCAGGCCAAGAAGGCGATCGCCTACGGTCTGGAGACGGACCTCGACACCGCGATGATCCTGGCGCTCGAGGCGTACAATGCCACCGTGGTGACCGAGGACCGGCTCGAGGGCGTCCGCGCCTTCAACGAGAAGCGCAAGCCGCAGTTCAAGGGCAGGTAGGGATCACGACGATGCCCGCGATCAACCTCTCGCTGACGGACGAGCAGCGCGCCCTCAGGGCGGGCGTCCTCGAGATCTGCAGGCGCTATCCCGGCGAGTACTGGCGCGAGCTCGACGCGCGGCGCGAGTACCCCGAGAAGTTCGTCAACGAGCTGACGCAGGCCGGCTACCTGGCCGCGCTGATTCCGCAGGAGTACGGCGGCGCCGGGCTCGGGATCGCGGAGGGAGCCCTGATCCTCGAGACGATCCACGCTGCGGGTGGCAACGCCGCCGCGTGCCACGCGCAGATGTACATCATGGGCACGCTCCTCCGTCACGGCTCGGAGGAGCAGAAGCGGAAGCACCTGCCGAAGATCGCGACCGGCGAGCTCCGGCTGCAGGCCTTCGGCGTGACCGAGCCGAACTCGGGCTCGGATACGACGAAGCTGCAAACGACTGCGGTGCGTCGGGGCGACAGGTACCTCGTCAACGGGCGCAAGATGTTCATCTCACGCGTGCTCCAGTCGGACCTCATGCTGCTCCTGGCGCGGACGACGCCTGTCGATCAGGTCGAGCGGCGGACGGACGGCCTCTCGGTCTTCCTCGCCGACATCCGTCACCTCAAAGGCCTCGAGGTTCGCCCGCTCCGGATGATGATGAACCACTCGACGAACGCGCTCTTCTTCGACGACGTCGAGATCCCGGCCGACAGCTTGATCGGCGAGGAGGGCAAGGGGTTCGCCTACATCCTCGACGGCATGAACGCCGAGCGCATCCTGGTCGGGTCGGAGTCGATCGGTGACGGCCGCTGGTTCGTCGAGAAGGCCGTGGCCTACTCGAGCCAGCGCGTGATCTTCGGCAGGCCCATCGGCGCCAACCAGGGCGTGCAGTTCCCGATCGCCAAGGCCCACACGGCCGTCGAGGCCGCGGCGCTCATGCGCGACAAGGCCGCAGCGCTGTTCGACGCAGGCCAGCCGTGCGGGCCCGAGGCCAACATGGCCAAGTACCTCGCGGCGGAGGCGGCGTGGGAGGCGGCCAACGCGTGCATCGACTGCCACGGCGGGTACGGGTTCGCCGAGGAGTACGACGTCGAGCGCAAGTTCCGCGAGTGCCGCCTCTACAAGACCGCGCCGGTCAACAACAACCTCGTGCTGGCCTACGTCGGCGAGCACGTCCTGGGGATGCCGCGCTCCTACTAGGACCTCGGCGGGGGCCGTCGAGGCCCGCTCCGATTGTCTAGCGGCCGGCGGCGGACGATGGAGACGACCATGGAGCTTCCCGAGCACGTGACGATCTGCGAGGTGGGCACTCGAGACGGGTTCCAGATCGAGCCCGATTTCGTCTCGACCGAGGCGAAGATCGAAGTCGTGAACCTCCTCTCCGACGCGGGCGTGCCCAGGATCGAGGTCACCTCGTTCGTCCACCCCAAGGTGGTCCCCCAGATGCGCGACGCCGAGGAGGTCATTGCGAAGATCCGCCGCCGGCCGGGCACGCGCTACGCGGCGCTGGTGCCGAACGACAAGGGTGCGCTGCGTGCGGTGGACGCGGGCGTGGACACGATCCACACGGTCGTCTCGGCGAGCGAGAGCCACAATCTCGCCAACGTGAACATGACGATCGCCGAGTCGATCCAGAAGCTCGCCGCGGTCATGCGCGTGGCCGAGCAGGCCAGGATTCCCGTGAGCTGCGGCATCTCGACCTCGTTCGGCTGCCCGTTCGAGGGCGACGTCCCATTGTCTCGACTCGAGAGCGTTGTCCGCCGCCTCGTGGACATCGGCGCACCCGCGGTCGGCCTCGCCGATACGACGGGCATGGCCAACCCGCGTCAGGTCGGCAGGGTCGTCGAGCACCTGATGGCGCGCTTCCCGGGCATCGAGTGGACGCTTCACACGCACGACACGCGAGCGATGGCCATCCCGAACATCCTCGCCGCGATGGCGTGCGGCGTGACGCACTTCGACTCCTCCATCGGCGGCCTGGGCGGGTGCCCCTTCGCGCCGGGCGCCTCGGGGAACGTCTGCAGCGAGGACCTCGTCCACTGCCTCGGCGCCATGGGCGTCGAGACCGGGATCGATCTCGACAAGCTCATCGCGGTATCCAGGCGCGTTCAGGAGATCGTGGCGCGGCCGCTGCCTGGTCAGATCATCAAGGCGGGCAAGGCCACGCGTCGTTACCCGCTGCCCGATGGTGTCGCCGCGCGCCTCCCCGCCCGCCCGTAGGCCGTGACCAAGCGGGTCCGTCGCATGCTCGCGCTGATGGACCGCGCGACGACGCTCTGGCGCATCCCCGTCGTCGGGCGGGCCAAGGGCCGCGTCATCCGGCGGCTCATCGAGCGCAACCGGCCCACGCGCGCGATCGAGATCGGCTCGCTCCTCGGCTATTCGGCGATCCTGATCGCCGGCGCGCTGCCGCCGCGGGGCCGGCTCACGTGCGTGGAGTCGAACCCCTACCTCGCGAAGTTCGTCAAGAGCAACGCCGAGGTCGCCGGCCTCGGCCGGCGCGTCAGGGTCGTCGTGGGCGACGCGCTGCGGATCCTCCCGCTCCTGTCCGGACGCTTCGACTTCGCCCTCATCGACGCCGCCAAGGAAGACTATCTCGACTACCTCCGCCAGCTCGAGCCGAAGCTCGTGCCCGGCGCCGTCGTCGTCGCCGACAATACCGGGATCTTCCGCCGCGACGTGACGGCGTACATCGAGCACGTGCGCGACGCGAGTGGCCGCTGGCAGTCGCGCGAGTACGACTTCGGCGACGACGCGATGGAGGTGTCGATCCTCCGCGGCTAGAGACCATGGTCACCCTCGAGGGCGAGGAATACCTGACGGTGAAGGAGGCCGCGCGACTGCTCGGCGTCAGCGGATGAGGCGCGCCGCCTACCTGACACCCGGGCGCGACCTCGCCACTGCCGTGGAGCTCGCCCGTCGCGCCGAGGCGCTCGGCTACGAGAGCGTCTGGGTCACCCATGGCCTCGGTCGCGACTCGTTCCTCGTCCTCGCCGCGTACGGGGCGGCCACCACGCGCCTCGGCCTCGGCGTGGGCGTCGTCCCGATCTATCCGCGCCATCCGGTCGCGATGGCCCAGGCCGCGCTCACGCTCGCCGAGGCGACGGGCGGGCGCTTCACGCTCGGCATCGGCGTGAGTCACCGCGCCATGATAGAGGGGATGCTCGGACTCGCCCTCGACGCGCCGCTCGCGGTGATGCGCGAGTATGTTGCGGTCCTCCGGGGAGCGCTGGGGGCCGGCGCCGACTTCGAGGGCCGGCACTTCCGCGTCCGGTGGAGCCTCGCGCTGCCTGAGCGCCCGGTGCCGCCGCGCATCCACCTCGCCGCGCTCACCCGCAAGATGCTCGAGCTGGCGGGCGAGATCGCCGACGGCGCGATCCTCTGGCTCTGCCCGCCCGCCTACGTGCGCGACGTCGCGCTGCCGGCGCTTGAGCGCGGGCGAAAGCGTGCGGGCAAGACGCTCTCGGGCTTCGAGGTCGTCGCCGCGGTGCCGCTCGCGGTCACCGGCGATGTGGCGGGCGCTCGCGCGGCGCTTCGCGTCGAGCTCGCGCGCTATCTGGCGCTGCCTTTCTACCGCGCGATGCTCGAGGCGAGCGGTCTCGGCCCGGAAAGGCCGTGGTGGGGCTGGGGCCCCGCAGGCCGAGGCGAGCCTGTGGACCTGAGCGTGCGAGCCGCAGGCCGTCGCGAGGCTGGGGCCCCGCAGGCCGAGGCGAGCCTGTGGACCTGAGACGTTTGGCGCTCGCCGCGCTCGGCACGCTGTCTGCCGGGTGCGCGTGGGGCGGCCAGGACGAGGCGCGGCTCCTGCCCGCCGACCGGAGCACCGCCGTGACGTACGTCGCCCTCGGCGACAGCACGGTCGAAGGCGTCGGCGCGTCGAGCCCCGAGCTGAACTACGTGAGCCGCATCCACGCGCGCCTCCGCGGCGTGTACCCCGCCGCACGCCTCACCAATCTCGGCGTGGGCGGCGCCACCTCGGCCGACGTGCTCCTGCGCCAGCTCACCCGGGCCATCGAGCTGCGCCCCTACCTCGTCACCATCTCCATCGGGCCCAACGACATCACCGGGCGGGTGCCGGTCAAGACCTACGAGAAGAACCTCGAGACCATCCTCGGGCGGCTCACTCGCGAGACGACGGCGGTCGTCGTCGCGAACCTGATCCCCGATCTCGCGGTGACGCCGCGCTTCAATCGGAGCCGCGAGCGGGACGCCGTCGCCGCGCATACGGTCCGCTTCAACGACGCGCTCGCGCGCCGGGCCCGAGCGCATGGCGTGCAGCTCGTGGACCTCTACGCCGCGAGCCAGCGCGAGGTCCCGCTCAGACCCGAGCTCATCGGGTCCGACGGTTACCACCCGTCGGACGCAGGCTACGCACGGTGGGCGGAGTTGTTATGGGAGGGCGTCGAGGCGCGGATCGCCGCGCGATGAATACGCGCGTCCCCCGCCGCGTCGGAAGGGGCACGATGACCACGCGGATCGCGCTCGCAACCTTCTTGGTCGCCTTGATCGCCGGCGGCCACGCCCGCGCGGAGGCGGGAGGCGTGAAGGCCGTCGTCAACGGCGGCGCGCCATTCACGCAGCGCGTCTCCGTCCCTCCCGGCAGTCAAGTCGTCGTCAACGCACCGAGCCGGGTCGTCGTCGCTCCGTCGAGCCGAGTGGTCGTCAACGCGCCGAGCCAGATCATCGTCGCAACGCCACGCGTCTGGGTGTTCCCGGTCTACGTGGTCCAGCCACGGCGCTGCCTCGTCCCGGGATCCTGGGAGTACGCGTGGGTCCCCCAGAGCTACGCGTACAACGTCTGGGTCGACAGCGAATACTCCGTGGAGGGGCTCTGGGTGGAGGGGCACTGGGAGCCCCGTGTCTACTCGTCGGGCTCCTACCAACCGTACTGGATCCCCGAACGCTGGAGTGACTGCTAGAAAAGCGCGACGGCCCCGGACGACCGCCGCGACTCCCGGGGATCGCGCGTAGCCACGTGATACAACTGTAGGCCCATGCGGGCCTACGTGCTTTCGCGTCTCGCCCAGACGGCGCTCGTCGTCTTCCTCTCGCTCACCGCGGTGTTCGCGATGGTGCGCCTGTCGGGCGACCCGGTGCTCCTGTTCATGCCGATGGATATCCAGGCGAAGGACGTGAACGAGTTCCGCCAGCGGCTCGGCTTCAACGACCCCCTGCCGGTCCAGTACGCACGCTTCGTCGGGGGCGCAACCCGTGGCGACTTCGGCGAGTCGCTCCGCTACCGGCGCGACGCGCTGGGCCTCGTGCTCGAGCGCCTCCCCGCGACGTTCCTCCTCGCCGCGACCTCGCTGCTCCTCACGACCTGCGTCGCCGTGCCGCTCGGCATCCTCTCGGCGGTGCGCCGCAACACGCTGCTCGACCACGCCAGCACGGTCGCGACCGTGCTGGGCCAGGCGACGCCCGGCTTCTGGCTCGGCCTCATGCTGATCTACGTCTTCTCCGTCAAGCTCCGCTGGCTGCCGACGGGCGGGACGGGTACCCTCGCGCACCTCGTCATGCCCTCGGTCGTGCTCGCCGCCTTCTTCTCCGCGCGGATCGCGCGGCTCACGCGCTCGGCCGTGCTCGAGGTCCTCGGCGAGGAATACATCCTGACGGCGCGCGCCAAGGGGCTCGGCGAGGCGCGCGTGATCGGCAAGCACACGCTCCGCAACTCGGCGATCCCGATCGTGACGCTCGCTGGCCTCGAGGCGGGGCAGCTCCTCGGCGGCGCCGTGATCACCGAGACGATCTTCGCCTGGCCCGGGCTCGGCCGCCTCACGGTGCAGGCGCTCCTCAACCGCGACTTCCCCGTCGTGCTCGCCGCGGTCTTCGTCGTCTCGGTCACCTACACGCTGATCAACCTCGCGGTCGACCTGCTCTACGGCTGGCTCGATCCGCGGGTACGGCTCCGGTGAGCGCCCCTCTCAGGCCATCCACGGTCGCGGGCTTAGAGCTCCCGCCACGACCGTGAACCATCTCAAGGCGTGGCTCGGCATTGGCCTCACCGTCGCGGTCGTCGTGGCGGCGGTCGCGGCGCCGTGGCTCGCGCCTCGCGACCCGCTCACGACCGACTTCGCCGCGAGCCTCAGGCCGCCGGGCACGCCCGGCCACCCGCTCGGCACCGATCAGCTCGGCCGGGACCTCCTGGCGCGCGTGCTCCACGGCGCGCGCCTCGCGCTCTTCATCGGCGTCTGCACCGTGCTCATCACGGGCGTCGCCGGCGGGCTCCTCGGCCTCGTCGCGGGGTTCGTCGAGCGTTGGCCCTCCGCGGTGCTCATGCGCATCGCGGACGTCCAGCTCTCGTTCCCGTTCATCCTGCTCGCCATGACGATCAACGCGATCGTCGGGCTCGGGCTCCGGAACATCATCCTCAGCCTTTCGGCCGCGGGGTGGGTCGTGTATGCTCGCGTCGTGCGCGGCGAGGTGCTGTCCGTCAAGCAGCGCGATTTCGTGCAGGCGGCCGCGGCGCTCGGGATGAGCCGTATCCGCCTCCTCCTTCGGCACGTGCTGCCGAACGTCGCGCCCTCCATCATCGTCGTCGCGAGCCTCCAGTTCTCGTCCTTCATCGTCGCGGAGGCCGCGATCAGCTTCCTCGGCTTCGGCGTCCAGCCGCCCACGCCCGCGTGGGGCAGCATGCTCTCGGAGAGCCGCGACTTTCTCTACGTCGCGTGGTGGTTGGCCGCGTTCCCCGGCGCAGCGCTCGCGCTCACGGCGCTCGGCGTCAACCTGCTGGGCGACTGGCTCCGCGACACGCTGGATCCGAAGCTCAGACTCTGAACCCCGCGGGAGGCGCCGGGGCATGACGAGTCACTTCTTCGCGTACCTGTCGCGGATGAAGTTCATCCGCCGCTGGGGGCTCATGCACAGCACGTACCCCGAGAACATCCAGGAGCACAGCCTCCGCGTCGCGCAGATCGCCCACGCGCTCGCGATCATCCGCAACCGGCTCTTCGACGGCGGCGTCGACCCTGAGCGGACCGTGGCGCTCGCGCTCTACCACGACACGAGTGAGGTGCTCACCGGCGACCTGCCCTCGCCGGTCAAGGCGTTCAACCCCGAGATCAAGCGGGCCTACCATGCGATCGAGGCCGCGTCGCGGGAGAAGCTCCTCAGGATGATCCCGGACGCGCTCAGGCCCGACTACGAGCCGTACTTCAGGCCCCGCGAGGCGGACCGCGTCCACCGCGAGCTGGTGAAGGCCGCGGACAAGCTCTGCGCCTACCTCAAGTGCCTCGAGGAGGTTGCCGCCGGCAACCCCGAGTTCGCCCAGGCGGAGAAGGCCCTGCGCGCGGGCGTGGAGCAGATCGACCTCCCGGAAGTCCGCTACTTCCTGGAGACCTTCGTGCCGAGCTTCAAGCTCACGCTCGACGAGCTCCACTGACCCGACTGGTTGTATCCTTGATCCCCCGATGACATCCAAGGAGGCTCTATGCGCCGCCTGAACGTGCTGCTTGCCCTCGCGGTCGCACTGTCGGTCGCCGGCGCGGATCCAGCCCCGGGCCAGGACCGCGCCCGGACCAAGGAGGTCGTGGTCGGCCTCGGCGCCGAGCCGCGGACCATGCTCGCCGCCACGATCGTGGACTGGACGACCAACAACATGCTCGAGCACATCTACGACCGGCTCCTCGACCGCGACCCCAGGACCTTCAAGCCCAAGCCGATGCTGGCGGAGAGCTGGCGGATCGTGAACGACACGACGTGGGAGTTCAAGCTCCGCAAGGGCGTCCGGTTCCACAACGGTGAGCCCTTCACCGCCCACGCGGTCAAGGCCACGATCGACTACGCGCTCGATCCGGCGAACAAGACCCACTTCACGGCCGCCGCGTACTGGGGCCTCGTCAGGGAGGTGCAGGTCGTCGACGACCACACGGTGCGGTTCCTCACGAAGCAGCCGTGGCCGAACCTGATCGACAGCGCCTCGCTGACCAACGGCCTCATCATGCCGGCCAAGGCGCTCCGCGAGCTCGGCCCGGCGAAGCTCGGCGAGAAGCCGATCGGCACCGGCCCGTTCAAGTTCGTCGAGTGGAAGCGCGACGAGCGGCTCGTCCTCGAGAAGAACCCCGACTACTGGCAGGGGCCGGCGGACGCGAGCCGCGTGACCTTCCGCTTCATCCCCGAGTTCAGCGCTCGCCTCGCCGCCCTGCTCTCGGGCGAGATCGACATCATGAAGGATGTGCCGCCCCACGCCGTCGAGGCGGTCGAGCGGAGCGGACGCGCACGGCTCCGCGCCACGGTGTCCTCGCGCATCAACTACCTCGCGCTCGTGAACCTCAAGCCCGGGCCCATGCAAGACGTGCGCGTGCGGCGCGCGATGAATCACGCCGTGGACGTCGAGGAGCTGATCAAGCAAGTGCTCAAGGGCCGCGCCACACGCATGTGCGGCCCGCTCGCGCCCCCCAACGTCGACTACGCGCCGGCGGAGTGCTACACGCACGACCCGGCGCGCGCCCACGCGCTCTTCAAGGAAGCCGGCGTCGACCCCTCACGGCTCGTGCTCACGCTCGACACGCCGTCGGGCCGTTACCCGCTCGACAAGGACGTCTCGCTCGCCATCGCCGCCCAGCTCCAGCGGATCGGGATCAAGGTCAACGTCGTCGTGAACGAGTGGGGCACGCACCTCGACAAGATCAAGAACCGGAACACCGGCGACATGTTCTTCCTCGGCTGGGGGCCCGCGCTGCACGGCCAGGGCACGATGCAGCCGCTCTTCCTGCACGACCAGACCTACTCGTCCTACGGCAACAACGCGGTGCTCAACGAGAAGATCGCCCGCGCCGCCACCCTCCTCGACCCCAAGGCCCGCGCCGACGCCTACGCTGAGCTGCAGCAGCTCGTCCGCGACGAGGCGCCGTGGGTGTTCCTCTGGCAGCAGCACGACCTCTACGGGGTCGCGAGCCACGTCGAGTGGTCGCCGCGCGC
>WNGM01015698.1_pt1 | contig 10909 bp, 9 predicted proteins | sample 5400571 | NCBI WGS metagenome assembly WNGM01 (sample SAMN13153378, study PRJNA577476) | soil metagenome | isolation source: 100 cm soil or saprolite under Garry oak tree replicate 2 | place: USA:California | collected 2016-06-15 | reverse complement strand
TTTTTTCTTTCTCGATCTCTTCGACAGCATTGGATCGTTGATCGGCATTGCGGAACAGGGGGGATTTATCCGTGACGGACAGCTCCCGCGCGCTCGCGAGGCCCTGCTCGCCGACGCGATTGGGACGTCCGTGTCGGCGCTGGCCGGGAATTCGACATTGGTGAGTTACATCGAAAGCGCTGCGGGTGTGGCGGAGGGCGGTAAAACGGGTCTAGCGAATATTGTGACGGGACTGCTTATGCTATTGGGTCTATTCCTGGCGCCGGTCGCGCAGATGATTGGCGAGGGTTATAAGAACGCCGCCGGATTGACTCTTTATCCCACCGTGGCGCCGGCACTGATCGTGGTAGGCGCCTTCATGATGAGAAACGTTGCTCGAATCGACTGGAATGATCCGCTGGAGTACATACCCGCTTTTGTTACGCTTGCCTTCATCCCGTTTACCTTCAGCATCACCGATGGCATCGCATTTGGGTTCATTTCCTATGTTGCGCTAAGCGTCATCGCCGGTAAATATCGCAAGCTGCACTGGCTGATGGTCCTGTTTACGCTGCTCTTTTTGATTCGCTATGCCGCCATCTGAACTGGGAAGGTAAACGGTTGCGGCCCCGAGGCGTGGGGCTTTGTCCTCCGTCCACTCGTTAAATGTCGCAGAGAGCAAGCCCCAAAACCCGTGCATGTAGATAGGTTCCCCCTCTTAAGTTGGACGCCGTTGTATGATGGTTGTTGTGCTGCTTCAAGCCAACCGAACGGCAAGTCTGGCCGTCAATATTCGAGAGGTAGAGGGCGCTATGGATATGCAAAGAAATTCTTCAAGTATCTGGCCGTATGTAATCGCTGGATCAGCGATTGGTGGTGCTGTTGGTTATCTGGTCGTGAGCGACTCCGGGAAAAAAATCCGGCACGCCGTCACACACCCGGACGAGTTAGCGGACGCAATTGAAGATGCGCGCTCGTTCGTCGAGTCGAAGGGTAAAATGGTGACGGGGCAGGTCCGCAGCTTAATGGATAAAGCCAAACTGGGATTGGAGGAAGGTCAGCTGGCATATCGCGAAGCGGAAAAAAGTTACCAATCTCAGCTCCGGCGACTGGAAGGCAAAAACAATGAGATCGCCTCGAATGTCCACAAGACTGTGGATAACCTAAACCGGACCGCCTATACGCTTGAACAGAGCGTCCTGGATCCGATTTTCGAATTAGGGGCGCTTTATCGCGGAATCGAACGGGGCATCCAAGTTGTATTCGGCCATGCTCCGCATGGACAAGTCTCGCGGTTCTATAAGAGCGAACGAATCACAGGGTAGGCGTCCCTCTTAGGAGAGGTCAGCGCTTCGGGCTCTCTGTAGCGGCGCGCTATTGAGCGCCGGCTTTCGCAGAATCAACGGAATACCGGCGGTCGATAGACCGCCGCTACAGTTGATTACGTCCCGGCCTGCGAGTATTCCAGCGTTCATTCCTTCCACGCTCCAAGCAGCCGTCGTAGCAGGACCAATTGACCCAGATGGTAGGCGTTATGGTCAGCGACCAGTAGAGCCTCGCGAAAGATGTTTTGGCCGGTGCCATGGGGGATCTTCGTGTAAAGATCTGTGTTTGGATCGCTGACCAGCTTCTCCATGGCCTTCAGATCCCTCTTGAATGACGCGAGGCTTTTCTTCCACGCATCATCGTTTGGCGGCTTCACCGTCTTTGGCCAATAACCGCCAGGCCACTCCGGCGAGACGTGTTTGGCGCTGCGGCTGAACTCCAGAATGTCCCATTGCGCGATACGCATATGTTCCAGGAGCTGCCACGCCGTATGGGGCGCACCCTTTGGTTTGACGCCTCGCAGCTTGGCGGGGAAATCCTTGAACACATTGTCGAAGGCCACGTGCGCATTGCCGCTGTTCAACAAAGCCACAACCTGTTCTCGCACCGGATCATTCATAGTTTTTAGCCACAAAAAGGCACAAAAGTCACAAGTTTATATCCCTTTTTGTGTCTTTTGTGCCTCTTTGTGGCCTTCCCATTTTTTAAACCGGATTCGCGTTCTTTTGTCCGTGTTATAACAACTCGATGACTTCGAAGGAGCGAAGAAAAATGCGGCGACAGTGGTTTACACTGCCCATCCTGATCGCGGCTTCCGCGATATTGCTGGCTGCTGCGAAGGGCGATTGCGTCTTTCTGAGAAACCCCGACGAATTCATGTTGAATACGGAGCGGCTTCGCAAGGCGGACTCCGATCTCACCTCGCGGATCGCGATGTACGTGTCCAGCGCGTTGACAGCCGACCAGCCTACAGCTCAGACGCTCAATCCGGCGGCCGCACCGCGCAAGAATTTCATCGATGATGCCATCTTTGGCCGCATGGCGGCGGCGGGCATTCAGGCGGCACCGATCGCGTCCGACTCCGAATTCTTGCGCCGTGTGACGCTGGATTTAACGGGCCGCATTCCGTCGGGACCCGAGGTTGTCGCCTTTATATTCGACACCGACAGATCGAAACGCGACGCGAAGATCGATGCGCTGATCGGATCACCCGAGTTTATTGACAAGTGGACGATGTTTTTCGGCGATCTGTACCGGGTGAACGCTCAGTCCAGCAGTGTCAATCGGGACATTTACGGTCGAGACGCGTTTTACCTGTACCTTAAGGACGCCGTCAGCACCAATAAGCCCTATGACCAAATGGCTCGAGAGTTGATCGCGGCCGCGGGCGACAGCTTTGAACACGGGGAAGTCAATTGGCCAGTCGGCAACACCGTTGCCATGGGACCGGCACAGGACACATACGACGGACAGGCCGTGAACCTGGCATCGATGTTCTTGGGTATTAATTCCGTCGATTGCTTGCTCTGCCATGACGGCGCCCGCCATTTGGATCAGGTAAATCTCTGGGGTTCAACGCAGATGCGCCGCAACATGTGGGGCCTTTCGGCGTACTTCGCCCGCGCCCGCATGCAACGCCAGGTGACAGCCACGATGCCGCGCCAAATTGCCAAGTACATTGTGACCGACGCCGCCGGCGGAGAATACCAACTGAACACCACGAGCGGAAATCGGACCGCGCGAAGACCAATCGAGGGAGTCGGTGTCGTCCCGCCGAAAAATCCTTTTGTGACGGCAGCGAACGCCTTCGCCACGGGAAGTGGCATTGAACCCGGCGAGACCCGCCGGCAAGCGCTTGCGCGTCAGGTCACAAGCGATATTCAGTTTTCTCGCGCGATCGTGAACTACATCTGGCAAAAGTTCATGGTGGAGGCGTTTGTCTCGCCTTCAAATGCTTTCGATCTGGCTCGCCTGGATCCGGCGAATCCGCCACCGGCGCCGTGGACGTTGCAACCCACAAATCCGGAGCTGCTCGATGCGCTCGCACGATGGCTTCAGGCTAATCAATTCGACTTGCGCGCTTTGATGGCGTTGATTACAAAATCGACGGCCTATCAATTATCGGCTGTTTACCCCGGCAACTGGGATGTGAGTTACGTTCCCTATTACGCACGCAAATATGTGCGCCGTTTGGACGCTGAGGAAATCCACGACGCCATCGCCAAGGCGACGGGAATTCCCGGCAACTACGTCCTGCAAAATTCCGATATGCCGCCGGTGCAATGGGCGATGCAATTTCCCGACACGCGCGAGCCTCGAACGAATGGATCTGTCGCGGCATTCCTGAATGCATTCGGGCGCGGAGACCGCGACACGGCGTTCCGCCGATCGGACAGTTCCATCCTTCAAGCACTGAATATGCTGAACAGTCCCTTTGTCTTGACCCGCATCCATCAAAACAACCAGGGATCGCATGTGGCGGCGGTGCTGGCACAAACGGCGGACCCTGGAATCATCATCTGGGACCTTTTTGCGACGACCCTTTCCCGGCCGCCATCGGATACCGAGATGGCGCTGTTCGGGCGCATATTCCAGCAGCAGGGTAATCGGGTGGCAGCAGAAAACCTGCAATGGGTTCTTCTGAATAAAGCCGATTTCCTATTCAACTATTGACGCTATGGACTCCATCATCGACAGAAGAGTTTTTTTCAAAATTGCTGCCACCGGCGTTGCCGGCTATTTCACATCACCCATGCGGATTTTTGCGCAGACCGTCACCAGCGACAGCCAGGCAAAGATCCTGGGAACGGCGAGATCTTGCATTTATATCTTGTTGCCGGGAGCACCCAGCCAGATCGACACGTTTGATCTGCGTGTTGGTTCATGGACGCCCCAAAATTTTGCACCGGAGACAATCAACGGCATCGACTGGCCCAACGGGCTATTGCCCAATTTAGGCGCGCAGTTCAGCCAGAATCAGTTCTCGATCATCCGAAGCTGCCAGTCGACGGCACTCGTCCATCCACTGCTTCAAAATTGGAACCAGATCGCAAGGAACCCGATCAGCGCGACAGGCAAAATCGCGCCAAATATCGGTTCGGTTGTAGCTCTGGAACTGGAATCGCAACGCAAGAGCGGCCAAAAACTTCCCGGATTTTTGTCGTTGAATGGCGGTGGAAGTCTGGCGGGTCCCGGATATTTCTCCGGCAAATACGCTCCATTCGACGTCGCTCCCAGTGCCGGGGGTCTGGCGAACCTGAGCAATCCGGACGGCCAGGCGGTGTTTACGGCGCGCTACAACATGCTCGTGGCTGCGGATGCGGCCCTGCGTACCCTTCCTTCACCGTACGGAACCGCAGTCGAGGAAATGGCCGACTTTTATTCCTCCGCGCGGACGATGATGTACGACCCGGCGATCACGAATGTGTTTCGTTTTTCAACCGCCGATCAGCAGAAGTACGGCAACAACGCTTTTGGGAATGCGTGTGTCACGGCGCGCAACGTCATTGCTGCGGACCTTGGTACGCGCTACATCCAGATCACGCTGGGTGGTTGGGACAACCATCAGAATATCTATGCTGCGAATGCGGGAATCTACCGCCCGGCCGGTCAGCTCGATGTCGGCTTGGGCAACCTCATCGCCGATCTGGCGGCGATGCCGGGCAGCGGGGGCGGGACAAAGCTCGACGAGACGTTAATCCTCGTCAAGGGCGAATTCGGACGCACGGTCGGAAACATTACAGACCGGCAGGGCAGGGACCATTACTTCGTTCATTCCACACTTATCGCGGGCGGAGGGGTACGCGGAGGGCGCGCGCTGGGCAAAACCACGCCCGATGCATTCTACGTCGACGATCCGGGATGGTCGGAACAGCGTCCCGTCTATGCCGAAGATATCGCCGCCACGATCTATTCCGCGCTCGGGATCAACTACACAACCGTGCGCCACGATGATCCGCTTGGCCGCGGGTTCGAGTACATTCCGACCACGACGGGCTATCCCGGCAAACCGATCGAAGAACTGTTCAGGTAGCGCCGAAATGACAATTGAACATTGAACGTTGAACATTGAACATTTCCCAGAAATAGCCAATGTTCGATTGTCATTTGTCATTCCAAAAAGAGAGAGGGAGTAGACTACCGGGATGCGGCGATTTTTTCGGATTGCGAGACTGGTTGTGTTCCTGCTCTTCTGTTCCTGCAGTAATTCCAAACAATCCCGAGGTAGTGCCATGACTCTCTGTTCCTGCAGTAATTCCAAACAATCCCGAGGTAGTGCCATGACTCAGTTTGTTGATGACTACTTCAATGCGTACTTCGAATGGAATCCATCCGCTGCTACATCGGTAGGTTTCCATCAATATGACGGCAATATCGAAGACTATTCTGCGGCTGCAGTCGCGAAGCGCATTGAGACATTAAAGCTGCTCCAAGGCCAAATCAGCGGCCTTCCTTCTCGCCGCACGCCGGATGAAGAGATCGATATTGAAATTCTTGATGGCCAGATTCGGGCGGAGTTGGTGGACCTGGAAACGCTCGAAACCTGGCGACACAATCCGATGAACTATGTTTCGGTGCCCGGAGGCGCAATCGACAACCTGATGAAGCGAAACTTCGCGCCTGCTGCCGAGCGTCTACGGTCGGTGATCGCGCGTCTGAAGGGCATTCCGAAGATAATTGCGGCAATGAAACAGAATATCGACAACCCGCCGCGTGAATTCACGGACCTCGCCTTCCGTATCGCCCATGGCTCGGTCGGATTCTTTAGAACAAGCGTCGCGAATTGGGCAAAAGACGCTGCGGGCGACGACACAGCACTGCTCAACGAGTTCGCGACGGCAAACGCTGCCGCCGCCAATTCTCTTCAAGACGCTGCAGATTGGCTCCAGAAGACTCTGCTTCCGAAATCACAAGGGACATACGCGATCGGCCGGGAGAAGTTTTCAAAGAAGCTTCTATATGAAGAGATGGTGGATGAGCCGCTCGAGCGTATTCTCGCGATCGGCGAAGAGAATCTGGAAAAGGATTACCAGGCATTCATCGAGACTGCTCTGAAGATCGACCCGTCCAAAGATCCTCATGAAGTGATGAAGCTGTTGTCAGATGAGCATCCCACAGAGGCGAGTTTGATTCCCGACGCGAAGAAAACCGTCGAAGGAATCATCCATTTCATTCGGGATCAAAAAATCATAAGCATTCCTTCCGAAATCCGGCCCGCCATTACCGAAACCCCGCCGTATGCGCGCTCGGGAACGTTCGCGTCGATGGATACTCCCGGCCCTTATGAGACTAAGGCAACGGAAGCGTACTATTACGTAACGCCTCCCGAGAAGGAGTGGGATGCCGGTCATAAGGACGAGCATCTGCGGGCTTACAACCCGCCGGTGATGAATATCATCACGATCCATGAGGCTTATCCCGGGCACTACATTCAATTTCTGAATGCGAAGCAGTTTCCGACCAAGACACGCAAGCTGATTGCGTGCGGAACAAACGCCGAAGGCTGGGCACACTATTCCGAACAGATGATGATTGAAGAGGGTTTTGGCAACGGCGATCCGAAGATCCGATTGGCTCAGCTCCAGGAAGCCCTCTTGCGCGACGCTCGTTATGTCGTTGGCATCAAGCTTCACACCGCAGGTTGGACCGTCGAGGACGGCGCAAAATATTTCCGGGAAAAAGCGTTCCAGGAACCCGCGAATGCCTACGAGGAAGCGCGTCGCGGGGCTTACAATCCGACTTACCTTTATTACACCCTGGGCAAGCTGCAGATCTATAAATTACGCGAAGATTACCGCCGGGCGAAGGGTTCCACTTTCACCCTTCAAGCATTCCATGATGAGTTCGTGAGACAGGGGAGCATCCCGATCAAGCTCATTCGCCGTATTTTATTGCCCGGAGACAAACGTGCTACGTTGTGACGTCTCTAATATATAATCCGCGCGTTGTGGCAATGGATAGGGACAGACTACAGGAACTGTTGCAAGCGCGTGAGCAAGCCGATCAGGAGCTGGAAAAGCTGCGCACGCCCATGACCATCCTGTTCAGCGACATCAAAGGGTCTACTGCATACGCCGAGAAAAAGGGCGACGTTGAATACATGGCGATGATCAATCGCCATCACGCTATTTTGTTTCCGGTTATCGAACGGGAAGGCGGCCGCATTGTCAAGACAATTGGCGATGCAATTCTCGCCTGCTTCCAGGAGCCGGTCGCTGCGGTGAAAGCCGCTGCCGGTATGCAGCGCGGTCTGGTCGAGGACAGGAAAGGCCGTGACGAAACGAATCAAATCCATATTCGTATCGGTATGCATAAGGGTCTGGGTTTGATCAAGGATGGCGACGTTTTCGGCGACGTCGTCAATGCGGCGTCGCGAATCCAGAATCAGGCCGAGGTCGAGCAGATCTTGATCACCGACGTCTTGCTTGACGCGGCTAAGACTGCCGGCTTCGAATGTGTAAAGATGGGGCGCGCCGAATTGAAGGGCAAGGATGAACCCATCGATCTCTATGCGGTTGCCTGGTCGGAAGCAGCGAGCCAGCAGCTCATCCAACAGGTTCAGACGCAGTACGAAAAGCGTTTTAAAGATCTCAGAAAACAGCAGGACGAGCTTGAAGAAGCGTTCGAGAAGGCGCGCGATCAATGGCGGACCGAGCGCCGCAATCTCACCGGCGAAATCGAGCGACTCGAAGAGTCTATGGAACACGCGCGCCTGGCGGCGCGGGCACAGACTTCCGAAGACCTGCAGTCGGAAATCCGATTCCAGCTTGAAGAAGCCATTCGTGCGCGTCAACAGCTTGAAGAGGAACTTGCCGCCGTTCAGCATAAACACGAAGCCGAACGCAACAACCTGAAAGCCCAGATTGCGGCAACTCAAGCCAGTGCCGTTGAGGCCATAGAACGGCTAAACAATCCTGCTCGCATCACAGTCGCCGTCAATGAAAAAGTAGAGACTCGTCTGGCCGAAGCCAAGCAGGAATGGCTGCTTCAATGGGAAGCCGACCGAAGGCGTTTGAATGCGGAAATCGAGCGTCTCAGAAAGAGCGCATCGCCGTCCGCCAAGGACGAAAAGAAGGAAGCAACAAGGCGCGCGGTTCTGGAAAAGCTCGGTAAGCTTCCGCCAGGCTCGGCCGGCCCCCGTCCCAAAACCCCGGATCAGTGGCAGAAAGAATTCGAAGATGCGAAGATCGGATGGGAAACCGAACGCGAGAGCCTGAGCCTCAGAATCAAGAGGCTTGAAATGGAACTACAGCGTTCTCAGGACACCGTCCGCGCCGAAATTTTCCAGGAGATGCGCGCGCAGTACGAACCCCGAATCCACGAGGCCAACCGCGAGCGTCAGCAGCTCGAGCAGGAAATCCAATCCTTGACCAGTGACCTGGCAAGCGAGCGCAGGCGGCTGAATTCTCGCGTCGACGTACTCGAGAAGGCCATACCGGAAGCCCAGGAAGCAGCGCGCAAGCAGGCATTAGCCGAAGCGCAAAACGATTTGGACGTCAAGATCGAGGAGGCCAATCGCCTCCGCTCGCGCCTGGAGCGCAAGCATCAGGACGCTACTGAAGAATGGGAAGCGGAGCGCCGCCGCCTCACCAAGCAAATTGCTGCCCTTGAAGGCCAGCTAAAGGAAGCGCGGGAAGCGGCATTTAAGGCTCAAAAATCAGGGTCGCGGTAACGTCGTCCCAAACACGTGGTCCCATAAAGGCGAAGTGACCCCGAAACCCCGCTTATTGTTCGTGAAGTGGTGATAGAAGTGCCGTCGTCGTTGCCGCGCGATGAAGCCGGACTCCGATAAGCTGAAGTGCACTCGGTAGTGAACCGCTTCGTAATACAGAAAGCCCGTCCAGACTCCTGTCATAATCCCCGCCGCCGAAAACGCGTTACGGGAAAGTGCCAGCAAAGCGGTATAGAGAACCGTCGAGATCGCCAGACCGTAAAGCGGGTGTACCAGAAGCTTCGTCGGATCGCGCGGCGACGCGTGATGCGCCAGATGTGACGCATTCACGATCTCTCGCAGCCTGGGATCGCGTAACGGAAATTGGATATGAAACACAAAACGATGTAGTGCGTATTCCAATAAAGTCCAGATCAAAATCCCGGCCGGCATCAGCCAAAACAGATCGTTGAACCGGCTCTTGGGTTCGCCGCGAGAACTCAGATAAAGGAGAAAAGACGCCAACAGCGGGAAAATCCAGAAGGAGCGAAATCGTACCAACCGCCCTCTCAACGTCATGCATATATTTTAGCGGAACGGCGCGGCTCCTGGCTCAACTGCAGCCACAAAAAGGCACAAAATACACACAATTAGACTTCAGATTTCTTGTGCCTTTTGCGGCCATTTCCCGCATAATTTTGCCGGGAGGCCCTTCACCATGAAACTTTTAACCGCAATTGTGCTCGCCGTCCTGACCGGCATGCAAAACAAGCCTTCAGAAGGGACAAAGATGCCCGCACCTTTGAATTTCACCATGAAAAGCATTGATGGAAAGCCAATCGATCTTTCCAAGTATCAAGGACGGGTCGTTCTGATGGTGAACGTGGCCAGCCAATGCGGATTCACTCCGCAGTATGCAGCCCTCGAGGAACTGCACAAGAAATATGCAGCAAGCGGCCTGAGCATTCTTGGATTCCCCTCAAATGACTTTGGCGCCCAAGAACCCGGAAGCGATCCGGAGATCGCGCAATTCTGCAAGCAAAACTATGGCGTCGAATTCGACATGTTTTCAAAGATTGTAGTGAAAGGTCCCGGCCAGGCCCCCTTATATAAATACCTCACGGCGCATCCGAAATTTTCAGGCCAGGTGGATTGGAATTTCGAAAAATTCTTGATCGGACGGAATGGCGATGTGATCGCCCGCTTCAAGTCGGAAGTTGAACCCGCATCGAAGCAGATGGTATCGGCGATTGAGAACGCCTTAGCGGCCAAGTAATCCTGCGATAAGGGGTCCGTTCCCGTTTTCCTAAGTAGGGAAAATTTCACCGCGCTCGGGCGCCGCTATTCCGCCAATTCTCCGCAAAATACCGCAAATAAGGAACTCCCGCACATGGCATTGGAGGTGCGTCAACATAGAGGGGTGCCCTATGTACGTTCCAACAAGCTTGATCCTTTTGATTCTTATCCTCTTCTCTTTCCTGTACCGGTAACGCTTATGAGAATCACTCGCCAGGTACTTTATTTCCTTCTTGCGATTGCGGCACTGAGCGTGGCGGCGTGCAATCGCGGCACTGACGTTGAAGCAGCGCGCGAGAAGCGCCAGCCAACCGTTACACCTGCAGAACAAGAATTTCTGATGAAGGCGGCCGACGCCAACCTCTCCAATATCGATGTCGCGCGGCTCGCGATGCATAAGTCGCAAAATTCGGATGTGAAGGATTTCGCGAATATGATTCAAAGCGACGACGCAAGCGCGCTCGAGGATCTGACCGACCTGATGAATGAGAAAGGTGTGTCGCTGCCTAACACCTTGAGTCCCGAGATGAAAACAGAAATCGAAACCATGACCGCCTTATCCGGCGCCGAGCTCGATCGCGAGTTTGCCAACATGATGGTGGCGCAACATGAAAAAGAGATTGGAATGTATCATGATCAGCTGGAGATCGCGCAAAC
>WNGM01004570.1_pt1 | contig 10909 bp, 11 predicted proteins | sample 5400571 | NCBI WGS metagenome assembly WNGM01 (sample SAMN13153378, study PRJNA577476) | soil metagenome | isolation source: 100 cm soil or saprolite under Garry oak tree replicate 2 | place: USA:California | collected 2016-06-15 | reverse complement strand
TGGAGTGCGTACAGCAGGAGGGGAAAGACATTCCCTTCATCCTGGTGACAGGCACCTTGGGCGAAGAAGCCGCGGTGGGGTGCATCAAGAACGGTGCCTCCGACTATGTTCTGAAAGATCGACTGGCGCGTCTACCCGTGGCGATCAGTCAAGCTTTGGAAGAAAAAACCGCGCGCGCGCAACAAACGCGGATGGCGGAGGCCCTTCACGAGAGCGAGGAACGCTATGCGCTGGCTGCTCAAGGCGCTAACGACGGGGTGTGGGATTGGAACCTGAAAAGCAACCAGATCTATTTCTCCCTGCGGTGGAAATCCATGCTCGGTTTCGAGGAGAACGAGATCGGAAACAGTCCGGAGGAATGGTTCACGCGAGTACATCCGAAAGATATCGAGCATCTGAAAATTAAAATCACCGCCCATCTCGGAGGCCATGTCCACCACTTCCAAGATGAACACCGCATGAAGCACAAGGACGGAACCTATCGCTGGATGTTTGGCCGGGGCCTCGCAGTTCGGGATCCAGAAGGGCTGGCCTCTCGCGTGGCTGGCTCGCTGACCGACATCACCGACCGTAAGGCAGCCGAGAAACGATTGGTACATGATGCCTTTCACGATACGCTGACGGGCCTGCCGAACCGCGCCTTGTTCATGGACCGCTTGGGGTTGTTGTTCGGACGTGCAAAACGGCCAGGGACCTGTTTATTTGCCGTACTCTTTCTGGACCTCGATCGCTTCAAGGTCGTCAACGATAGCCTTGGGCACACGATAGGAGATAAGTTGCTGGTCGCAATGGCTAAAAGGTTGAAGACGTGCCTGCGCCCCGGGGATACGGTCGCGCGCTTTGGGGGCGACGAATTTGCCCTTCTCCTTGGTGATGTGAAGAAGATCAGCGGCGCAATTCGCGTGGCTGAGCGGATCAAGGAGGCATTAGCGGCGCCTTTCAACCTGGAGGGACATGAGGTTTTCACCACCGCGAGCATCGGTCTCACCATGGGTCGGACAGACTATGCAAGGCCGGAGGACTTTCTGCGCGATGCCGACGCAGCGATGTATCGCGCCAAGGCGCAAGGGACGGCACGTTTTGAGATATTTGACAGCGACATGCATGCCCGCGCAGTGACGCTCTTGCACTTGGAGTCGGACTTGAGAGAGGCCATCGAGCACCACCAGTTGTCGATTCACTATCAGCCCATTGTCTCGCTCCAGACCGGCAGGATCACCGGTGCAGAGGCTCTCTTGCGATGGCAGCATCCACAACGTGGCTTCATTTCTCCCGAAGAATTCATCCCGCTGGCAGAGGAAACTGGCCTGATTCGACCCGTTGGCGAACTGGTGTTGCAGGCGGCCTGTGCCCAAGCCATGGCTTGGCACGCTGATGGGTATCCAGGGCTGCGCGTGACGGTCAATTTTTCCCCACGCCAGTTTGAGTACGAGAACATACAAGAGCTGATCAAAAAGGTGCTTAATGAAACTCGTTTGGCTCCCCAGACCTTGGAACTGGAAATCACCGAGAGCATGGCGATAAGAGATGCCGAATTGGGTGCGAGAACCCTGAACGAATTGAGGGCCTTCCCAATACGAATCTCAATAGATGATTTTGGCATCGGCTCAACTTCGCTGGCCTACCTGAAGCGCCTCCCAATCACTACCTTAAAGATCGACCGGTCTTTTGTGAGAGACCTTGCAACGGATTCAGACGACGCGTCGATTACCTCCGCCATTATTGCTATGGCCCATAGCCTAAATTTGGATGTAGTTGCCGAGGGCGTGGAAACAGAAGAGCAACTAGCCTTCTTGCGCTCGCAACAGTGTGACGAGATGCAGGGCTATCTGTTTAGCCCTCCCGTGCCAGCCGAGGCGTTTTCGAAACTATTGCGCGAAGGGCACAGCTTATTCAGGAATCGCGAACCCTACCAGACAAGCCGCATTGAGATGAAATAATCTTGACTCACCCTGTCTCACCCGGGTTGCCCCTTCCATATATGCATCAACCGTGGCTAACCTTTCAGTGAACGCGGCCGCGAACAGAACGGCTATTTCTGGAGGAGGCAAACTCTCAAATCGAATATCGTCAACCCCATACAAAGGATGCAAAAACCCTGCGGTTTAAGCACACCAAGAGCTGACAGGACAGGATGCAATGGAATTAATGAGTTAGGGAGACGCCTTGTACCTACACTTTTGGCACACCTCAGAAACGAACAAGAAACCAAAGTGTTTCGCTCTCCAGGAGCCGAAAGGCGATTACGGACGTGCTCGGTTCAGGACCTGGTATGAACCACCACCGAGCAAATTCTCCGGTGCTTGCCAGCCAGACTCCGCTCTGATGTCGCTGGAGCTTGTTCTTTAGCTTCTGTGGGTCAACTTTTGCGGCGCGGATGGCAAGCCGACGACCAAACGTTCCCGAGAAACGAGAGTCAAACTGACCCGGCCTGTTGTCAATCTGGACGATTGGGGGCCTGCAGCCATCCGAATTTGTTAATCCTACCATTCAGTTTGGAATTGATTCGCCATGCAGCGTAGCCAGCATGAAGGTTGCAGTTTCAAAGTCGTTTCCGAGTTGGCGACAACCCCGGAGTTATCACGTAGTGGCTCGGATCGAAATGTGTGCTCGGGATCGATGCTGGCATTTCCTGACGATTCCTGGGCATTGGCCAGCGTCACCGCGAGAATGATTGTGAGCGCAAGGAGAAAGATGATTCGCATGGAACTCCTTGGATATTGTCCAGAGGCGGCCGCTTAGCGTCCTGGAGCGCGGCAATTCCTGTTAGCCGAATCCCATTCAAAATCGTGATACAAGAAGTACGCAGAGCCAAGGAAAAGCACCAGGATAGCCTTTCTGGATTTATCTTCTAAGCAGTAGGTCGCGCATTCCGAGCATCGCGAGTGTTTCACGCCACTCAGTCTGCGATATCGCCCAATGATGATTCTGCGTCGATGATGAAGCGCTAACGAATCCGGTTGTAACCCATGCCGCTGAAAACCAACGCACAAGAACCGGATGATTGGCCTTATCTGCCCCTTTTTGCCCCCGCGTGACTTTGCTAAGTGTCCCTCCATCAGGAAGATCGATGGTAGGGGCGGTGGGGATCGAACTAAAAGCGGCGTTGAAAATCCGTAAGTTATTGATTCTATTAAACGCGAAAAACGCCAAAAACACCGGATTCGCCCAAGTGAGGTACACCGCAGGTACACGGGATATAAGAGAATTTGTTTCCTCTAGTAAGTGCTTGAGCATGCGCCATTGTAAATCTGCTCGCCGATGGTATCGGGGATGATCGGCTGCCATCCGCTGGTCGCCTCCGAACTGTTCAAAACCCTTCCATTGGGATCGTACGTGGCAGTGGAAGCTGTATTCATGCGTCTCGCTTTACAATCCAACTCGTACTCCATCGTCTGCGTCCCTCGCTAGAGAACTGCGCGCTCTTTGCATCCAGAAAATAGTCTTCTCCATCCGCTGTCCTACCTAGCGCTCGCCACCTGTCTGTAGAGTTCGCGAAATTCGGAATGCCCTTGAAAATTCGACCAAAATCAAGCGTGCCTCGCCTGAAATCGCCCGCTTCCAGATATGCATCACCACGCTTTTCGTACAATTCGTTCAGCGTGCTGATGCCCCATTTGCCATTTTCTTGCGTCAACTGCTTAGCAAAGCCAGCGTATTCCATGTTGGGCCAAAACAAGTCATGAATTTTGTGCAACAACATCTCATCCGAAACTCGATCATACTCTGGGTACAAGCCCCTAATCTGTTTGAGACTGAGCAAAATGGTCATTTGGCCGAAGCTCAGTTCAATCGCTTTGCTGTAATCCGCGATTGCGTCCCTGTACTGGCCCAACTTAGCGTAAGCCTCTCCGCGATACTCGTATAGGTTCGGTAAGTAAGAGTCGTCTTCCTTCTTCCGTCTAATCGCGTCTCCAAAGTCAGATATGGCTCCCCAGGTATTGCCGGTTTGCAACCTCGCCAATCCCCTGTCCGCATAGGCTGTGACATTTTCAGGATCAAGCTGCAAGATTCTTTCGTAATCTTTTAGGGCCCCTTGATATTGTTTAAGACTGAGGTAGTCGCTCGCCCTGTGCTCGTAGGCTGGCAGGAACTTGGAGTCTAGCTGGATCGCCCTTGTGTAAGCCCGAGCTGCATTCCTAGTTTGCTCATCTCGATCTTGGTCAGACGCCCACGCCTTTTTCGTCCAGAATGAAGCTTTTGAATAGAGCTGCCCAATGAAGTATTGGGGCAGCGGCGATGCCGGATTCAGAAGCGCGGCTTTCTGGAAGTTCTGCATCGCGTTCGGATAGTAGTCTTCTTTGAATGTCGTGAAGAATTCATAGTAGAGGCCACGGAACAGCCAAGCCCGATAGTCTTTTGGAAATCGTGCTACCAGTCCATCTAAGTCTGTAAGATTCCAAATGCAGAATTTAGACTTCTTCTCTGGTTCAACACCTTCGATGTTGAACATCCTGTTCGCCGTGTCCAAATCCCTCATCATGGCTTTTTCGAGATCGCCCATTGCTTGGTTGTAGTTCGTTTCTGCGAATTCGATCCTGCCAAGCAATGAATAATAGTCGGTGTTGTTGTAAACCTGGCCCGGATGGGACATCGCTGCTTTCACATCGCTCTGAATGGGCGTAAAATCACGGCTATTCAAGATGCAGGCCGTGCACGTCGCCCTCAGGAAGAGTGCGTCCGAGTAGTCCGGGTGGTTCCTTATGAATTCATCCAGTTTGGGCAGAGTAGCTTTTATTTCCGCTTCGTCCTTCAAATGCCCAATGATTTCGAACAATCGGCTGTCAGCCTCGGATGGTTTGTTGACTTTCTTTGGGTCTCCGCTTAATTCAGGGGGCTCTGATAGCCGGCTGATTCCGGGCGTGCCTGCCTGTGGGAAGACTGGCGGCGTGCAAAGTAAGGCAGAACAAATCCCTAACGAAACAAGGCTTTTCATCTGTTCACGCTCGCTACGTTGAGATCGATCCTAAGCCTTTGCCGCCAGCTTACGCCATTGTTCGTGTTCCTTCTCAATTGCCTTATCGGCTTTCTCCAAATAATGAACCAACGATTCTGCCCCCCAAGGATCGGGACCTAATACGGAGTGAGGAAGGCCGTGGTGGTCCTCAACCAGGGTGAGCAGATCCCCAATGGATTTCAGCGCACTCTCGATGTCGTTGCCTGTTACCGGTGGCAATGTCAAAGCATGGCCTTTTCGACGATTGATCAAGTCTGTGTGAGCCAACCGCTGGTTCCGCCATTTCCGAGCAAACTCGCAGCTCTTCCGCACTTGGCCCGTTTTAGTTCCCACGGAAGCCTTAAGTACGGGGTCAGAAACTAAAGCACTGAGCGCTAACACCGAGAGATTTTCTCGATCTCCTGTTCGAAGGCGGGTTTTAGGCGGGTCTGAGAGACGACATAAGTGCAGCATAGCGTCTTCAAAGAACAGCCTGTGGAGGAAATAGAAGAAGTTGGATGCAGCCCTATTCAGCAGGTCGATGCGCTCCTGGCCCTTTCCGAACAGCTCTTGAAAATTGCTCCACTTCCGTCGTAACCAATCGACATCGTCTCGCAATTCCCGGCACAGTTGTCCTAGGTCGGAGCCCATCGCGCGAACGTATTCGGCTCCTAGTTCCTCGTCGGTCATAGCTTTTTGCAAGGTATCGGCTCCAATCCGCTTGCATGGATGATAACACGCTACTGCTAGCGAGTCGGGTGCATCAGTGGCGCTGCGGGAAAGCTCTAGGGATCGGGAAGGAAGGCTTGCGCTATGGTGCTTTCCAGATGACGCTCTTGTTTTTGTCGAACAAGACAAGTGAAGCGGCGGATGTCTTATGGGTTTCGCCAGTCCGTGGCGTCGCAAGCTCCGTCGTTCCCAGTATAGCCTGGAAGCCTTGCTCGTCAGAAACAGTTACAGGTCCCGACACCATTATCCCTTCTGCCCTCACTAGCGCATCGTCGCTCCCTTTCGCATTCATGAACGCGAGCGCCGCGCCGTTCGCATTTGCATCAAACATCCCCCGCTCCCTTCCGTTCTCATCGAACACACTGATGCCACTAAAGTTCGCAGCAGCTCCTACGCGATCGAATCCTCCGCGCAGCCGTACCCTTGTGGTTCCTCTTTCATCAACTAAGTCTAACTCTGGCACAGTGAAGAAATCTCCACCCATTCGTAACCTAGCCCGCACGTGGCCGTTACCGTCATTCAGAATGAATTCATTCGCCTCGACGGTCTTCTTTGAAGGAGCCTGTCCCATAACAATGAGCGACGTGACCGACACCAGCAGCGCGGCCCCAAGTTGTTTCAGTCGCCTGTTCTGTTTTTCCACGCTCAGGAGCCTGCGCTCCAATTCTTCAAATCTGGCTGGATGGGAATTCACGGTGCCTCCTATCGTTCCGACGGCCCGAGTCTACCAAGAAGTACAGGAGAGCGGCGTGCCATTCTGACGCGGGCCGCGGTGCTTGGGCACCTGAGCGTTTCGGGGTTCTGCGTGCGGGCTATCCGCCGCCGTGTCCAAACTCCACAGGACTACTCCTCGGTTTGGATTAAACTGCTATTTAGAATGATCACGGCTACAACGAATATTGATGGTCCACCTGTCAGATTTAATGCCGCTCTGACCGGGTTGGCGGTTTACCTCGATAACTTCGCGCTGATCAATCTAGCGAAAGGCGATTCCTTACGTCGGCAGCGGTTCATTTCGACGCTCCATCGAGGCGCGGACCTGTTGTTCTCAGTCTCAAACGTTGTGGAACTGACCGGACCACAGGGCAAATCGCTTGCAGATGTGAGAGCGTTCCTGGACGAAATCGGACCCCACTGGTTTCCCGTTGAACTCGATGCAACTGAGGTTGTGAATCGCGAAGTGGCTGGTGCGCGTTTGCCTGAAAGTTGCATTTGTACGAGATTTGTGAAGGATTACTTCGCTTTTCAGATGGCGAAGTGCGTGCCAAATTCTGGAAGAATCATTAACCTGTCCCGGGATTCTCTTGGGTTAGGGGCGGTGTTGGACTGGGTTGGCCCTCAACGCAAATCGATCTGCGATGGGTCTGCTGCCCTCGATGCTGCTCTCGTCAAAAAGATCACTGGTTACCGAAATGAATTCGAACGGAATCCGGCCTGGTTAGATCAAAGATTCCCAATCCTGCCGTTCAATCCCGACATGCCCGCGACGTTTACGTACGTCAATTTAGTGCGGACTCTGATTGTCGAGGCAAAGGCCCACCGATTGAAGGAAGGCGATGGGCTGGACTTCTGTCACGCTGTCATCGCTACTTCGTTTGCGAGCGTGGCTACGCTCGACAAACAGTGGAAGCGCCGAATCGAGAGCCTTACGAAACCCAACACCCTTGCGCCCGTCTACTACGGGCCGCAACTGGACGAGATGGTCACTGATATCGAGTGCCGGCTTACACCAATGGCGAAGTGAAATTTAATATGCTGGCCTCCTTCGCGGCAGTTAGGCGACGAGCGTCGAGTGCGAAATCATCGAAGATAGACGATGTCACGACGTACCATTGAGAAGCGCCTCAACGTCGGCATTTGTAAGGGAATGAAAAATGGAACGACAGTCAAAGAAAAAACCTCTCCTGGAAGATGTGGCTCAGGTATGCCGAAGCGGGCATCTGGTTCTCAGTTCATTACAAAGGTTCCCGCAGTTTAGGAAGTCATTTTGTGAGGACTGTGGAGCGCCTACTATCGATCAATGCCAAACGTGCGGCTGGCCGATAGCAGGACTTGGGCCTAACTCGTGGATGGGCGGCGGCGGTCCTTTCAAGCCTCCAAACTACTGTGGAGAATGTGGCAGCCCGTTTCCTTGGACGGCAACGGCTCTCGCCGCGGCGAAGGAATATACCGACGACCTTGACCAATTAAGCCTGGAAGAAAAAGATGCTTTGAAGAGTACATTCGCTGATTTAACGAGCGATACAGCCCGAACGCCGCTAGCCGCGAGTCGTTTCAAAAAGGTCACAAACAAAATTGGCCCTGTCGCGAGCAGCATATTGCAAAAAATCATTGAGACTGTTTTGACTGACGCCGCTAAGAAGTCGATAGGGTTATGACTGTGTGCTAGCAAACGTTAGTGGTCAATCGTTCAGAGTTGGACCAGAGATAGGCCGGGGATTCTCTTGAAATCGCGGAGATTCAACGTCGCCACCTCGTAGCCAAGATGCAACGCCGTCGCGCCGATCAGCAAATCCTCGAACGCAAACTGAACGCCTACCGCTTCCTGTTGGCCCTCGATGCGTCCGGCTAACCGCGCAATAGCGAGCGTGACTGGATGCACCGGTACGTCGCTCGACAGTCGCTCGATGAACTCCAATCGTCGCTGTTGCTGCGCTTGGGTTTTCGTGCGATAGGCACCATGCACCAGCTCGGCGATGGTCACGACCGACACGCCGATTTCGATCTCGCCCTGAGCTGTCTTCACCTGTTCTAGGATTTCCCGAACGGTATGGCCTCTGCGTTCGGCGGCGATAATTATGCTTGAGTCGAGGATTATTCCCACGCTGGCGGGTTCCACGGCTTACGGTGGCTGAGAATTTCTTCCACGTCTTCCGCGAAGTCAGGATCGAGGACCGGGGCCTTGCCGGTTTCTTCTTCGTGCGCTTTGGCTAACGCGATGCACTCGGAGATGGTGCGGCGCTCCGGCTCTGCGGCATGTAGGACCGCCACGGGCCGCGCGCCATTCTCGATGATGACCTTCGCGCCCGCGCGCACGCGTGCCATCAGCGCAGCAAAGTCGCTCGCCGCTTCCGCCTCGGAAATGTGGATCACATCCTTAGCCATGAAGCGATTATACACCGTTAGCCGCTACGGGCAGTGCGTCAGTTTGGCTTTCCTCTATGACGCACGACGAGGCAAGGCTCCGACAGCATCGTCAGGTTGTCAGTCCATCCTATACGCAAGAGCATAGCGCCTAGCAGATTCATAGTGCATGGCTCCTCGACGGCGCTCTCGAATGAGGCCCTATTTTGCCATCTTTTAAGAAACTGATTAATTGCTAGCTGCGCGCACGCCTCGTGGCTGACGGACTTGCCCATGTTAGTAACGAAAGCTTCAAACAGCAGCAGGTTTTGCTTCAATAGTTGGCCGCGCCAGTTGAAAGTTGGCCTCGCAGCCTTAACGCGGCACCGAAGTCCCTCAAGGATGTACGGAACGATCACCAGCCCCTTGGCGAGCACACATGCCCCGGCCGCGGCGCCGAACGCACGATCTCCCTCGCCTTTGCGGCATTTGTCCAAGTCGCATCGTTTTCTCCCGTAGGGGACAAACATAGGGCCCTCAAATCCTAAAGCCAGAGGACCGTTCTTCATCGCTCTCGCAAGAACCTCAATGCACAAATCGATATCCGTTCCCGATTCCTTGACGGACGCTCCTTCGACTACCCATCCAAGATTCGCCAACCTGCCGATATCGACAACGGCGACGTGAAGCGATTCGTCGGTCATTGTTGGGGTCCTCCCGATTCGTGGACATCGTGACCGCTATCTGCTCATGCTGTGACCTTCTGCCTGCGTGTGTTCATGCGCTTGGCTTCGCGCGGACGACGGTTTGATCTTGTGCTCCGAGGATACGGATTCATGGCTCGGTTCCATCGCAGACCGATGCGAAACGTCGCGCTCAAGTCCTTGTGCAAGCTCGGCTCTGTCGTTCGTGTAGATGTGCGCGTCGTACCGACCACGCGATAGAGCGACGTACGCCAACCGGCGATTCACGAGTTTTTCGCCCGCTTGCTCCGTGTCCACATGCACGAGCACGCGGTCGGCGGTTTGGCCCTGGCTGCTGTGGCTTGTCACCGCGTATCCATAGTCGAGATGCGGGTTGTCTTTGATGTTGAATGCGACTGCGCGGCCTGAGTCGAGGCGCAGTTGCAGGTTGCCGCTATCGTGGATCTTTTCGATGGTGCCTAGCTCGCGGTTGGCAATGTGTTGTTCTCGATTCGGTGCTGTGAACTGTACACGGTCGCCCATACTGAATGCACGCTCCGTCTCGCGGTAAAGCGTCACGCCGTGCAACCGACGCGGATCGTAACTCACTTGCTCGCCGTTCTCGCGTTTCACCGTCACCAGATTTTCTTTCTCGTTCGCGCGCTCGACGCGGGCATACTCTCCCGCTTCGATACCGTGCGTCTTGCTTCCTCTCGTGTAGCGCACAATGTCACCCGGTTGGTATTGCGCGGCCCACTGCCGGTCCGCCCCGGTAACCTCTTGCCGAGCCACAAGCACTCGCTGCTTGTGTTCTTTTATTTCAACCTGGCCCTTGCTCTGCATCGTCCGGTGAATCGCTTCGTTAATCTCGCGGCGGGATTGATTGTCGGGGGAGACCACTAGCGTGCCTTCGGGTTTAGTCGCATAGTCGTTTGCGATTTCCTTTAGCCGCTCGTCGCGGTCGGGGATTTCATGCACGCGGCCCTGCGCGTCGAGTCGCTCGATTGCTTCCCTCACATTGCCACGCGAGAGTTGCTCCACCACTTCTTTGAGTGCCGGGTCTTTCTGCCGCACGATCTCATCAAGCCGCGCCGTCTCAATCCCCGCTTCTTGGAGCTGCTGATACGGTCGGCCTGCTTCGACCGCTTCATGCTGCCGCGTGTCTCCTACCAGCAGCACGCGGTCGTTTTCCTTGAGCCGATGTAGGAAGTCGTTCATCTGCTTCGTGCTTGCGAGACTCGATTCGTCGAGAACGTAGAGGCGTTTTTGTCTGTCGTGCGGCTCTTCGCTCCGCGTCAGATGCCGCTGCAACGTGCTCGATTCGATTCCCGCTTCTCCGAGTTTTTGCGCCGCGCGTGATGTCGGCGCGAAGCCTTCCACTTTGTAACCCTCGCGCTCAGCGGCTTCACGGATCGCAACTAAAGAAGTAGTTTTCCCCGCGCCGGCGACGCCTTCAAGCGCCGTCACCTGATCGCGGCTCGACAGGATTTGCTCGACC
>WNGM01012362.1_pt1 | contig 10913 bp, 18 predicted proteins | sample 5400571 | NCBI WGS metagenome assembly WNGM01 (sample SAMN13153378, study PRJNA577476) | soil metagenome | isolation source: 100 cm soil or saprolite under Garry oak tree replicate 2 | place: USA:California | collected 2016-06-15 | reverse complement strand
AAAAACAAAGGCTATGGTATTATCCATTATAAATTGCAATATAGATTGAATAATGCTAGAAGGGTCACTACCCAGGCTATTAAAACTAGGATTGACATTCTGTAATCTGCAATTTACCCAGGAAGCATAATCAGGACCTTTATTCCCAAATGAAGTATTAGAATTTGTATACAGACAATTGCAATCTGTACTTAAACAAAAGGTTATAGGTCCTTTATCACTAACAAGACTGTCAAATGTAGTTTTAGAAGTATCTACACTAGTGTTTGCCTGATAAGGTACAAATTGTTCTACCTTGTCTATAGCTTCGATGATACCTATAAAGCCTGGAGTATTGTTAAGTATTTCATGTGCCTGGGTAGCTACATTAGCTATTGTTGTTTTACTGCTTTCTGAACTTGTCCCTTGTGTCCCTCCGAGTCCGGTAGTTTTAGTATTAGAACCGTAGTTATTTGCTAATTTTCTTAAATACACTTCAGGGTCTATATGAGGACCTGGAGAAGAAGTACCCCAAATACCACCCCACGCCGTCCCCACATTGACCCCCATTTCAATGTTGCCATGTGGATTAGCATGTCCTATTATTTGACCTTTTTTAACTAATTGTTTTCTACTACCATTAGCAGTTAGTTTTATAGCTGAAGAGATAAGGATATGTTGATAGTAAATATCTGTTTTTGTTCCATCACTGTTAACAGTTCTTATCGTAACTACTCCATAACCTCCCCCTTGTGAGTTATCTGGGCAATTATCAGGACTGGATAGGAAAAATTGTTTTCTAGCAGAACAAAAATAGCCAGCGCCTACTATCTCTCCATCAGTAAGGGAGATAATATTGTTATTTGAACCGGCTATCCAGTCTATACCTCCTTCATTATCATGCCAATATTTAGGATAGCGTCTATCTATACTACCTGGAGTAGTATTCATGAGACCGTCCATAAAAGCAGGATAATTAGGCATTTTTGTCTACCTTTTCATTTGGTAACATGTTACCAGTTTTAGGAAAGTTAGGTTTATGACATGTACAATGTATAGGACATTTTTGACACGTTTTACAATAAGTAGTTATAAATGTGCATCGACAAGTAAATCCCCTAACACATCCTGATGTTCTAAATTTAGAACCGCAACATGGACAATAGAGATTATTAGCTCTTAACATGTACTATCCTAACCTTTCTTTTTTATTTTCTGTCTATATTTATCAGGATAGTATTTTGTAGTTCTATTGCCTACTTCCATATACACATTTTTTAATTTTGTATTAGTTTTAGCTTTAGCATACGCTTTTTCAGCAGAAGCTAAACTAGTACCTTCATATAAAACTCTCTCTGTACGAGGTTTACTAGCTATATTGCTAGTCGCCCATACTGTATATTTCATATTCTATTATCCTACGGGCTGTTGTCTAAAATTCCTTCTAGTTATCACATCATTAGTATTCCCATTAGCTACTCCATTTGTATATTGATTAATGGGTAATGGAGGTTTAGTATCTTTAATAGCAGTAAAGTTTTTAGCATAGTCATTATAAAGCCATATAGCTACAAAGATAACAATAGCCAGTACAATCAACATTTTGTTACTCATCTTACTCCTTTACATTCTGGCATTAGTGACCAGCAATGATTATGTGCTGCTCCAGGTTTATGTTTAGGAAAATTATGATTATATTGAGCAATACAAGCGTGGAATTTTTCTACATCACAATGTACAGGACTTGGAGGTTTAACAGGTATAGGATTAGGAGGTAATACAGGTGCTATAGGAGTAGGTTGTGGATTAGGTATAGTTTGTACAGGATAATAAGTATAACTATAACTTTCACTCTGAGGACCTGTATAACCTGGAGGCGTTGCAGTAGGTATCGTAGCGGTAGAATTGCTATTCTTTTTGAGTAGGTTATATCCTACAAAAACAACCAGGAAGAAAGCAATAGCTACTATGACAGGATGAGTTTCCAAATCCATTAAAAGTTTTTTAATATCCATTTAATACCTCTCTACCCATGTTATATGAATAGGGAATACATTGCTTTCTAAAATACATATATGCAATACATGTTTCTTAAAAAGAAAATCTCTCCCCCAATGTGGATACCATGGTCTTTTAATCATATTAATATCCTTCATTAATTGATGGCGCTCTAAGATTTAATGGTATAGGAGGTGTAACTTGATTTTGTGTATAGGTAGAATTTTTAAGAGCGTTATTAAATGGAATATGTGTTACAGGCACATCTGGACTCTCAAAACGGCTAATGATATGCACATCATTATTATCAAAAATTTTCATATGATATCCTACATTATAGGAAGTATCAGGCAGGATACCTACATCCGAATTTGTGATAACATTAGCTCTTTGCGTATGCCTAGATGTAGGTACTTGATCTACTACTGCATTAAGATAATCAGTCAAGGTCACGGTTTTCTCATCATACTGAGGATTATATTCACCATTTTCCGTAGGGATACCTGGAGAAGTATTCAATTTAAAGGTACCTCCTTATGTAGCATTTTAAGCATACTTTCACCTTTTTCTCTTACTAATTTTATGATATCTCTGTTCTCATAACAGGCATCACAATAAATTTGTACTTCAGTAAGAGAATTACTATTTTTGGCAGTCCTCTTAGCAGTTATTTTTGTAGCTTTCTCTCCACAGCTACAGAGCATGAAACCATCTAAGATAAGAGTAACTACTTGAATAACCTGTAAGTTATTTTTCTTCCTCATTTCTTTTTCCTCATAGCTCTGAGACGTGCCATTTTCTTATCCATTGATGTAGCTACTTCGTTCTTGGTTCTATATTCTGTCTTATGTACTTTCTTTTTCTTTTCTTTGCTTTTTACTACCATTTTAACCTCCTGGTAACAAGTTACTATTATTTAGGTACTCCTTTAAATTCTCCCTGTATAGTTCTACCGGTAACAACGTTAAGAGCATTATCTAGAACCGTGCCGAAAGCTAAGGCGTCAGTTTTTACACCTACATAATATACAGCAGCAATCAAAAGAGCAGCTAATACAAAGAAATACCATTCTATTTTTTCGATATCACACCTTCTTTAGTAGCAGATTAATACTACCATGACTAACATTATAAATTTTTGCTATTTTTCTATTGCTTATGCAATCAGTTATCATAATTTATATCCTTTTATTCATCCAGTAAGAGGAATAGGTTTATCTCCCAAGTTTTTACCAGTTATAGGTTCTAATGCGCTAGCAATAAATCTACTCTCTACTACTAAAACAAGAAAAAGTGATAGCAAGAGCATATAGTAAACTAATCTATATCCTATTTTACTTTTTAAAAGCAGTATAAAAACTGCTATGGCTATTCCATATGCCAATACATACTTATAACCAGTATCCATTTGCTATCCTACTCAAAAAGATTAATAAGAGAGAAGTCTACTCCTCTATAGATGCTTAAATCTACAGCCTCGGAAACATCTTCATTTTTACCGCTTGCAGAAGGAGATATAACCTCCTTTGTTGGTGAGGCTGTAGTCTCAGTATATGCTAAATGTGTGTTACCTCGTATACTAAGCCATAAGAGTTTTAATCTTGTATTGCCTTGACTGTCTACAGGAATAACGGCAAACAAGAAGAAGAGCAAGATAACTATGATAGTGGCAATCCCCCCTGGAGTAGGTAAAGACTCTAGCCATTTTCTAGGCTCTTGAGTAGTAGATTTAGCTAATTCTAAAGCTTTATCTGCCTGTAATTTAGATTTCTCTAAAAGAGTAGCTTTTTCCTCTTCTTGCTTTTTTCTTGCTGCCTCATCTACTTTCTCTTTATCCCTTACTGCCTTTGTTCTTGCAGCTTCTTCTGCTATAAGTTCATCCTTACTCATTCCTGGAGGCGGAGGAGGCTTAGGAGAAGACTGAAGCAAAGCTTCAGACTTATTTGTATTTTTCTCTGCCTGTTTTGTATTAAAAGCTTTTATTTTGTCTATTTTTGTAGCATCTATGCTAGTGGTCATACTTAACTCCCTTCTTCCACTATCTTTTCAAGAGAATTATAATACCAAAAAACAATAATAAGCAGACTAACAAACAGACAATAAGCAATGATAAGTTTTCTAGTATATCTACTGTTTTTCTTATCTGATTCATTTTGTGTAGGTACGTTATGCACAAAGAATACAAAAGGCTCATCTTGTTCTTCTTTTTCATGATATCCATGTGTAAAACCTTCTGCGTATGCTTTATTTTCTTCTATTTCTTCTTTAGTCATTTCATGCATTATTCTATTCCCTTGTTTACGGTTACTTCACTAGGTGTAAAGATACAAGCTAGTATCTTTCCTATACTGCCTTGAAAACCAGAAACGATGAGTATAATTGAAAGAAGAAACATTATCCCCCATGATATACGTTGTTTCACTTTTTCTTCCTTATCTTAGCTTGACTTGACCACGGTCTAGCTTTTTTCTTTCTATGCAGTAAACCTTTTTTATTCAAGATTTTAAACACTTCTTCTTTTATCCTGGCTTCAGAGTAGTTAGGATGAGCCTTTTTAACAGACCTGTATAGTTCTTTTTCTAGTTTTATCGGCATAGTGGTAACTCGTTACCAATCAAACTGGAACTAGACCAACGGGATTGATATAAAACACATGCGGTTCAATACGAGGACCTGTAGATGATACTGCGCCAACAGCACCTACTTGAATACCATAGCGCCAGTCTGCCCACCCTGAACGGGTATTGTCGAGAAAAGCTTTTCCTTCTCTTCCTCTTGTATCTCCTTCTCCTTCAGGGTCTACAGGTGCAGTTACCATAGGAATAACGCCTGCATCAAGGTCCTGTGCACCGCCAAAACGTTGCTGATAAAGAAATTCATTGTAAGACAAATTTGTCTGAATACCATATTTCCAGAAAACATTACCACCTATACCATCTTTAGAAGATTCAATATACTGGATATTATTCTGAGTAGCATAGAGATTACTTTGCACATTGTCCACTACTAGCAGAATAACATAGTAATGTTTTCCCATGATATTTAGCTTAGTTCTCTGTACGGTACCTGCTACTAATGGCGATAATACTTGATCTATCTGCATTTGAAATGTACCTTCCAAAAGTGATAGATCAAATGGAAGCTTGCTAGTAGATGTATAGCTATCTCCATCTCTATACACTGCATTAACTTGTACAGTAGAGTTAGCATTGACCGCTACTGAATTACCTGCACCGCCTGTAGCAAAAATTGAGTTAAGAATAGGGTCGGGACCTAGTAGAGCAAGAGGTGTATTCACTATGACTTGAAGTCCAGTATCACCTGCCATAAGTGGCAGAAGTCCTCTTTCATCTCCAGGGTTAATGAGATTGAAAGGAATAAAAAACTCTAGAGTAGTAGAGTTAGCACCTACCGACATAGGAAATGGAGCATTAAGATAAGATTGTAGCGTTGTATCTTGCTGCCCCATCAGTACACCTTCGGGTACCATAAATTCATCAAGAGCACCCATCAAGGCAAGTTGACGTAGAATTTGAGGTCTAATTTTTACCTGGGATTTATTGTATCTTACTTCTACAGTATCAATAATTCCAAGTTTACACGCTGCCGTAGGAGCAAAAACTCCAGTACCAGCAATCTGATAGTTGAGTACTACACGCACTATAATCCCTTCACAATAACCATTAAGCGAAGTTGAAAGGTTAAACGTGATAGGTGAATTTAGCGTATACGGTTGAGTAGCAGAACCGTTTGTTAAAGCCGGCCCTACCTTACGTTGAGTATCACGCATATACTTTTTGTTAGCTGCTTTTCTTGCTGCAAGTGCCATAGCTGCCGCAAGTGGGGCTTGTTTATCTTGTGGAAGAGATGCAAGTATTGCTTGCATAAGTTGCATTTGGTCTGAGTTACTACTGTTCATAGTAACTACACCTGGACTACTAGATGGAGGGTAATTCATGCTCATATGTTATTTTCCTTTTTTATATACTTAATATATTTACCTACCTGGTAACGTGTTACCACATCAACCATTAAAAGTATAATCTTGACCTGTAGCTAAAGCTCCAACTTTACCAGCTACATTCCCTACTGCATTACCTCCAAAACGAGTGTGAAGAAAGTTAAGTGTATAAAACAAAACTACGAGGGCTACCATAAGTGCTACAATACTAATAGCATATTTCTTTAGAAAATCAAGAAAATCATTTAGGTTTTTCACGAATGTAACACCTTTCTTATATAATCGTACTAAGCCACTCTTCATAAGAATGAAAGAGTATAGGTTTATCGTCCATATCTGGTCTTAAATTAAATCCGATTATTGTACTGGCTTGACTTAGCAATTGCCTGGGTGCTCTTGCCACTTCTTGAGTACCTGCTATCACATGTATTCCTGGTAATCTACCCTGAGCTACAAGAATGGATAATCCTCTTGGAGGGTCCCCGCCAAAATTCATATTGATAGCTTCGTCAATATTTACTATGGCAGGTAAACCAGCGTTAAGTATAGATAAGAAAAATCTTGTATAGTTATCCTTATCATCTACTAAAGGTTGCCATACCATACGATTACCTCCAGTAGTAAATGCCGGAGGCGGATTTTCTGATAAAATCATAGTTCCATCTGAACTATCAAAATCTCCTCTCTTTTTTGTATCTACATGATAAACATTCAACAATGGTTGTATAGATAATTTTTTTCTAATCCATTCTTTAATAAGTTTTGTTTTTCCCATGCCGCTTTTACCTACTACAAAAGTATGTTGACCTTCTTGTATCCTTATTCTACTTCTGTTCTTCGTCAATATCTCTTGTTGGGGGATTAAGTTGCTGCTGCTTAATGGTAGATAGGGTCTTGATACATCTATCGCTGCTTTTATCAAGCGGAATGGAAATAGCATAAAGGTTTACATCCTTCTCAATAAGAGTAATAAAATCAAGTAAACAAAAAGCTATGTAATCTATAAGGTCAGAGTGTTTTTTATGCTCAGGCATAGAATAGCCACGTGACTTATAAAGTTGTTTAAGCATAGGAATAGCTATAGGAATAAGAGCAGTTTTTAAACCTATCCTTAGCAGACTCTTCTTGCCCATATCAATAGTTTTTCCATTGTTTAATTGCATAACAGACATTTTCTCATTGTTTACGATGTACCAAGATTTTATATGTAACATCACTTTTTCAAGGTCTATATGATATGTAGTGTAATCAAGTTGTATTCTCATCGTATACTGATACCTCGCTCTAAATACAACTTAAATGTTCTGTATGTCCTAGGTAAAACTATTACACCTAACTTTATTTTATCTAACAAAGTCACTAATTCTCTTACAACTTGTGCGGTTCTAGCGTCTACCTTGCCTCTTGCAATCAAAAAATCAGCTATAATTTCACATTCTGCCTTATCTAAATCCCCCCAAATTTCTACCTCTTGATGTCCCTTTGTCGTAGCCTCTATGAACTCATCTACATGCTCAGATAACCATAGTAAAGACTCTACAAGTGGCTTAGACATTTTTAAGACTTCGGTATCAGATAAACGTTTAAATGGTTCTTTCTTTTTAGATGTTTTACGAGTCTGAGTACCTGATTTTAAAGCTTCCTGTACTGGTTTCAGAACGCTATTTACTCTGTCCCCCCAGGTTGCTCTTCCTCTTCCAATTCCTGAGTCAGATTGATAAGTGCTACTGTAGCTTCCTGTAGCTGGTTTATCGATGTTTGTAAACTGGTCAATAAATCTACTATCGCTTCTCGTGCTACTTTGAACGCTTCCATTTCTTCTGTCACTGCCTGATGTCTCTCTAATTCCTTCTCTTTCATCTCTTGTATCTGAGCTTGGAGGAGTTTGAACGTTTCTCCGTACATCTTGGCTAAACTCTGTACTTCTGTCATTAGCTCTAGCTCTGGCATATTCTAATAATGCCTCCTTGCTTTTATATTGTGGTTCTACTGGCATATATACTCTTTTCTAAAATGGTAACGAGTTACCATTAATCAATCTCCAAACCATGTCCAAGTGGGTGCTACTGTATAAGTCAATGTGATACTTTGACCTACTGGTAGTCGATAGGACTCTGTAGATAAACCTCCTGTAGAAACACCTCCAATAGCCACATTGGAAAGTGTACCCCCTGATATGAATACAGTTACATCATATCCTGTCGTATTTGTTAGCGGTGTGTTACTAGCAGGGATAGTAGGTGCAATATTACCACCTTTAGGATTGTGCCCTGGGTTATTTCTCACTTTTGTCTGTGTACCTACAATGATGATTTGTATACTGTCAGAAATAGATGTGATGTCATTGTCATGCATCTTAAATCCGCTAGAGCCTGTATCAAGTAGAATACCATTTGGTGCTCCAGATAAGATATTGTCTGCAATTATGCCGCCATTTGGACTACTAGAAACAATATTATAACTGATTACAGACTGTAAATTACAGTCTGCTATGATAACTGACCCAGTAGTTTTAATATCAGAGTAACTGTTCCCATATCCGGCTATTCCAATTACCGAAAGCTTTTGACCAATTGATTGAATACCAATTACATTAGTTTCATACTCCCCTCCAATAATCTGATTTCTGTCACCTCCCACAAATATTCCACTTGCTGAATGATAATAACAATGGCAATCAATGAACTTATTTAAAGTCCCTTCACAGTCTATTCCAGCTGTGGTTACAGCTTGTGATATATCGCCTTCAGCAATGACACGATGAAATTCTGAGTCTGCAACGTTGCCATGTATGAAGAGATTAAGAGCATGTGCAAGCGCGTTCATACCATTAATCAGTAAATCGACGTCATGAAAAAATACTTCTACTAATGCACCGCTAAATGGGCTGACAGAAATTCCTAGTCCGCCAAATAGCCCAACACGGCATTGTTGAATTTTGCCAAGATTAGATCGAAAGAGAATACCCGCGCCTGTACTGGTTGTATTATTTCTCCCCACAAATTGTAGACCTTGTATAAGATTATTATTTACAACCTTTGTATTCCCTACAATAAGCGCATAACTTGGATCAGCAGAAGGGTCAATGAAAAATGACGGAGCGCCGCCACGCTCTCCAAAACCAATGAGTGAAACATTATCATTATCAATAATCATTGATTGAGAAATTCTATAAGCACCAAATGGAACACCGATAGCCCCTCCAGATGCAACTGAAGCAAATGCATTGGCCATAGCCACATCATTTTTTGCAGCTGTGTTTGTAGATAATAACCCATAATCAGCAGCGCTAACTAAAGAAGTAGCTCCAGGTATTGCTAATCCATATGGCATGTAATAATTCCTTATTTGGTAACGAGTTACCATTTATTAAGAAGGCGGTACATTTGTGTATCTAGCGTATACAAATACTTGATTGGTAGGTGATGTAGCATCTAATACAAAACTAGTTCTGTCCGGCCAGTCCCACACTGTCCACAAGTTATTAGTTAAAGATGAAAAATTTAATACGAAAGGTGAGGCCAAAATACTACTTACTAATATAATTGTGGGAGAAGGAATGAGAAGGCGTGTGTACATACGATTTCTAGTATCGGGTATCCAAGAAGAGCCTGAGCCTACTTTAGATAGAGTTATGATTTCGTATACGTCTTTATCTTCTGCTGATTTTATGTGAGAAGAAAGAAAAATATGTAAATCTCTCAATGTTTCACATAAATCCATAAGAGCTTGAGTATGTTTCATTGTTTCTGAGTCTGAAGTTAAACGTGCTAAATGATGCGTAGCAAGTCCTGATACAATACCTTCAGATATAGCTGTATAATCCATAACCATAATAATATAGACACCTCTTTTTATATAAAATATAAAGTTAAATACTATTGGTTCTACTATCAGGTAAAAGACGTTTCAAGTCCAACTATGTTGGACACGATACATCTTTATAAGCTTAGTATCCTAGCTACCTAATAGGACTAACTTTAATATATAGATGTATCTACAGAACAGAAAAGGCTCAAAAATTATAACTGTAGATACACCTCTATAGATAGTATACCATAAAATGAGGCAAAAGTGGGGATTTTGTTCTATGCTAGAAAAACTCGTTACAAGGCTATTTTAACAAGTAATACAATCTTTATCAGCTACATAAAGTAAGACCCTTCTAGACTATCTAGAAGGGTCTAAAAAGAGGTATTTTAAAGGAGGTTATTCTTCCTCACTATCTTCATCCTCATCAACATCGTTTTCTTCCTCTTCAGTAGCGGCTACTACAGCAAGCACTCTTGCAACAATGGCAGCATCTACAACAGTATTCGTATCAATAAAATCTAAGAAGTAACCGACAAGCAATTTCTCATCGTCTACTTCTTTGCAGATTGCCTTGATTGCTGCAAAAAGTTTTCTTGTGTTTACCTGGAGAGTGTCTACTTCCTTCTTTTCCTTTTCCTCAGTCAATACCTGAGCGGTTTCCTGCTCAGTATCACCCCAGGTATCAACCATCTTGTTAGCTTTGTTCGCCTCTCTATCGCGCATTTTGATAACTGCCACATGTGATACTCCCGCTATCATAGCAGCTTGCCTCAGAGAAAGCTTATCGCCATGTTCCCTTGCATCTTCTAAAAGCCATATGGCATATCGACTACGGCTATTCTCTGAGGAAGGAAGTCCATTCCTCAAATTTGCCTCAAAGGCATACTGCAAAATAGCACGTTCTGTCATGCCATTAAGAGGTGATACATACAAGACAGAACTTTGCCTCTTTTCAACTAGCATAGCTTGCTTTTCTGGAGTTATATCCTCTTTCTTGAATATGCCTACTGCCTCAGAAACAATAGATTCCATCGCTGCCCATCTGTGATTACCATCTACTACAATGTATCCCATTGTAGATGGAACTACTGTGATAGCTGGCATATCATCACCGCGTTCGTATGCGATTTTAAGCGCGGCTTTATGAGCCTGGTTAATTTCTC
>WNGM01014368.1_pt1 | contig 10918 bp, 10 predicted proteins | sample 5400571 | NCBI WGS metagenome assembly WNGM01 (sample SAMN13153378, study PRJNA577476) | soil metagenome | isolation source: 100 cm soil or saprolite under Garry oak tree replicate 2 | place: USA:California | collected 2016-06-15 | reverse complement strand
GTCCCAGCGCCGGTCGCTCACGGCGGCCGCCCCCGCCAGCGCGGCCGCCCGGTCAGCGAAGGCGGATTCGGGGATCGATCCAGCCATAGAGAACGTCCACGAGGAGGTTGCTCGCGATGAAGCCGACCGCGATGAGCAGGATCACGCCTTGCACCAGCGGGTAGTCGCGCGCGAACACGGCGTCGACCACCAGGCGTCCCACGCCAGGCAGCGCGAAGACGTACTCGGTGATCACCGCGCCGCCGATGAGCGTGCCGAGCTGCAGGCCGAGGACGGTGACGACCGGGATCAGCGCGTTCTTGAGCACGTGGCGGCGGATGACGTGCGACTCCGCGAGGCCCTTCGCGCGCGCCGTTCTCACGTAGTCTTCCGCCAGCGCGTCCAGCAGGCTCGACCTGAGCGTGCGCGTGACCACCGCGGCCAGCGCCAGGCCCAGCGTCACCGCCGGCAGCACGAGCGAGCGTACGCCGGCCCAGCCTTCCTCCAGCGGATCGACGTAGCCGGAGATCGGAAGCCAGCGCAGCGTGACGCCGAAGAGGAAGATCAGGAGCAGCGCGAGCAGGAAGTTCGGCATGCAGATGCCGAACAGCGCGAACGTGGTGCCGAGGCGGTCGACCCCCGTATTGTGATGGACGGCGGAGGCGATGGCGACGGGAAAGGCGATGGTCAGCGAGATGGCCATCGCCAGCAGCGCGAGCTCGAGGCTCGGCCGGATGCGGCGGCTCACGTTCTCGATGACCGGCTCGCCGTTGCGAATCGAGCGGCCGAGGTCCCCGCGCAGGAGCCGGCCCATCCACGCCGCGTACTGCACGGGGATCGGCCGGTCCAGCCCGAGCTCGCGCCGCAGCGCGTCCTTCGCGGTGGCGTCCACCGACTCCGCCATCATGGCGTCGATCGGATCGCCCGGCGTGAGGTGCAGCAGCGCGAACACACCGGCGGTGACGAGCAGCAGCACCGGGATCGTCGCGAGCAGCCGGTGCGCGATCAGGCGCCCCATGACGCGGCCGCCGCTAGCTCACTTGAGCCACACGTCTTTGAAGCGCATCATGCCGTCGGGAATCGGCTCGTAGCCCTGCACGCGCGGGCTGAACGCCTTGGGCTCGACCGGGTGGACGGTGTAGACCATCGGCAGCTCGTCCTGGAGGAGGCGGATCAGCTCGCTGTAGAGCTTCTTTCGCTCCGCCTGATTCGAGACCTCGCGCGTCTTGTCGAGCAGCTCGTCGAGCTTCGGGTTGGAGATGCCGGACCAGTTGAGCGACGTGCCCGGCGTCGTCCGGAAGAACTGGTAGATGTTGCCGTCCGGGTCCGGCCGGCCGCTCCACTGGTAGCTGATCATCTCGAAGTTGCGGCTGTTGCCGTCGGAGAGCTGCGTGGCGGCGTCCACGAGCTTGATCTTCGTCGTGATGCCGGCTTCGCGGAGCTGGGCCTGGATGACCTCGGCCTCCTGCACGTTGATCGGGATGTTGGCGGTCGTCATCGTGAACTCGAAGCCGCCGGGCTTGCCGCCCTCGGCCAGCCTGGCCTTCGCCTTCGCGAGGTCACGCTTGATGTACGGGATGGACTTGTCGTAGGCCCACGAGGTGGGCGGGATGGGCCCGTTGGCCGGAACGCCGACGTTGAGCCACACGCCCTTGACGATCTGCTCCAGGTCGAGGCTGTAGGCGACCGCCTGCCGCAACGCCTTGTTGTTGAACGGCGGCTTCTGGTGGTTGAGCTGGTACGCGAAGGCGGCCAGCGACGGCACGTCGAGGACGACGACGTTCTTGTCCGCCTTGACGGCGGCCACGTCGCGTGGCTGCACGTAGTCCATCACGTCGATTTCCCCGGACTGGAGGCTCTGCAGCTTCACGGTGTCGTCGAGGATGGGCCGGTAGCGCACGCGATCGAGGTAGGGGCCGCCCTGCCGATTCCAGTAGCCCTCGTTGCGCTTGATCACGAGATGCGCGTCCTTCACCCACTCGACGAATTCGAACGGCCCGGTGCCGGCCCCCTTGGCGTTGCGCTGCAGCTCGGCCCCACGCTCCTGCACGACCTTGGGCGAGATCATCATGCCCGCGCGATCCGTGAGCGTCGCGAGCAGCGCGGCGTCCGGCCGCTTCAGGTTGATCTTGATCGTGTGGGAGTCCACCACGTCCACCGAGTCGATGCTGGCGACCTCGCCCTTGCGGACCGACTTGGGCTCCGTCTTCATCCGATCGAAGTTGAACTTCGCCGCCTCGGCGGTGAAGTCGGTGCCGTCGTGGAATCGCACGCCGCGGCGGAGCTTGAAGACGAGCGTTCTGGGATCGGGCTGCGACCACGACTCCGCGAGACCCGGCCGGATCCCGAGCTTCGTGTCCAGCGTCACCAGCGGCTCGTAGATGTTGTGGTAGACCTGCCGGTCGACCTTGCTGCCCGACAGGTGCGGGTCCATCGTCGCCGCCTCGATGTAGAAGCCCACGCGCAGCGTTCCGCCTTTCTTCGGCGCCTGCGCCGCGGCGACGCCAGGCGCCAGGCCGACCATCGGGACACTGGACATGACCGCGCAGGTCTTCAGGAACTCGCGCCGGGACACGCTCATGTCTTCCTCCGTGTCGGTGACGGCAGATACTGCGCTGTCCGGCGCGCACCGTCAAGCCGGGGCGCCGGTGGCCGCTTTTCATCCGCGCGAATGGATTTCATGCGCCAAGACGGTCGTCCCCCGCCCGGACCTCTGCCAAGTCCTCGTCGGCCTTGACCAGGCCGCTCACCGGGTCTGGCACATCACTTGCCCTATAGACGTGCCCGTGGAGCCTTCGATCCTTGCCTCAGAGGCGGGCGCGTCGAGCGAGGCGGTCGTGACCGTCCGCCTCGGCGAATTGCTGCTGGCCGAAGATCTGATCACGTCGGCCCAGCTCGAGGAGGCGCTGCGCGTGCAGGCCGCGAACGAGGGATATGCCCCCCTGGGACATATCCTCGTCACCCAGAACATCATCACGCGGGATCAGCTGGTGTCGGTTCTCGAGCGCCACCGGCGCAGCAGCAAGCTCGGCGATCTCCTCCTCCGAAGCCGCGAGCTGAGTGCGGAGCAGCTCGAGACCGCGCTGGCCGAGCAGCGCCGCTCGGGTCAGGCGCTCGGCGAGGTGTTGATCAGGCTCGGGCTGGTGTCCGAGGAGCGCATGCGCAAAGCGCTCTGCCGACAGCTGCACATCCAGTTCTTCGTGCTCGATGCGATTATCATCGATCCCACGCTGCGGAACTTCGTCAACGAGAAGTTTGCGATGAAGCATCGCATCGTGCCGCTGGCGCGGGTCGGCAACGTTCTGGTGGTGGCCATGGACGACCCCACCCAGACGTGGATCCTCGACGATCTACAGCGCAGCACGGGCCTCAAGATCGAGATGATCACGTCGAACTCGGCCCAGATCACCCGCGCGCTGGAGCGGCTCTACCGGGTCGACGTCACCCCGAGCCTCGACAGCGGAACGACCGTGGACGTCATCGGCGAAGACGCCGACGCCGACATGTACGGCGGGTCGGTCGCGCACCAGATGGACAGCGCCGACGAGATCGTCCGCAAGCTCCTGCGCGTCGCGGTCGATCGGGGCGCCTCCGACATCCACCTGGAGACGGTGAGCAGCCGGCTGCAGGCACGGTTTCGCATCGACGGGATGCTGCAGCACTTCAATCTGGGAACGCTGGGAGACGACCTCAGCCGCCAGCGCGGCGAGGTCCTCTCACGCATCAAGATCCTCGCAACCCTCGATATCGCCGAGCGCCGGCGCCCGCAGGACGGCAGCTTCCGCGCCCGCGTGGAGATCGACGGCCGCGTCGTCCCGATGGACTTCCGCGTCTCCGTCATTCCCAGCTATTACGGCGAGAATGCGGTCATCCGCATTCTCGACCCGCGCGGCGCCCCCGACTCGCTGGCCGCGCTGAAGCTGGCGAGTCCGGTGACCGAGCGGCTGGAGCAGCTGATCCGGTCGTCGGCGGGCACGATCCTCGTGACCGGCCCGACGGGCTCCGGCAAGAGCACGAGCCTGTTCGCCATCATGAAGTCGATCTACCGGCCGGAACTCAAGATCGTGACCGCCGAGGACCCGATCGAGTACGTCTGCGCGCAGTTCGCCCAGCACGAGGTGAACGAGCGCGTGGGGAACACCTTCGCGGCCTACACCCGCGCGTTCCTGCGCCACGACCCCGAGGTCATCATGCTCGGCGAGATCCGCGACCCCGAGACGGCGGAGCTGGCCTTCCGAGCGGCCCAGACTGGGCACCTGGTCGTCAGCACGCTGCACACCAACGACGCCCTCGGCGCCATCACGCGGCTCAGAGACCTCGGCGTCGACGCCAGCGTCTGGACGTCCTCGCTGCTCGGCGTGCTCGCCCAGCGGCTCGTGCGCGAGATCTGCTGGAACTGCAAGGAGGAGTACGCGCCGCCGGCGCCGCTGCTGAGCCGGACGTTCGACATCGTTCCGAGGGATTTCCGCTGGTACCGCGGGGTTGGCTGCGCGACGTGTCATCACACCGGGTACCGGCGGCGGGTCGCCATCTCGGAGCTGTGGACGCCGAGCCTGGACGACGTGCTGCTCATCAACCAGGACGCTCCGCTGGACACGATCTTCGCCTCCGCGCAGAAGAACACCTACTCGATGGCGACCGACGCGTCGAGCAAGCTCCGCGAGCACCGCACGACGCTCGAGGAGCTGCTGCGCGTGCTGCCTCCCTCCGCACTCCGCGAGCTCCGCACGACGCTGACCTGACGCACCGCTGCCGGTTGCCCCGGGCGGCCGGCGAGTATACGCTGGCCGGCCATGGAGCGAGGAGCCCGCCGCCCGTGATGCGCTACCGGTGGCCGAAGCGAAACCAGTCCGCCGCCGTCCTCTCGTTCGACGTCGACGCCGAATCCGGCTTCCTGTTCCGCGAGCCCGAGAAGGCCAAGCGCAGCCTCGCCGATCTCGAGGAGCGCCGCTTCGGTCCCCGCGTGGGCGTCGACCGCATCCTCCGGATGCTCGACCGCCTGAAGCTCCGCGCCACCTTCTTCATTCCCGGCTGGACCGTCGTCAATCACCTCGCGCCGTGCAAGCGCATCCGCGACGCCGGCCACGAGATCGGCGCGCACGGCAACGTCCACGAAGCCGTCGGCATGCTGGACGAGGCGCAGGAGAAGCGGGTGATGGCCGAGCAGCTGGCCATCCTGAAGGATCAGCTCGGGGTGAAGCCCGCCGGCTATCGCTCGCCGTCGTGGGACGTCAACGTGTGGACGCCGGCGCTCCTCAAGCAGAACGGCTTCCTCTACGACAGCTCGCTGATGGGCAACGACGTGCCGTACGAGATCGCCACCGCGGACGGGCCGCTGATCGAGGTGCCCGTGCAGTGGATCATGGACGACGCGCCGCTGTTCCGCCACGTCTACGGCTCGACCAACGCCATCGCCGATCCCGCGCGGGTGTTCAACCTGTGGTCCACGGAATTCGCGGCGATGCACAAGGAGAACGCCTGCTTCGTGCTGACCTGCCACCCGTTCATCAGCGGCCGCGCCTCGCGCGTGCAGCTCATCGAGGACCTCGTGAAGTTCATGCGGCGGAGCCCGGGCGTCTGGTTCGCCACCTGCGAGGACGTCGCGCAGTGGCACGGCACGCCGCGCGGGCCGGCCAAGCGCCGCTGAGGAGGCTCCCATGCGTCTCTCCGACAGGGTCGTCATCGTCACCGGCGGCGCCCGGGGCATCGGCCGCGCGTACTGTCTCGGCGTGGCCGCGGAAGGCGCGCGCGTCGTGGTGGCGGACGTCGCGGATCCCAAGCCCACCGTCGCGGAGATCGAGGCGCGCGGCGTGCAGGCGCTCGCCGTGGCCTGCGACGTCTCGCGGGAGGCGGACACGCAGCGGCTGGCCACCGAGACGCTCGCGCGGTTTGGCCGCATCGACGTGCTGAAGCGCCGCCCCTTCATGGAGATTCCAGTCGAGGAGTGGGACCGGGTCATGGCCGTCAACCTGCGCGGCCTCTTTCTGTGCGCGCGCGCGGTGTTCCCGGCGATGCGCGCGCAGGGCAAGGGCAAGATCGTCAACATCGCCTCGAGCACCTTCTTCAAGGGCGTTCCGGACTACATCCACTACACGACGTCCAAGGGCGGCGTGGTGGGGTTCACGCGCTCGCTCGCGCGCGAGCTCGGGCCCTTCGGCATCCGCGTGAACGCCATCGCGCCGGGCTTCACGCTGAGCGGCGAGAACGAGAAGAACATCTCCGAAGAGCGCAAGCGCGCCAACGTCGAGGCCCGGATGCTCAAACGCGCCCAGATGCCCGAGGACCTCGTCGGCACCCTCGTGTTCCTGGCCTCCGACGACAGCGACTTCATGTCCGGTCAGACGATGCTCGTCGACGGCGGCGGCAGCGTTCATTGAGCGCGCCCCCCGCCTTCGACTTCGCGGACACCGTCGTCGTCGTCACCGGCGCCGGGGCTGGCATCGGGCAGGGCATCGCCGAGGCGTTCCACACGGCCGGCGCGCGCGTGGCGCTGGGCGACCTCCGTGAGACGCCGCTGAAGCGCGCCGCCTCGGCGCTGGGCGGTCAGCGCGTGTTCTCCCAGGTCGTCGACGTGCGCGACGAGGCCTCGGTGGCCGCGTTCGTCGGCGCGGCCGAGAAGCATCTCGGCGCCGTCGGCGTCGTCGTGGCCAACGCCGGGATCTATCCGAACACGCCCGTGGTCGACATGGACGTCGAGGAATGGGACCGCGTGATGGAGACCAACGTGCGCGGCGTGTTCCTCACGTGCCGCGCCGCCGCGCGCTCGATGGTCGCCCACGGCACGCCGGGCAAGATCATCACGATCTCCTCCGGCGCCTACGCCAGCGGCCGTCCGGGCGCCGCCCACTACTGCGCGTCCAAGGCCGCCGTCGTCATGTTCACGAAGGTGCTGGCGCTCGAGCTGGCCAAGGCGCGCATCAACGTCAACTGCATCGCGCCGGGCTTCGTGCGCGTCGACAGCGAGGTGTCGCCGCTGACCGAGGAGTACGTGACGACGTTGACGCGCGGCATCCCGTGGGGCCGCCAGGGCACACCGCGCGACATCGCCAACGCCGCGCTGTTCCTGGCCTCGCCGTTCGCGGACTACGTGACGGGCGAAGTGCTGTCGGTCAACGGCGGCACCTCCGCCGGCCGCTCGCAGCTGCCGCTGAGCACGCCGCCCGCCGCGAGAAGAGAGAGGACACGATGAGACTCGCCGGAAAAGTCGCGCTCGTGTCAGGGGCTGCGAGTGGAATGGGTCAGAGCGAGGCCACGATCTTCGCCAGGGAAGGCGCCAAGGTGATCGTGGCCGACATCCTCGAGGCTGAAGGCAAGCAGGTCGCCGACAAGATCGTCTCCGGCGGCGGCCAGGCGCGCTTCGTGAAGCTCGACGTCACGAACGAGGCCGAGTGGGACGCGGCCGTGAAGGCCGCGGTGAGCGCCTTCGGCAAGCTCGACGTGCTCGTGAACAACGCGGGCATCAGCGGCACCTACGACGCCGACATGCTGAGCAGCGCGGCGTGGGACACGGTGATGGGCGTGAACGCCAAGGGCGTCTTCCTCGGCATGAAGTACGCGATCCCGCTCATGAAGAAGGCGGGCGGCGGCGCCATCGTGAACATCTCGTCGATCTCCGGCTTCGTCGGTCAGGACGGCGTGCACATGGCCTACAACGCCTCCAAGGGGGCCGTGCGCATCATGACGAAGACGGCGGCCGTCCAGTTCGCGGGCGACCGCATCCGCGTCAACTCCGTGCATCCTGGCTTCATGCCGCCGATGCGCACGTCGAAGACCTCGGCCGATCCGACGTGGCGCGCGAAGATGCTCGGCGCCGTCCCGATGAAGCGCGAGGGGCGCGTGGAAGAGGTCGCCCACGCGGTGCTCTTCCTGGCCTCGGAAGAGGCGTCCTACATCACGGGGACCGAGCTCGTCGTCGACGGCGGCTATCTGGCGGTGTGAGGAGCCGAGTGCTCCGCGGCTGACTAGATCGCGATCTTGAGCTGGATCGCGCCGAACAACGCGCGCGGGATCCGCACCTTGCGCTTCCCCGTGCCGCGTGACCGAGTCATTCGCACGAGGCCGTGCCGTTCCAGGATTCGGAGGTCTTGCTGGACGTTCTTGAGGTCCCTTCCGACGATGTTGGCCAGCTCATACATGGAGCCCGGGCGCCTGCGCCGAATCGCACGGAGCAGGGCGAGCCGGCTGGGCGTCAATAGATTCCGCGCCGCCTCGAGGCTGGTGAAATAGACGCCCTCGCGGCGGCGCATGCGGCGGCCGGCTCTGACGGCCTCGAACGTGTCGCTGAAATCTCCCAGCCCCTGCTCGATGGACTTGATCCCGATGGTCAGGGTTCTAGGCATCGCGGCGCTCGGTCGTCTGTTTCACGTCCGCCATGAAATCCGCGATGAGACGAGTGACGTCGCTGAACGCATACGGCTGTTCGAACCCCTCCACGTGACGGTGATGCCCCTTCGGCGCGGTCGCGACCTTCCAAATCGCCAGATCCACGATATCGCCCCGTTCGTCGGTGAACTTTTCCCGAAGGACGAGCGTCGCCCGAGCCAGCTACGGTCTCCAATATATGGTATGTAAGGCCACATATCAACGTAGCCATATGGGTGCAGCACCCGGCAATGTCGCGGTGCTGGGCTAACGCAGCCCGATCGCCTGCGCGACCTCTTCCAGGTGGAGCGCCGCGTCGCCGCAGTCGAGGCTCGCGGCGTGGATGCGCTTGTGGAGCAGGTGCAGGGGGTGCTCCTCGCAGTAGCCGATGGCGCCGAAGATCTGGTGCGCGCGCCGCGCGACGGTCAGGCAGGCCTCGCTCGCGTAGGCCTTGGCCATGGCGACATCGGCGACTGCGGGGACGCCCTCGCTCGTCCTCCACGCCGCCGCGTAGAGCAGGCCGCGCGAGGCGTCGACGTCGCGCACGAGATCGGCGCACGCGTGCTGGATGGCCTGATGCCCGCCGATGGGCCGGCCGCCCTGCACGCGCGTCTTCGCGTACTCGACGGCCAGCTCCAGCACGCGCTGGGCGGCGCCGACCATCTCGGCCGTGCGCGCCAGCGCACCGGCCTGGAGGGCCCCGCGGCGGCCGGCGGACGAGCCCAGCCGGTCCTCGGCGCTCACCGCGGCGCCGTCGAACGCCACCTCGAAGAGCTTCTCGGGCCCGATGACCTCGAGCGGCCATCGCGCGATGCCCCGTCGGTCCGTCGGCACCAGCAGGAGCTGCGTCTCGCCGCCCGCGCGCGCGGCGACGACGAGCGCGTCCGCCACGTGCGCCGCCTCGACGAAGAGCGCGCGTCCGGTCAACCGGCCGCGCGCGTCGACCTCGAGCGAGCTGGCCTCGTCGGCGAGCGCCACGCCCACGATGCGCTCGCCGGCGGCCATCGCGGGCAGCAGGCGCTTCTTCTGATCGGCATTGTCGCAGGCCAGCAGCACCGACGTCGCCACCACCGCGCTCGGCACGAACGGCCCCGGCGCGCCGGCGCGGCCCATCTCCTCGACGAGCAGGATGACGTCGAGCAGCGAGCCCTCGCTGCCGCCGAGCTCGGCCGGAACCAGCAGCCCCTGCCAGCCGAGCTCCGCCATGCGCCGCCAGAGCGCGTCGTCCACGCCTCGCGCGTCGAGCGCCACGCGCTGCACCCGCTCGGGGGGACAGTGCTTCTTCAGGAAGTCGCGCGCGGTGGCGACGAGCAGCTGCTGGGCGGGCGAGGGACGAAAGTCCATCAGGCCTTCCTCGGCTCGGCGGGAAGACCGAGACCGCGCACGGCGACGGTCGTGCGCAGCACCTCGGCGGTGCCGCCCGCGATCGTGTGGCCGAGGCTCGTCAGGTACGCGTGCGAGATCTCGCCGTCCAGGCGCACCTCTCGCGAGCCCGCGCGCAGCGGCGCCCACGGGCCGAGCAGGTCCATGCCGAGCCGCGCGAGCTTCTGACCCGTCTCGTCGGCGTAGACCTTGGCGACCGCCGTCTCGTAGGTGATGGGCGCGCCGTCGCGCAGCAAGCACGCCGCGCGGTAGAAGAGCAGGCGCAGCGCGGCGATCTCGGCGGCCATGGCGGCCAGCCGCCGGCGCAGCGCCGGATCGCGGCTGGCGCCCGTCGTGTTCGCGTGCTCGACCAGCCGCCGCAGCACGCGCTCGAGCGCCGGCGCCTTGTAGAAGCGGCCCCAGAACCGGTCGGCGTCGAGCCCGTTCAGCAGCGCCTGGAAGCCATCGCCCTCGGGGCCGAGCATCAGCTCGGCCGACACGCGCACGTCGTCCAGGAACACCTCGTGGTGATAGACCTCGCCGGTCAGGCTCCGGATCGGGCGAATGTCCATGCCCGGCGTCCCGTTCGCCACCACGAACATGCTGAAGCCGCGGCTGCGGCGCGCCTCCCGGCTGGTCCGGGCGAACACGAGCCCGTGCGTCGCGATGCCGGCGTGGCTCGACCAGATCTTGTGGCCGCGGATCACGTAGTGATCGCCGTCGCGGCGCGCCTCGGTCTTGAGCGCCAGGAGATCCGAGCCCGCGTCGGGCTCGCTGTAGCCCTGCCAGAACGTCGCCTCGCCGCGGGCGATCGCCGGCAGCACCTCGCGGCGCAGGCGCTCGGTGCCGAACTCGATGATCGCGTCGGCCGTCTGCCAGCAGCCGGCGAGCGGCCCGAAGGGCGCGCCCGCGAGCGCTAGCTCTTCCATCAGGACGAGCTTCATGAACATCAGCTGCTCGCGGCCGCCGTGCGTCTTCGGCCAGCACATGCTGAGCCAGCCCTGCGCGCCGAGCGCCCTCAAGAACGCTCGCGAGTGCGCCCCCGAGCCGTAGCCGGCGTCCATACCGTCGATCGGGAAGGTCTCGGGAGGGTTCGCGCGCAGAAATAGACGAACCTCCTCGGCGAACGCCTGTTCTGCCTCGGTGAAGTCGAAGTTCATCGGATGCGGCGGCCAGGATAGCGCGTCCAACCGGCGATCACCAGGGAGCCGCGATG
>WNGM01005448.1_pt1 | contig 10918 bp, 6 predicted proteins | sample 5400571 | NCBI WGS metagenome assembly WNGM01 (sample SAMN13153378, study PRJNA577476) | soil metagenome | isolation source: 100 cm soil or saprolite under Garry oak tree replicate 2 | place: USA:California | collected 2016-06-15 | reverse complement strand
CCAATGACATTCAGATATTCTTGCATGAGCGAGGGGACGCAGATCTCCTCGCGCAGTTCTTGATTTGGGATCCACTTGAAATGAGAGGTGGTAATCACGAATGGCTTGGTATAGGCTTTCGGATCGTCAATCGTGATGGCCACTTCCAGGGTGTTATGATCCAAGCGCGTGTAGCGTTCCTGGGCGTGCATATCGACGCTATGCGGATGGCCTGCGGTGTCTAGCCAACTCCGGTCATCACTCCCGACTGTGTCCACCACGAAACGTGTAGTTTTTAGGCTTATTCGGCTCGCGCGTCTGTGACGACGCAACCGAGGAAAACAACAGCATTCCAGCGAGACCAACCAAGCAGCCCTTACACACATTTCTCATTAGGACACCTCTTAGCGTAGATCCCGATAGGTAGAAGCGAACAGCACTGCCCTAAGGATCAGGTTCCCACTACGTGTATGCGCCTCCTGCGAGTCGACATCGCCCTGCCAACGATACGCGCAAAACTTATGTTAGCGCGCTCGTGGTGTCAAGCGGGCCGCGTTCTGCTTAGTCCCGGTACGCGACGCCCATCGCGTTTTTCCTCGGCTTCGAGGTTAGCGCTGCCGAAATCGTAGCCAAAGCTCCAGAGCAGCGTGCGCCATTGACCTCTTATCAGCGGCCAACGGGGAAGTAACCTTCACGATCGAGCCGGTCATTAAACAAGGGCCGCTTCAGTGGTGCAAGGTTCCGGCAGAATTTTTGGCAGTTTTTTGCCTCCAAGTCCGCCAGCCCGCAAATTGCTTTTGCCTGCGCGTTCGTACCCTGCAGTCTGTGTACAACAATCTTCTTGACATAAAGGAGCCAGTGGAATATTACGACAGACAACTTCAACGAGTGGTGGGGTGTCTGATGACGAGCCGGCGTGTAATCACTTATGAGGGGGATGCGTGTTTCTCAAAAAAATGATCAGGGTGGTCGCAGGTCTGTGTGTCTTGCTCTGCTGCTTGGATTACCACTGTTTTCCCAAGTCAATACGGGCCGCATTCTGGGAACCGTTACCGACCAAACTGGCGGTGTGATCGCCGGCGCGATGGTGACGGTGACGAATACGGAGACGGGCGTGGCGCGGAATCTGGTCACGGATGGGGCCGGAGAGTACATCGCGCCCAACTTGAATGCGGGCAAATATTCGGTTCGCGCCTCAACGGCGGGCTTCCAATCCTTTGAGCGCCAGAACATCGAGCTGGAAGTCGGCAAGGATGAACGTATTGACGCGCAGCTCACGCCCGGCCAGATCACACAGACGATTACAGTGTCAGAGACCATTCCGCTGCTGGATACTACCAGCGCGACGGTCACCGGAACCATCAACACTGAGAACATCGTTGATATTCCCCTGAATGGCCGCAATTACCAGAATTTGCTGCAACTCCGTCCCGGCGTGACCACCAAACCCGGCGGCGGGACGCTGACGACGTCGACCAATGGACTCCGGCCCGAGGACAACAATTACTATGTCGAGGGGTTGGACAACGACGAGCCCTTCACCGGGCAGAGCATCATCAATTCGACGCTGCCCGTCGGGGACGCGGCCACGTTTGTGCCGATCGACGCCATTCAGGAGGTGAACGTCCAGACCAATTCGCCAGCGGAATTCGGCAAGAGGCCCGGCGCGGTGATCAACGTCGGACTCAAGGCGGGCACCAACACGATTCACGGCACAGCGTTCGCCTTCGGGCGCTCGGATAAGTTCGACTCGGCGGAGTACAGCTTTAAGCCAGCAGCCAAACAACCCGCGGAGCTGGAGCAGTGGGGCGGCACGGTGGGCGGCCCCATCGTAAAGAATAAACTGTTTTACTTCGGTGCATTCGAGCGGCAAACCTACAACGTAGGGGCTAACTATCCAGTTCTCACGCCAACCTCGGCAAACACTAGCGATCCGACTCAGAGCATTCCCGCCGCCGAAGCGGACCTGGCAGCCCACACAATCGCGCTCAACCCGCTCAGCCTGAAGCTACTGCCGCTTTTCGGGACAAACACGAACACGGGCAGCACCGCCAGCAGCCAAGCCTATGGTTTCCCCAACGTTGTCAGTACTTATAACATCCTCGGCAAAATCGATTACCACCTAAGCGATCATCATACCTTGGCCGGATCGTATTTTTTTGGCAACGGTACCACTGTCGCGGAGAGCATAACGAACCCGGGAATCGTGCAGCCCCAATTTAGGGACAACGCGGGACTCCGGGCCCAATTCGTCACCACGAGCTGGACCTGGACGCCGAATTCCACCTGGGTGAACGATCTGCGGTTCGGCTGGAATTTCCATCATCGCTTCGATAACGTAGACGACCTTACCACACCCCTGAGCACCTATGGCATCAACACGGGCGTGACGAATCCGCTCCTGGGCGGCTTCCCGACGATTCTAGTCGGTGATTTCTCGCAATTAGGCGGCGATCAAAATCTGCCGAAAAACTATGGCCCGAGCAAAGACTATGATGTTGTGGATCACGTCTCCTTTTTGCGCGGCAAGCATGCCTTCAAGTTTGGCGCGGAGACGCTCTTCCTCAGGCCCTACTTAGCCAACTTGACCGCAGGCAGGGGCGTATTCACCTTCAGAAAGGGCGGTAATGCTTTCCCCAAATCGGGGGCTGTACCCGGTTCCACCCCCTTGGAGGATTTTCTCGCCGGGATCGCCGACAAAACGAATGGTGGAACGATACTCAATGGCAACCCGATACGCAGCCTGAGGCAGGAAGACTACTCAGGTTTCTTTGAGGACACCTGGCATGTACTGCCGCATGTGACCATGAACTACGGCCTGCGGTATGAATACTTTACCGTAATGCGCGCTGCCAATAATTTGATTGGCAACTGGGATTCGACCGTGGGTTTCGAGCAGGTAGGGGTGAACATCAACTCGGCTTACAATGGGTATCACAAGGACTTCTCTCCGCGACTCGGCATCGCCTGGGATATTGGCGGAAAGGGAAAGACCGTGGTGCGGGCTGGCGGAGGCGTCTATTACGTAGACCTGGTTGCGGCCGCGCTGGTAGATCAAACTCAAGTTCCAGGCAAAGCTTCGGGCCTCACTGCGATTCCCACGGCCTACACCACGGGGAAGGATGGGACGGCAGCGCCACTCAACCCCCTGACAAACGGTGGAATTGGAGCGGCTTCTCTTGGCATCGGAGGTGCCGCCCTCAACTGGTCTACGAACGGTCAAATCTTTTCTGCGACTCAAATCAGCGGGTCCTCGGCGTTTTCATGCGGCGATGGCATCACGAAGGACGCATCGGGCAATACCCATTCGCCATGCAACATCACCGCCATCGCCAGGAACATCGTTCCGCCCCGGGTGGTGACTTGGACGCTTGGCATTCAGCGCACGCTAACCAACAACTTTACGTGGGAAGTGAACTATATCGGCGATCACAGCAACAATCTGGTCGGTGTTCAAGACATCAATGCGATCAACCCGCAAGATCCCCGGGAAATCGCCAACGGCCATAAAGAATTACAAATCGACCGCCCGTATTACGGGCAGTTTCCTTACCTGCAGTTTATCAACTTCCTGTCGAACATTGACCGGTCTAATTTCAATGCCTTGCAGACGACACTGACGGCGCGGGGCTATCACGGACTTGGCTTTGTGGGAGCTTACACTTATAGCCATGGCCTGGACGACTACTCCACGGCTCGCGGCATCCATACTCCGCAGGACAATTTGAATCCGGATGCAGACTATGGCAATTCGGAGTTCGACCAGCGGCATCACTTCTCTTTCACGCTGAATTATGCCCTTCCCGGAAGAAAAGGGTTCGGACAACTCCTGGAGGGATGGGTCGTTAACTCGGCCGTGCTGATCCAGAGCGGGTTGCCGTGGAGTCCGACCGATACAAGTGACATCAGCAAATCCGGGGACGGGAGGTCGGATCGGTGGGACTTCTTTGGGAATCCCAGCGACTTCAAAGCCGGTAAATTCCCGATTCCGTTCTATAGGCCCGACCAACCCGCGCCCTTCAACGTTTTTCCGGCCATGTGCACGCAAGAGGCCACGGCGATCGGCACGGCCGGGCCCGGCGCCAATTTGGCGACGTTCGGTTGTTTTGCGCAAGGCAATTCGGTTCTCATCGCGCCGCAAACCGGCACGTATGGAACCGCCGGGCGGAATATCTTCCGCGACGATGGTTTCCGCGACTGGGACTTTTCCTTGTTCAAGAACTGGACGGTAAAGGAAAGGCTTACGGCTCAGTTCCGCGTGGAAGTCTTCAACATCCTGAATCACGCAATTCTTGCGAATCCGGGCAACAGCGGTCTTAAGTTAGGGAATATCGGCTGTTCGTGCCAAGCGCCCGACACGGCGGGGCAGAATCCACTACTTGGAACCGGCGGCGCCCGCGCGATGCAGTTAGGCCTGAAGCTGCTTTTCTAGACCGGTTAAGGCAAGAGGCGCATAGCAGAGCCATAGCAGGACGCAATACCTCTTCCCTTTCGCGATACATGTCGCGGGTTCCTTGGTGATTCGAGCACTGATCGTTCCTTCAGTGGGGAGACTCCGCCAGTAAGCCGATTGACGAAATCGGAATCAGGATGGCAGCCGTCGCCAGTCTAGCGTTGAGCTTGCTCGCAGGGGGACTTTTCTTCCAATTTATCCGAAGTGAAGGCCGCCGCGCCGTCCGGCTACAAACGGAACTGAAAAGCCAGATGGGAGTGTTTCCTCTCCATGAGATGGACACGATACGTAAAACAGATGGTGGCACTTGCCTCGGTGGTGACAATTTCGACCGTTTCTTTCGCGCAAAGACATCCCGAATATATCCCGCTAGGGCAGCTGAGCGCCGCGCTTTATAGGCCCGACAGCGGGCCAGCGCCCCACGTAGCGTTCATCCTGGCGCATCGCACAGCGAATTTCCTGAACCATATCGGCTGCCGCGAATTGTCCGCGCGCGGCTTTCTGGCGCTTTGTTTCAACACGAGGTTTCAGAACAACGAGGCCTTGGTCCGATGGGAGGAAACTCCGCTCGACGTAAAAGCGGCAGTCGACTTCGCTCGCCGCCAGCCAGGTATCACTAAGGTGATTCTATTCGGCCACAGCGGCGGAGGGCCGCTAATGAGCTTTTATCAGGCAGTCGCGGAAAAAGGGCCGGCTTACTGTCAAGCGCCAAATAAGCTGGTTAAGTGCGGCGACGATCTACAGAGCCTCCAGCCCGCGGATGCCATCGTCTTCGCCGATGCCCATTCGGGAAACCCAGTCCAGAGCCTACGCAGCCTGAATCCATCGGTAACAGTCGAAGGCGGAAAACGGCACGTCGACCCCGCGCTCGACCCGTTCGATCCTAAGAACGGCTACAATCCAAGCGGCCCCTCGCATTATTCCGAAGAATTTCAGCAGCGCTACTTCGCCGCGCAAGCCACCCGCATGAATGCGCTGATCGATTCAGCGATTTCGGTGCAAGCTCGCATGAAGAACGGCGACTATCCATATCCTGATGACGATATCCTCGTCATCCCTTCGGGAGGCAATCCTGGCGCGGGCGCGGGCGGCGACGCAGCGCTGGCCACGCTCGATCCTTCCATCGCGAGCTTAATGAGTACCGCTCGCCCCGAGAAATTACTCAGAAATGACGGAAGTATCGTGACCGAGATCATCCATAGTGTGTCCGTCTCGGAGCCAGGAATGGCCATGACAAATCGCGCCTTCGACACGGGCACCAAGATTTTCACTCTCAAGTCGTTTCTGAGCGCGAACGCGACACGAGCGACCAATTCCCGCGGCGGAATCGATTATTGCTCCAGCAACAATTCCACAACCTGTGCGGTGCAATCGATCTCGGTGCCGATCATGATCGCGCCGATGGGCGCCTATCATTTCGTTCGCGACGACGAGATTATCTTCGAAAAATCGGCGAGCAAGGACAAGGACTATGTCGTGATCGAAGGCGCGCTGCACAGCTTTGCGCCCTGCACCGCCTGCGAGAAGACCAAGGGGCAATATTCCAATACGGTGAAGAATCTCTTCGATTACATCCGAGACTGGACCAACAAGCGGTTCTAGCATTCAGCGCGCCAGCGGATCGGGCCGCATCTGAACCTTGTAAAGCTTGGGACGCGCCGCCGTTCCGCCTTCGTTGTGGAATACCGTACGCGTACCCGTCGTGGTCCACAATCCTTTGCCCTTCCAGCCGGCGTCCGGATCGTCAATGCGGCCATCGACGTTCTTGCTGAAGAAGCCCATCGGGTACGGGATATGAATGTTTACAAACTTGCCGTTCAGCAGAGCCAATAGAGCCTCGTTGCCGTTGGATTCCGCGATTGGCACGTTTGCGCCAAGACCCAGCGTGTTATAGCGATCCACCCAGAGGAAATAGGCATGGTCTGCGCTGCCGGGATCAGTAACGCCTTTGAACTGCGGCCCCGGAAATTGATACAACGTCCAACCTTCGGGGCACTGCTTGCCGGTTGCTGCGGCCGGCCCATTCAGCGGACCTTTGCACTTGCGGCGGTCGAAGCTGGCAAGATGGCCGCTCGCAAGTGCAGTCCAAACCACGCCGTTCGTATCGAGGTCGATTCCGCGCGGCCCGAACCCGATGTCCGGCGGCTGATAGATCTCCGCAAGAGCGGTTTCCGGAGGATTGGGACCGGGCACCAGGCGGATGACGTATCCCGGTTGATTCATGTGCGAAAACCCGACGTCCATGGATTGTCCCCAGATCGAATCATCCACCGGGCTGGGCTGAACGCCATAAAATGCGGCCATGATGCGCTTGTCCTTCTTAGGATCGAGCGGCTGGTTGGCTTCAACGTACTCGTCGCGTTTACCGTTGCCATTCGTATCAATAATTAGCGGAGTCCATCCCTGCGATTTCTTCGCGTCGCCGGTCTCCAGATACATCTTCGTGTTCAGCCAGCCGACCACGCCGCTTTCCGGCCCTCCTGCGCTGGTCCAGAGCGTGTTGTTCGCGTCATGACCGAAGTATAGATGCTGGGTGCTGAAGCACGTGTCGATCAGCGAAAACTTGCCGGTTTTCGGATCATACATCGAGAGTTGGCGCGTCGAGACATCCAGTGGCGCCACCTTGGCCGAGGGAAGATCGGAGTCCGCTTTGCAGTACGCCGGGTTCTGTGGGCCACGGATGCGCGCAGTGAACCAGACGCGTCCCTTTTCGTCGAAGATCGGATTGTGAATGGTCGTGTGACCGTCCCAAATCGGTTGGTCGCCCCAGTACGGCGAGTGACCGTGGGGATAATCGAGCGATGACGGCGTGTTCGCTTCACGGTAGGGATGCTTGATCTGCGAGGTTTCGTTCGTGATCGGATTGAGCACGGGAACCATGTCAGTGCTTTCTTCCGGCGAGCCGTAGATTAGACCATTGGCGTTTACGCGAGGATTGCGCTTGTCGGTTGAGATCTCATCGTGCAGGTAGGCCTTGGGCGTCGACCATTCCCACATACTGATTACAACGTTCCGCTCGACGCCTTGGGGCCGCTGCGGCCTCGCAAACGGCAATTCGCCAGCGGCGATGCGATCGGTCCAGTCCGCGAAAAGTGCCAAAGCTTTCTTGGGACCGAGCTGGCCGAGAGTGGTCAACATGTTCGCCTGTGCTTGGCCCGCCTGCAGACGCTGGGTCCAGGCCTGAACGGAATTGTCGAAATGCACCGAGGCTTTGGGAATCCTTCGCACCCCCTGCGAGCCCAGAGCATGGCAGGACTGGCAGGAATTCTTGATCGTATCGATCCAATCCTGCTGCGTTTTCATTTTCGGCGAGATGCCGTTTCCGTCCGGGCCGGTCCCCGGCAAAAGGCTTTTATCCGGGATTTGAAGCATCGAATACCAGTACACCCCTGGATAATATTCGGCGGCCGCAGCGGCGGTCGGCGCCGGCACCGCGGTCAAATTGAGATGCTGGCCCGGAGTCACCTTTACTCCTTGCGAATCGACGAGACCATAACCACGCACCCAAACGTTGTAGTTCGCCTTCGGAAGTTCCGGGATGACATAACGCCCCCGCTCATCCGTGACGACCATCTTGGCAAACTTGGTGGGCAGGTCAGCCGTTTCTGCGATGACCCATACGCCGGCTTCCGGTCCGTTCATGCTGGTAACCACGCCGCCGACATCGGAGCTGCCAATGGCGATCTCCACCGCAGGAGGTAGCTGGGCCTTAAGGAGTGCAAAAGCTCCCGCGAGACATGAGGCAAGCGCGATCGCCACAATCTTTGAGTGTCTGTTGATACCTGTCTTCATCGTTCTTTGCTCCCTTACAAACGCTTTGCCGGTTTCAGTGAAACACATGCGCGCCCACGTTACCACGACGGCCGGTTGAACTTTGCCGCTTCAATCGGCACGTTCATATGCGTCCCGAACCGCCGAGCCGCGAGGACGTGATCTTGAAAGGAAACCATCATTCGCTTAGGACAGGTTCAGCGCCCGCTCCATCGCGAGCCGCGCGGATTCTGCAGGGTCCTGCTCCACATTGCATTCTTTGTTGAATAGCATGGTGTCTCGATGCGCAACGGAGTAAGCAGGCCAGTTCGGAAGCTTCGGCGTATTGGGATTCCCTGTGCGCGCAAACGCCGCCCAGCTCGAACTGACCTTTTCGGCCAGAGTATACGCTTCGGCCATCTTGGAGATGAATTGACCCGCGATTCTGATGTTGTCGAATACGAACGGAATTTCGACAGTGTGGGGCGAACGCATGTGTCCGCCTCCCTCGGGCGTTTCCCAATCGAAGCGATAGACGAAGGCCGGGGCACCCGCCTGCACGACCTTACGTTTGGCGAGCTCCCGAGTATAGGCCGCGCGCGGATGATCGGTCGCAATGAGAATGTATAGATCCCATGGGGACGCATCCGGATACGCTTTTCTAAATGCCTCGATCACCGGATCGGGATCAACACCGAGACGCTTCGCCGTACGCTCTCTGAGTCCCACCTCATCCAGAGCAAGCTTTTCGGGTGTGGGCCGGTCATAAAACGTCTCCTCGGTGCGCGCCCAACCGATCAGTAATGGGATGTTCGCAGAGACCATTGGTGCAGCTGGGTCCCAGGGCTGATTCGGCAGCGCCTTGCCGTCGACCATCGGTGAATCTGCCACCATACCGGGTTCTCGCAGTGTGATTTCCTTCTGCACTTCTGCATCAGCGGCGAGCAGTTTCTCGACTGGAATATTCTGTAGGTCGCGTGCTTGGCGGGACTGCAGACCCAGTTTTCGCAGCAGCAGCTCGGTCTGACGGATCGCATCCTCCTGCGCAGTCAGCCGCAGCACGGCGCCGCTCTCGATGATGGCTCTTTGGAAGAGCCCCTTCGCGCCGGGCATGGACATCAGCGTGGCTACTTTCCGTCCACCTCCCGATTGCCCGAAAATCGTCACCAGGTTCGGGTCGCCGCCGAAATTTTCGATGTTTTCGCTCACCCAGTGCAGGGCGGCGAGGATATCCAGCATTCCCACGCAGCCGGAAAGAGCGAACTCGGGACCAGCAACCTCACCCAGGTAAGTGGAGCTCAACACATTCAACCGGTGATTGATGCTCACCAGTACTACGTCATTTTTGTAGGCAAGATTGACGCCGTTGTATATTGCTCCCGAGCCAGAACCGGTCGAGAACCCGCCTCCATGCAGCCATACCATCACTGGCCGTTTGCTCCTGTCGCCCAATTCCGGGGTAAACACGTTTAGCACGAGACAGTCTTCACCCTGTTCCGGAGTTCCAGGAGTAGCGTTCGTAATTTGCGGCGCGGCGGGCCCGTATGCAAGGGCGTCCCGCACGCCTTTCCACTTCACAGGCTTCGTCGGTGGCATGAAGCGGTTCTTGCCAGCCGTTGTGCCACCGTATGGAATACCTTTGAAGACTTTGACATCATCCAACGCAAGGCCCCGTACCTTGCCCGCCGAGGTTGCGGCAATGACGTTATCGGTGCCGGCCGCCGTGATGACCTGCGCGAGAAAATCTGCCTGGGCGGCCGCGAACAGCGCCAGCGCGGAAGTCCCCCGCAAAAAGCTTCGCCGATTCAAGACCGAGTCCATATACTTTCCCCAAAGGATGATCGTGCTAATGCTGAACAGCAGGAGTATATGAGCCTGCCATCACGCCGGGCGGAACCGCCGGGCCGCCTACTTTGCCCGCGTGTCAGCAGGATTGCGGATTCGTTCACTGAAAGCGTTTTCGTCAATGGGCGCGCAAATAATCTCCTGGAGCTCAACACCGTGCTGAAGAGTATACGTCAAGGGACTGCTGGTCCAGGGCTTAGTATAAATCGTGGGACCATGGACCGTGATCTTCAACTGAAGTTTGTCGGGGCCAACGCGCTGCCAGCGCTCCTCCACGCGCATGTCGCCGCTCATGGGCGTGCCCCATTCGTCAAAGCAGGCGCGTTCATCGAGCGCAGGGGTACTGACCCCAAAGTGTCGCCTTCCCACTTGCCCGCCGAGTATCCGGTCTGATTTGAACCGACGATCTGCCTCTTAAGCACCCCTGCTCACGAGCCAGGTGCGTTAGTTTTTCGACGCGTTATCAATAGAACCAGTCGCTTATCATCGATACCCACGAGTACCTGTATGAGTCTGTCTGTGGCAGGGTGCTTCGGCGGTACGGTCGATTCTCCTCGAAGAGGCTGATTTTCAACCCGCGACCGCCGGTCTTTGATCCGAGAACGCATGGGCCCATCTTTCACTTCCCAATGACTTTACGTATACTCTCTTCCGCGGCGTTTTGGGATTCAAGCGAATTTTGTTCCCAATTCTAAAACTGGGAACAAGAAAGCGGCGATTCAATAAATGCAAGTGCAAGAGGCTGAAGGGGTTTTGGGGTGAGCGACGGGATTTGAACCCGCGACCCTCGGTTCCACAGACCGATGCTCTACCAGCTGAGCTACGCTCACCACAGATTGATTGCAAACAGTTTAGCATCGTTTCCTTTAAGCTGCCGATTTGCATGTTTGC
>WNGM01008658.1_pt1 | contig 10925 bp, 9 predicted proteins | sample 5400571 | NCBI WGS metagenome assembly WNGM01 (sample SAMN13153378, study PRJNA577476) | soil metagenome | isolation source: 100 cm soil or saprolite under Garry oak tree replicate 2 | place: USA:California | collected 2016-06-15 | reverse complement strand
TTCCTGACGGGATACATGGCCCGCGACGCATTCGCGCAACTCGCCGAACCTCTCGACGGGCCTTCCGTACGCGCAGTGCAGGCGATCGCCGCGGAGCACGGAACCCACGTCCTGTTCGGGATGCCGGAGCGGGAGGCGGGCACGGCGAGACTCTTCAACGCCGCGGTCCTCGTCGCCCCGGACGGAAAAGTCGCCGCCTACCGGAAAGTCTACCCCGCGAACTTCGGCCCCTTCGAGGAGGGCCTCTACTTCGCCCGCGGCGAGGACCTCACGATCGTCGACACCAAGATCGGGCGGATTGCCCTCCTAATTTGCTACGATTCCTTCTTCCCGGAACTCGCGAAGGCATATGCGATCGAAGGTGCTGAGTTGCTCGCTATCATCAGTGCCTCGCCTGCGACCTCGAAACCGTTCTTCGACAAGATCCTCCCGGCTCGGGCGATCGAAAACGCGATGCCCCTCGTCTACGCGAACCTGGTTGGCACGGAGCTGAACATCGTGTTCCAAGGCGGCACCCAAGCGATCGGACCTCGCGGTGAGAACCTCGGTCGCGCGGAGGATTTCGTCGAGTCAACCATTCTCGCGGAGATCGACCTGCGGGACGTTCCGACCGCGCGGACGTTCCGGCCCACGCTTCGCGACACGCGGAAGGAGTTCTGGGAACCGGTCGCTCCGACGATCCCGGTGCGCCGTGCCTGAGTCAGAGATCCGACCCGCTCGGTCACGAGGCCCTCAGGGGTTTCGGGCCTTCGGTGCGATCCATTCGCTGAGGACGGACGGCAACGACTTCCGGATCTCGATCCCGGACGTCGCGCACCACGCGCCAGGGTCGGCAGGACCTGCGGCTCAATGACGAGTGCCGTAGACGCAGACCGCGCACAACACGGCGGGAAAAAGGCGCACGGCCCAGAGGGCCCAGGAGGAACAGCGCCGATTCGTACGAATACCCGGAGGAAGGCCCCTACCGCGAACCCGAACGACGAATGTGATCTTCGATCGTTCGGGCGAGGGCCTCGCCCATGGCCCGATACCCGCTGACGTCCGGATGGAGACTGTCCGGGGTCCCGCGTAATCGGTTCGTATCTCCGGGGTCGGCGACCGCGGCGTGGGTATCGCAGAACAGGATCCCGAGCACCTTCGTCAGGTTCTCGATCCACGCATTGAGGGTGAGGATGTCCCCGGAGGCGCGAGCCGTTGCCACGTTGTACGGGAGGACTGTGGCAGCGACCGGCACGATTCCGGCGTCGAGGACGTCCGCATACATCGCAGCGAGATGACGCTCGATCGTCTCCGGTCTCTGATCCCCAAAGATGTCGTTCACTCCCGCCAGGATGATCGCGTACGCCGGACGGACTTGGAGGACGTCTCGCGGGATCCGATTGCGAATTTGCTCCGAGGTCTCACCGTTGATCCCGCGGTTCAAGACGGTCCATTCGGGGTGAGATCGCATCATCCAGTGCGCGTATTGGCTCTCCGGATTCCCGTCCCCTCGCGGCGGTGCCTCGAGCGGAGAGCGAAAACCGGGAGTGCCCGCGGTTGTGGAGTCGCCGAGGCCGACGATCGTCAGGGGCCGAGGGGCCATGGACAGACCCCCGGATTCACCGGCAAGATGTTAACCATCGCCTTCGTCGACGCCTCGGCGCGATGATCCAAGTGATACTGCCCGGGGAATCCGGACCGACCCCTGCACCGGGAGACCGCTTGAACCTTTATCCGAGCGCATCTCCTTCGACTCGCGATGGTCCGCGCCGTGAAGCCGACCCGAAAACGAGACGGTCGCCTCGGCCCGCCCCAAGGCTATCCCAAGGACCCGGAGAAGTACGCCGATCCGGCGAACTGGAAGTATCCGGTGCACACGCCGTTTCACGCACGGGCCGCGCGACAATACTTCAACGAACCTCGGAACCGCGCGAAGTACACGCCGGAGGAGCAGGCGTACATCGACAAGAAAATCAACGGGGCGCTCGAGCACTTCGGCGTCGCGGTCAAGATCAAAGGCGGCCAGATCGAGGACGAGGCGGGCACGATCCAGGCGGACGTGCCGATGAACAAGGACATCGACAAGATGACCTTCGAAGAACTCCTGCAGGTCTTCCTGGGGACGAACCGCTTGGCGTCCGCGAAGGCCATCGATCCATCCGTGGTGTCTGTCGATAAGGAGACGGATACGCTCCTGGCCGGACGGGTCAAGGATTACTCGGTGCGAATCGACCGGCAGGAGAAACGAGTCGAGCACGACTGCGTCGACTTCAAAACGAACCGCGCGACCGGTCGGCTCATGTGCAAGCATCTGGGGGCGTTCCTCATGCAAGTCGATCGCGGGAAGGCGACCCACCTGTTGCGCGACCTGTTGCGGGAACGGGACCACTGGACATTCGAGTGACTTCTCAAGCGTTCGTCTTTGCCGGCCAACGTTTATGGCGTTTTCCGACCATCCGCGCCGGGGGGTCAAGGTGGTGGCGGTCGGGCTCGTGCGTCGGCGTGTCTTCGAGGTCGGTGGCGTTCTCGCGGTGATTGGGCTGATGGCGTTGGGGTCGCCTGCTTCCGCCATCACCTGGGGGAACATCGACACGACCCACCCGAACGTCGGCGCGATCCTCATCGTTCATCTGGACGGAAGCGTGGGAGAATTCTGTTCTGGGACGCTCGTATCTGCGCGCGTCTTCCTGACCGCGGGCCACTGCACCGACGCGCTCACGGCGGCCGCATTCCCCCCGAGTCGGCTCCGGATCAGCTTCGCGCCGAACGTGTTCGCGGAGGGCGCGGTGCGCCTCGCGGTGAGCGGATACCACAACCATCCTGATTACAACTGGGGCCCCACATCGAATCCGCACGACCTCGGCGTGATCATCCTCGAGAACACGGTGAAGGGCGTCACCTTCGGCGTGCCCGCGTCCGTGGGCTATCTCGACGGCCTCGCTGTGTCTGGTAATCTCAAGAGCGCGACCTTCATCAACGTCGGATATGGACTCAACCAAGACTTCGTGCTCACCGGAGACCGTCAGATTTCGACCTCGAGCTTCCGAAACCTGCACGATGCATGGCTCTACATGTCGCAGAACGTCCACCATGGAGACGGCGGCACGTGCTTCGGGGACTCCGGCGGGCCGACGTTCCTCGTCGATCCTTCGTCCCACGTCGAATACATCGTCGCGGTGACGAGCTGGGGCGACAGCGTGTGCAAGTCGACGAACAACAATTACCGCGTGGACCTGGAGAGTTCACGGTCGTTTATCGACGACATGATCGCGCTGAACCCGTAGCCGATTGCCGATGCCCTAAAGGCGGCTGAAGTCCGCCTCGCGGTCCTTCTTCCTCGCTTCGCGCTCCTCCGCCTTCGGGAGCGGCGCGTCGCATCCGGGGCACGTGCCTCCGGCGTCCACGCAGCCCTTGCACAGCCACGCTCCGCACGCATGCCGTTCCACGCCGGGGGCGTGATGCGGTTCACACTTCGCCGGGGGGCCGTCGTCCGGCGGCTTCGCGACGGACTTCGACGGTGCGGGCCTCTTCGTCACCGCGGCCGGCTCTTCGTCAACTTCGACTTCTGCTTCCCGTGTCACCTGCGGCTTCGTCTTCTTCCGCTTGATCTCCGGCGCCCCGCGGGTCGAGATCTTGTATCCGCCGCCCTCGAAAATCTTGAGGGAGACCTCGAGCTTCTTCGCTTCGAACGGCCCGAGGTGCAACTCCTTGGCCAAGTCGACGAGATTCCATTCCTCCTTCGGGAGGTCCATCGCCTGCCGGATCAGGTCGTCGTTGTGCCACTCCGGGGTCGGCTCGAGGGGCGCATCTCGGACCCAGTCGATGTAGCCCCAGATCGTCCGGGCTTCGTCCAAGTCCACGTGGGGCAGGACCGAGCTGACGTCCGTGAGGCGCAAGGCGTTCAGGTTCTGGGCGTTCTCCACCGTCCGGAGGACGGCGGCCCCCACGGCCTCGTACTTCCGCAGGTCGTCCGGCTCGATCCGGTCGGGCGCCAGAGGAGCGGGCTCGTTGACATACGCGATGACTTCGTCGAGCTGCTCAAGCGGAACGGAGCAATAACGGAACACCTCGTCCCGGGTCGCCGGCCGCGACAGGTGTTTCTCGAACCGGACGACGGCCTCCGCGAAGCCTTCGACCTTCGCCACGTGGATGCGGTCCTCCGCGATTTTCTTGCCGGACTGCGCGGGCTCATACGCGGAATCGAGGGCCAGTGCGGCGTCGAACGATCGGAGCGCGTCGTCGAACTTTTTCAGGTGAACGAGGGCGAGACCTTTGCTGTTCCAAGTGACCTTGTCGCGGGCATCGAGGCGCAACGCCTCATCGTACGACTGGACGGCGGCATCGAACTCGCCGGCCCGTTCCTCGGAAAACCCTCGCATGTACCAGAGGGCCTTGTCGGTCGGACGAGCGACCGTCGCGTGGCCGAGGGCGTCCGCGGCGGCGGGGAACTGTTCGACTTTCACGTGGAGGAGGCCTTTGCCCCGCCACGCCTCACCGAATTCCGGAGCCGCATCAATTGCGGAGTCGAAGGCGGCGAACGCCTCGGCGTTCCGGCCGAGCGCTTCGTTCGCTTCGCCCTTCCAAGTCAGCACGCGAGCATCCTTCGGGCTCGCCTTCAGGACGAAGTCGAAACACGGGAGGGCGTCCGCGGCATGGCCGGACCGCAGGAGGCACAACCCCTTCGTCCGGTATGCGTCGTAATGGTTCGGATCTTTCTGGAAGACGACCGCTAGAATTGAGAGCGCATCGTCGAAGTGGGATTCCTGGGCCAGGCACATCGCCTTCCCGCTCAGGAAGTCGAGATGATCGGGTTCCAGGATCAATCCGTCCTCGAACGCCTTGCGCGCCTCAGGAACGCGGCCCAGGTCGAACAGGATTCGCCCTTTCGCCGCGAGCGCGCCGCGGTCTCCGGGATTCAGGTTCAGGGATTGCTCGTAGGCGGTCAGCGCCTCCTCCGTTCGGCCGAGCCGACCCAGGAGCGCGCCTTTCGCGTTCCACGTCCGACGGTCCATCGGGTCTACGCGAGTCGCCCGGTCGAGCGCCTCCATCGCGGCGTCTGGCTTTCCGGTCCCTTCGAGGGCGCCCGCCAGTTCCCGCAGTGCCTCGGTGTCCCGTGCATCGATCTCGAGGAGCCGCTCGCCGACTTCGGCGGCGGCCTTGAACGAATGTTGGGCGAGCAACAGGTCGCGCTTGGTCCGGAGGTAGTCCGCTTGCTCCGGCGCGATCGAGGACGCCTTCGTGATGGCGGCCAAGGCGTCCTTCGGATCGCCGGTGGCCTTCGCGAGGCGCGCGCGCCGCGCCCATCCCTTCGCGTCCTTGGGCTCGGCGGAGGTCAATCGAATGGCGGCGTCGAACGCGTCCTTCGTCCGCCCGAGGGCCTCCAGGGCGGTACTCAGCCCCGCGAGTGCCGTGGTCTCCTTCGGGTTCTTGGCCAGCACCGTCTCGAACACGGGGATCGCCTCCTCGTATCGGTGCAACTCCGTGAGGCACGCCCCTTGTTTCAGGAGCGCCGGCGCCATCGTCGGGTCGAGGGCGGCCGCTTTCCCGTAGGCCGTCGCAGCGTCTTCGTATCGCTTGAGCCAGTGCAGCGCAGTTCCTTTGCCGAGCCACGCTTTCGCGTGATTCGCGTCGAGTGCGACGGTGCGGTCGAACGCCGCGACCGCCTGCTCGTAGCGCTTCTCGCCCTCCAGGGCGAGGCCGAAGAGATACCAGCTCTTGACGTCCCCCGGCGCGTACCGCGTCGCCCGATCGAGGCAATCGATCGCCTCCGCGAATCCATTGAGTCGATAATGGGCGCGCCCTTTCTCATACCACAGGCCCGCGGAGGCCGGGTTCGCCTCGATCGCGACGTCGAACGCTTTCACCGAATCGGCGTAGCGTCCGAGCGAGAACAGCAAGGCCGCCTTGCGCGCGGAAGCGTCCGTGTTTCGGGGATCGAGCCGGAGGACGGTGTCGAACGCGGTGATCGATTCCTCCGATTGACCCAGGGTCTGGTGGGCCTCCCCGCGCGCGGTCCAGGTGCTGGCATCGGCGGGATCTTTCTGGAGGATCGCCTCGCACGTCCGGAGGAGGACCTTGGCGTTCTTCGAATGTCGGAGCGCGTCGCGCTGGCCCCGCAGCGCGTCCAGGTCGTCGGGCGCGACGACTCGGAGCGTCTCGAACGTCGCGTACGCCTCCTCTGCCTTGCCGAGGGCGAGCAGGGCGCGTCCTTTGTCTTTCAAGGCCCGCGGATGGTGCGGCTGGATCGCTAGGATGGCGTCGCATGCGACGGCGAGATCGGACCATTGTTCGGTCCGCAGAAGGAGATCCCGTTTCGCCTCGAGCCCGTCGTAGGACCGCGGCTCGACCGCGAGAAAACCGTCGAGGGCCGCGACCGCTTCCTCCCGACGGTTCAACTGGATGCATGCGTGGGCCTTCGCATACAGGGCGCCCGCATGGCGGGGGTCGAGGGAAATGACTTTCGAGGCCTCCTTGACGACCTCGTCCCATCGAGCGAGAGACCGGAGCGCCTCGAGCCGACCTTCGCGCGGCGCGAGCGTCTTCGGCGTCAGGCCGATCGCGCGGTCGTATGCGCTCACCGCATCGATGCTCCGGCCCGTCTTGCGCAGTAGCTCGGCGCGGCTGGTCCACGCGACCGCGTCTCCGTCTCGCTGACGGAGCGCCTCGTCGTAGGATCGCAACGCCTCCTCGTTCTGGTTCGACGCGCCGAGGACGTCCCCCCGGAGCCGCCACGCATCCGGGTCATACGGATCCAGCTGGATCACGCGGTCGAGACACCGGATCGCCCGTTGCGGCTCTCCCGCGGCGAGGTATGTGAGCGCCTTCCCCTCCAGGGCTTCCTTGGCATCCGAGTTGATCCGGAGGGCGCGGTCGAACGCCGTCTGCGCCTCGTCGAGTTCGTTTCGCCGGCGGTGGGCTTCTCCGGTCCGCACCCAGAGCTCGGCATCGTCGGGGACGAGCGAGAGGACGCGGCGATATCCTTCGACATCATCGGGATCGAGGTTCACGACCTGCATATAGGCGCGGATCGCCTCCGGCCGCTGCTCCAAGGCGACATGGGCGTCCCCTTTCCGCTCCCAGAAATCTTTCGCCTTCGGATCGATGCGCAATGCGGCGTCGTAATAACTGAGGGCGTCGGACGCGCGCTCTTGGGCGAGCCAGATATCTCCCTGGAGGCTCAGGGCTCGGAGGTCTCCGCCGTTGCCGGTCAGGGCGTGCGTCGCCGCGACCTGGGCGGACTCGATCCGACCGACACGGAGGAGTCCCGACCCAATCGTCGCATAGGCCTCCTGAAAATCCTCGATTCGCGCCCGGGGCTCTTGCGCTTCGAGGATCTCGAGCGCCTTGACGAACGCGATCGTTGCGCGTCCATGCGCATTCACTTCGAGCGCCGCGAAACCAGACTTCGCGAGTCGGTTCGCCTTGTCGAGCACTCGTCCTTCTCGATCGAGGAGACCTTGGAAGAGGGCCATCCCTATCATCCCATCCCGCGAGGCGCGGTCAATTCAAGGCCGCGTCGGACAAGTGGCCGACATGGAAAGTGGATGACTTATAGATATCGCCAAGGCCCGCGCCGTGGACAATCCGCCGATGAGTGGAACGGCCGAAGCCGACGAAACTCCGGAAGGAAACGCGCGAGTGGCTCACGAAACAGACGATCCCGAACGCCCGACGAATCGCGCGGGATCTGGAAAACGAGGGCGAGGATGTACACGATCTCCTCGCGGCGATTGACGAGCTCGAGGCACTTCTCAAGGAAGGGTCCAACCAGCCGAAAGCATGACCTGAGGAAGGACTCAAGTATTCGCGGCCGAGTCCCCCAGCCGAGCGTGGGTAGTCTAACGGTAGGACTTAGGCCTTCCAAGCCTACGACGCGGGTTCAACTCCCGCCCCACGCACTCGATTGGCGACGGAAAAAATAGGGGGACCGGCGGAGTCGTGGAGGCGACCCTCTCCGCCGATCGGTGGGATGGATGGGTTGTGAGCGTTAGCCGTCGTCGTCGGACACGTCGAAATCGAGCGAGCATCCGTACGAGGCGTACACGTCCTGCCAGCTCTGGTCTTCTCCCGCGTACATCTCGTTCACCGAGGCCATCATTGCCGCGCTTGCCACGTTGGTCCGAAAGCCCCAGCGGTATAAGATGCGGAACGGGGGAGAGGTATGCGAAAGTACTCCGGCTGGGGGGCCGAAAGTATCCAAATCGCGATTCGCACGAAACACTCCCCGTTCCGGCGCAAAGCACATCCGTGGCGCGGCAATTAACATCCGAGGTGCTTGTTTGCTCGTTCCCCGGTCGACCGACCCGACAGACCGGCTCATCCTGGCGCTTGGGGCGATCGCGCTCGTGGTTGTCGTCGCTGGGGAGACGGTCACGTATGCAATGGGCCTGCTTCGAATCAATGTATCAAATGACGCCTTCATTCTCGCCTCCCTGGTCATCCCGGGCGCCGGTCCTAGCGCCCTCCTCCTTCTAGTTGGATGGGGAATCCAGAGGTACCAGAGACAACCGCTCGCCCTGTTCGCTGGTTTCGTCGTCTTGGTTCTGGTTGGTTGGGCCACGGCTCTTGCAGGGGAGATCTGGATCTTCTTCGGGTTTCGATTCGGCCGCGCGGCGCCGATCTCGAGCCTGTCCACCTTCTTCGCCATCGCCGGAATCGCTCATCTGGTCGCACTCTTCTTCCTGCTGCTCCTCGCGCTCTTACGAAGATCCTCGGGGCCGATCCCGCAACCGACAAGTGCCTCTCGCGACGATTCGACCCTCTGAGACGCATCAGCGAGTCGTTAGCCACTCGAAGGCGTGGTTTGCGACGAGCGCCGCCGCAGCCCCGAGGGCGACGAAGGAAAGTCCTGCCTCGCCGACCCACGCAAGCCACGCGGCAAAGAGGATCGCCGCGAGGAGGATGACCATCAGAAGCCGCGGCGGAATCGTCTCGACGAAGACGACGAGGAGGCCGAGGAAGAGCAAGAACACGACGAGGGCGTAGAGGGCCGCCGCGGTGAGGTCCGGGATCAGCGCCATCCGCGGCGCCGATATCGCGGCTCCCCATAACGTTATGGAGGTACCTCGAGGACGTGGCGGACGTGGACCGCTTCGCCGCGCCGAAAATCGACCATCTCCCGACCGCTCAGGCGCGCCGTGCCGACGGCCCTCACTTCGTTCCCGCGTCGCACAACGACCTCGTCTCCGGGTCGAATCTCCGCCGCGGCATCGACCACGCCAACGGCGAAGATGTTCCCTTTCGGGAGGAAATTCTCGATCTCGACCCAGTAGGCGTCCGCGTCGGAGAGGATCCCTCCGCCGGCGAGGGTGAGCGACAGCATACCGCGTCCCGTGTACATCGCGACCTGTGTGCCCTCGCGGATCACGCGCACATCCGGCACGCGCCCCCGAAAGCTGGCGCCCCGCACCAGGCCGAGGCCCGCCTCGCCGAATTGGAAGCGGGCGACATTCGACATCTCTTCAGAGAAACGTAGGCCTTTTGGGACCCGAGGCGCCGACGCCGTGACCTGGTTCAGCATCGCGGTCAGAGACGCAAGTGATTCGTCCGAAGTGGGCCGTTCCTTCGAAGTCGGAGTCACATTGGGCACCGCCGCCCTGTCGCGGCTCCAGTCTCCCGTCACGGGGATGTCGTACGCTCCCGCGGGATAGAATCGCTCGAGCTCGCGGGGGATCAAGCCCAGGGGCGACGTGACGATGACCTCGTGGACCACGGACGGATCCTTGCTCGCCAGGATCGCGTCGCGGAACCGCCGATGGCTGCGGCTCGTCGAGTACGGCTTGCGGGCGGAGCACGGGAGCAGCACGAGCACCCGGGACGACGGCGGCTTCCCGTACCGCTCTCGGATCCGCCGACGGAACCGGACGATCTCCGGTCGCGTCAGCGATTCGGACGCGTATGCCCGCATCTCACGACCGGCGACGGGCGTGTAGGCCTCGACCAGGCCGTACTCCCGCAGGTCCAGGTGACGGACGATCGCCGTGTTCCAGGGAGCGTTCGCGAGGCGTCGCTCCACCAGCTCGCGGAGGCGACCGTGGACCAGGTGATTCCGCACGAGGAGCATCTCGCGATACAGCGCCCGATCGTTGTGGGCCGCGAGGGCCTCGCCCGCGGCGCAGGCGGGACAGCCGCACGCATCGCGATCCGCTTCGGCCACGGGGACCGTTCCGTCTGCGGTGTGGAAGAGCCCGCGGGCACTGTCCAGCAGCATCCGGCTCGAGTCGACCACATCGATTCCGGAGTACACCAGGACGGCGAGGTTCGACGGCGTGGCGAGACCGGTGACCGCGACGACCTTGGAGGGCCCCAGCGTCTCTCGCACCCCGCGGACCGCCGCGACGAACTCCCGCGGGGACCGTTCGAACTCGGGTCCATTCGCGAGGAACATCCCGCCCGCCGACTTGGCGGCGACGAGGTCCGAATCCCCCGCGACGACGGCCCACTCGCCGGCGACGGTCTCGTGCGGGATCTCGAGATCGGCAAGCGATCGCGGAGTGCCCTTCCCGGGTGGCAGGTCGTCCGGATTGTCGGCCGGCCGCGGAGCGAAGAAGCTGCCGCCGATGCGAATCTGAAATCGGGAATCCTCGGTCCGTTCGGCGACGAGCAATGCCTCGGCGTACGACGGGGCCGCGCGGGAACCTTGATGCACGAACAGGACGAGGGGCGTCGTCAGCGTGCGGTCATCGCGGGTCCAGATCCCTTTCCGACCGAGACCGCCTCGCGCCTCGATCTCGAGCATGGAGGGGCGAAGCGATGTCCCGTCTCCGTATAAAGTCTGACTACTCCAGGGTGACCGTGTTCCGCTCGATGTACGCGAGTTCCTTCGCGTCGAAGGCCCGCTCATCGACGCTGAGGATCATCGCCGCCCGATGCAAGGCGATCTGCTCGTTCACGTACTCGAGGAAATGCAGGATGCGCGCGAAGTCGTTGTTGATCATGAGGTACTC
>WNGM01010522.1_pt1 | contig 10928 bp, 10 predicted proteins | sample 5400571 | NCBI WGS metagenome assembly WNGM01 (sample SAMN13153378, study PRJNA577476) | soil metagenome | isolation source: 100 cm soil or saprolite under Garry oak tree replicate 2 | place: USA:California | collected 2016-06-15 | reverse complement strand
GAGGGGCAAAGATCATGACCACGACCACCAGTATTGCGCATGGGAAATACCACATCTGGACCGTTGGCTGCCAGATGAACCAGGCTGACTCCCAGCGCATCCAGACCATTCTCGAAGAGTTGGGCTGGGAAGAGAGCAGCATGGAGCAGGCCAACCTGGTGGTACTCAATACATGCAGCGTGCGCAAAGCGCCGGAAGAGAAAGCGCATAACCAGCTTGCTCTGCTCAAGCATGCCAAAGCCAGGCGCAGTGATTTGCTGGTCGCGCTGATGGGCTGTATGATCGGCAATCAGAAGACTATCGACGAACTGCAAAAGCGCTACCCACACATCGATCTCTTTATGAAGGTCGAGCAGGCAGACATTCTGCCGCGCTTCCTCGAAGAGCGCTGGACACCCATTTCCGGCGCGGGCTGCCTGGATATCGAATACATGCCTCCTGCTGACGAGGCGGTCCCGGCCGGACCTATCTCACCGACAATAGCAGCCTTCAATATGCCGGCTACGGGGAAGCGCTCTGTGCTGCCGATGGCGATTACACCCAGGCCAGGAGAGCGTATTGCGCACTACCCCACGAAGATCGAACCGGCGAAGGCCAGCCCGGCCGCCTGGCTGCCCGTGATCCTTGGCTGCAACAAGGTCTGCACCTACTGTATTGTCCCTTATCGCCGCGGACGCGAGCGCAGCCGCCCGGTGGAGGAGTTGCTCGCCGAGGCGCGCTCACTGGTGGCGAAGGGCGCGAAGGAACTGACGCTGCTGGGTCAGACCGTCGAAGCCTACGGGCTTGACCTGCCAGATAAGCCCGACCTGGCCGAATTGATGCGGCAGCTCAGCGAGATCGAGCAGTTGGAGCGCATTCGCTTCATGACCTCCTATCCCCGGCACATGACCGACAGCATGATCGAGCGCATGGCAGCGCTGCCGAAAGTTTGCGAACACCTGAACATCCCTGTCCAGTCAGGCGATGATGAAGTGCTCAAGCGCATGAAACGCGGCTATACGCTCGACGAATATCGCACACGCATTCAACGAGTGCGCGCGTTGTGGCCCGGCATCTCGCTTTCCACCGATGTCATCGTGGGTTTTTGTGGCGAAACAGAGCAAGAGTTCCAGCACACACTCGACCTGCTCGAGGAGATGCGCTTCGATGTTGTGCACGTGGCTGCCTACTCACCACGCCCCGGCACCTTAGCCGCGCGTTGGGAAGACGACATAGCGCTAGCAGAGAAAAAGCGCCGGCTGCATGCCGTGGAAGAGCTACAGGGGCGCATCGCTCTCGAAATTAACCAGCAGTACCTCAACAAGGTGGAAGAGGTATTGGTCGAGGACACCAATGTTTCACACGAAAGGCAACAATTGAAGGGACGTAACCGCGCCAACAAACTGGTATTCTTTCCACAGCCAGGAGAGACGCTCACGGAGGACGGGCAAATCGAGTTCAACGCTGCCCGCGATGTTGCCATTGGCGACATGGTGCAGGTATGTATTGAACGAACTACGGCCTGGTCCTTGCAAGGTTGCGCAGTTGAGGTATAATAGGCCAATTATACGATGCATCCCAGTGAAGATAGAGGAGGCGTTCGATGACACAAGCACAATCAGCGGAAGAGAAAGCGCGAGTGAAAAAACAATGGACGGACCTGGCGATTCAACAAGCGCTGTCCAGCCAGTGGGAAGAGGCCGTGATTACCAACAAGAACATACTGGGTATGTTCCCTAACGAGCCTGAAGCCTACAATCGCCTGGGCAAAGCTTATAGCGAACTCGGGCAGTACGCAGAGTCGCGGCAGGCTTACGCGCAGACGCTGAAGTACAACCCCACTAATACTATCGCCAGGAAGAACCTGGAGCGGCTCTCGTTACTCCAGGAGGAGCCAGTACAGGTCCATGCTGGAGTTGAGCGCATCGATCCACGACTCTTCATTGAAGAGACGGGCAAGACGGGCATGACGGATTTGATCAACCTTGGCCCCTCTTCGGTGCTGGCAAAAGTGGCCGTCGGCGACAAGGTACAATTATATGTTAAGGGGCACTCGATACTCGTGCGCAACTCTGCCGGCGAAGATATGGGAAAGGTAGAGCCGCGCCTTGCCAACCGCCTGATCAACTTTATGGAAGGCGGCAACCGTTACGCCGCTGCCATTCTGGCAATGGAGAATGGGCAGGTACGCCTGATCATTCGCGAAGATTACCAGCATCCCAGCATGTTCGGCAAAGTCAGCTTCCCATCGCAGGGTGGCGTGGTTGCGGAACGCGCCTACATCAAGGATAGCATGCTGCGCTATGACCGTGAGGACGATGACGAGCTTGGCAGCGATGACGAGTACTACGATGGCGGCGACGATAGCGACGACATGACTGAGATCGACCTTGAAAGCGGCATCGAGGGCGAAGAGTAATTAAAAATTTGATAGGAGAACAACGATGAACAAGACGAAGAGAGTGGCCTGGCACAAGCACCGCGTTAAAGCAAAAAAGTATAAAGAGAAGCACAAAATGCAGGCGCAGAAGCCAGGTGGCAGTGTAGCCACGTCCCCAGCGCGGCGTTAAATGCCGCGCTTCCATTTTTTTAGCCTATGAGTTATGAGCAGCACGCCGCCACCGCCAATATCATCGGCCTCTGTACGCAACATCCTCACGCTACTCATCTCGCGTGACGCACAACTGGTAGCCGGCGTGGGAGGGTTGGAGCACAGGGTGACATGGGCCTGTCGCATGCGAGCGCGCCTTCCTGCTTTTGAAAGCGTGCATGGAGGGGAACTCGCTCTGCTGAGCCTGCCGCAGTTACGCCGCCTCGACGAGACCCTGCCTCACCTGCTGAAAAGCCTACACAAAGAAGGCGTGGCAGTAGTGGCGGTAGCAGCAGCATCGCTCGAAGCGCTGGGAAGCGAGGCGTGTACCATTGCCGACCAGTTACATTTACCACTGATCTTACTTCCACCAGAGGCGCCACTCCAAGAAATCGAACGCGAAGTAATCACCTTCGTCGTCGGCTTCCGCAGCGAGATCGAGCGCAAGGCCAGCGATATCTCCCACCAGTTGATGCAATTGAGTGCGCAGGGGGCAGGCGTGAAGGGCGTCTGCGAACACCTCGCCCACAGCTGCGGCAGGTGGGTCATTGTGCAGGATGCCGAACAGCAAATCCGCTTCAAGGCGGATCCACCAGGAGCGACCGGCGAGGATGCGCCATCATTCACACCTTCCCTTACCGACGAGGCACTGCTAAGACAGGGACTGGTACGGGTAACAGTTCCTATCCTGATACGCCACGAAGCGGTCGGCTACCTGTCGCTGATCGGAAGCGACGATTTTGACTACCTGGAACGCCTCGTACTGGGGCAGGTGGCGCCCATCCTGGCGCTTGAATTTGCACGAGAGCGCGAACGCAGCGAGGTTGAGAGTCGCTATCACCTGGAAGCATTCATGGACGTGCTGCAAGGGAACTACCAGCAGCCCGAAGAGATGCTGACACGTGCACGCCTGCTCGGCTACGATCTCACGACGCCTCAGGTGGTGGTGATCTTTGAGCTTCCCACCTCCGATCCCGAGCCTGCTACGGGTACTCCTATGGCGCAGTGGAACAGGCGATTCCGCGATGAATTGCTGCGAGCATGGCCCACATGCTGGGTGCTGAGTGAACCTCGACGTGTGACGGCGCTGCTTCCTCTTTCAAGCATGGAAGAGGGAGCAGAACAGGAACGCGAGAGTGAGAACAGCATCTTCACGCGCCTGGAGCGAGTACACGCGCGCCTGCAACAAAAGAAAAACGACAACCCCAGCATCCTATATTCAGGTGGGATGGGGCATATTGCCAGAAATCTGCAGGGGATTGCGCGATCGCTGCGCGAGGCCCAGCAGGCGCTGGAAATCGGGCGGCGGTTGTTCGGCGATGGGCAAATCCACTCGTTTGCGCGCCTGGGCATCTACCGGCTGCTCTTCTATCTTCACGAGCATGGAGGCATACTTTCGCTGCAACGGCAACCTGAGCGAGACGGCCCGCGCCATGCACCTGCATCGCAACTCGCTGCTCTATCGCCTGGGCCGCATCGAGGAAATACTGGGGCGTTCGCTCGAAGACTCGGAACTGCGCCTGTCCCTGCAAATCGCCTTGAAGATACGGCACTTGCTAAAAGATTGACAAGCGATGATTTTTCCGGTACGCTTCAGTGACACTCCACCTGGGCTGAAGCCCAGTGGCTTCTGAACGTTACCATTCAGAAGACTTTCTCGTCCTTGCAAACGAGCTACGCGAGAAGGAGGCGCGCCCTTCTTCCCGTGGGCCGTGCCATAGAGCCAACTACTGGGGAGTACGCATTCCATTCCCCCAGATACTTTGTGTACGTTGATTGAGTTCGCCTACACGGTGCAGTTGCTCTCTGTAGCAAGTAGCCGTGGTCTCTGGCAACACGGTCGTGTTTTTACCCCTGGTCCTTCACCAGGGAACCCGTACACGATTCAGTTTTCAAGGTACTCTCGAGAGTCTAGCACACTTGACGTTAAAAATGCAATGAGGAGGACCTCATGAGCGCACCCGTTTCGTTACGGCGTGTCCTGAAGTTTCGCACCATCGTCTCGACCAGTACCGGGTTAGCATACGCGGCCATCAGCTTTCTCGGCTGCATCCAGCTTGCCTCCTACCTGGGAGGAGATTCGGCCTGGATCGCCATCCTGATCTCTGGCCTGCTGGCCGTGCTGGCCGCGCTGTGTTTCTCTGAGCTGAACGCGCTCTACCCAAGCGCCGCCGCCATTCGCCAGTACATGCGAGAGGCGTTTAGCGACAATTTCTCGCTTGTCATCTCCTTTGGCTACCTGCTCACCGTTGTCGCCGTCGTTGCAGCCGACAGCTACGTGGTTGGCACAGCCATCACATTTGCATTCAGACTTCCGAACTGGGCATCACTCATCTGGATACTCGCCCTGCTCGGACTGGCAATGGGCGCCAACCTGCGCGGCATCAAGATAGCCGGCATGCTGCAGGATATCACGACCTACAGCCTGCTCGCATTCGCCATCATTATCTCTCTCATCGCACTCGGCCAGCACGGGTTCCAACTACGCACGCCATTTGACGCTTTCAACCATCCCCTCAACCTCTTCACCGCAGTAGCCCTGGGGGTCTTCGTCTTCTCGGCATTCGAGTGGGTCACACCACTCTCCGAAGAAATTACCGACATCAGGCTCATCCCACGCGGCATGTTCGTGGCGCTTGGCCTGCTCTTTGTCTCGTACGCGCTCTTTACTGTAGCTGCCAGCAGCTTGTTAAACGTTCACAGCGCGGCGTTGGTCAATTCACCCTATCCACAGATGTTACTGGCGCGGGCAGCGCTCGGCCAACTGGGCATCTGGCTGATGCTGATAGCCACGCTCTTGACGGCGGTAATGACCTTCAATGGCGGCTTTGCCACGGCTTCGCGCTTCCTCTACGCGGCTGCACGCGAAGACACTCTTCCACCTATCTTCTCACGCATCAGCATCTCGTTTGCCGTGCCATACGTGACGGTGATGGTGCTCACCGTGCTTTCCGCCGCCATTGCCGTGATCATCTTTTTCACCAACCAGTTCACGATACTGATCCTGGTTGGAGCGGTGCTTGAAGCGCTTATCTACACAGTTGCAGGGCTCTGCGTCATTCAATTGCGCCGCCGCCAGCCGGCGGCAGAACGCTCTTTCCGTATCCGGGGCGGCTGGACCATTCCCATTGCAACCATAGTGGTTTTCGGCATACTCGGCATACTGGCAGCGCTCAACGTCGACCCCCAGGGCAACATCAGCCCCACACCACTCTATATCACACTTGCAGTGTTTGCCATCTCTGCCTTCTACGTCTACCTCGGCGTACCGCGCATTCGCGCAGCGGCGGCTGCGCGGCGCGCTGCCACGAGCAGGCGACGGCCGAGGAGAGAAACCCAGAACACTGAAGTCAGTCAGGGGTAGGATAAACATGAAATTACGTTTCACCGCCTCTATCATCATGGCTATATGCAGTATACTGCTCATGCCACTGGCGGCGCTCGCCTGCGGTGGATTCTTCACGCCGGGGACTCCGCTGGACCAGAACATCGAACGTATTATCTTTGCGGTCGCTCCCGGCAGCATGACTGTCTACGAGCAGATCAACTACAGCGGTTCGGCCAGTGATTTCGCCTGGGTGCTGCCGGTGCCATCCGTGCCTAAACTGGACACCGCCCCTGTCAACACCTTTCGTAACCTCGACCAGCAGACGGTGCCGCGCTTCATTGGGCCTGAACCGCCTCAATGCGGCCTACCCCCGCTGGGACTCCGGCCTGGCAGCAGCGGCCTACCTCCTAGGGGCGTCAATGTCTACAGCAGCGGCACGGTTGGGCCATACGCCTACGACGTGATCGGCTCAAGCGATCCCGCCGCACTCAGCAAATGGCTGCTTGGGCACCATTACCACATCCCTGACCAGATGCAGCCAGCCATTCAGAGTTACACCCAGGCGCATATGCTCTTTTTAGCGATGCGGCTACAGCCGCAGGCGGGAGTACAGGATATCCAACCGGTCAAAGTGACATTCGCCACTACTCAGCCGCAGGTCATGATTCCACTGCGCATGGCTGCCAGCAGCGCTATGCCCCACATGGGCATACTCGTCTGGATATTCGGCTCCGGGCGCTTTGTCCCACAAAACTACCAGCCGCTGCAGATTCGTAAAACTCAGATCGCGCTTGACCCCTACGCCGGAGCCAACTATGAACAACTGGTGGAAAGGGCTGCCAGCCAGGCCAACGGGCATGGTTTCATCACCGAATATGCCCGGCCAAGCAGCATGCTCAATACAGAAGGTGATCCAACACTCGCGGGCCTGCAGCAGCGCTACAGCTATGTAACCCGGCTCTACACGCGCATCTCGCCGGAGCAGATGACGGTCGACCCCGTCTTTGCAGCACAAAGTGGGCTGCCCAATGTCAGCAATGTATATGATCTTTCCAAGGAGCCCGCGCCGACCACCTGTGATCCCTTTAATCTCTTCCTGGGTTCGGCATGGCCACTTATCTACCTGGCCGGGATCCTGGTTATCCTCGGGCTGGTAGTCGGGGGAGTTACGCTAATAAGACGGAGAGCAAGCAGTAGTTAAGGTTTTGGGGAAGAACTGATGAGATACCTTACGCTTATGCCGTTATTTGATGAACTGCGTGGTGAACGCGTGGTGGTACGGCCATACAGGGAGAGCGACGCACAGGAGCTCTTCGAGGCTGTAGGCGAGTCGCGCGAGCACCTGCGCCCGTGGCTTCCTTTCGCCGATGCGCATCAGACGGTCGAGGAGAGCCGGGATTGGATTATCCAGCAGTTGGCCGAGTGGCTGCTGCGCAGGGATATGCAGGCCGGTATCTGGGAGCGCGCCACCAATCGCTATGTCGGAGGCATCGGACTGAATCCCCACGACTGGGAAACCGGCTACTTCGAGATTGGCTACTGGCTGCGGGCTTCGGCCACTGGTCACGGGTATATTACAGAGGCGGTGCGTCTCCTGACGGATTATGCTTTTACCGCGCTGGCAGCCAACCGTGTAGAAATTCGCTGCGATGAGCGGAACGTACGCAGCGCCGCTGTCGCTCAGCGCCTTGGTTTCGTGCAGGAGGCAAGATTGCGTAACCATCTGATGACGCCAGATGGGACACTGTGTACGACGCTGATATTCGCGCTTACACCCGCGGACCGGGCAAGCATCGCATGACACCTGCAAGGGGTGCCACTACCATGAGACGGCTTCGCAGGAGATGTTGACGCAATTCTATGCAGTCTCTAAGATACTCTCAGGGCCGGATTAAGACTGCTTGAACACCTTCCCGCCCGCCGCTTTGAGCAGGCGGTCGTGTATGGCCAGGCCAAGGCCGTGCTCGTCGAAGCTGCGGCTGAGAATTACCTGGACATCCGCCTCTTCCAGCGCGCGCAGGCTGGCAAACAATGCAGCTGCTACCTGCCCTGGAGCAGCTGCATCCCCGAGAGAGCGAACGACCGCGCCGCTGTCGCGAAACGCCGCTATATCCTCGTTGGCCACCAGCACACCGACGCGCTCTCCTTGCTCCAGTCGACGCTGCAACTCGGCCAACATGGCGGCACGCATTGATTCTATCGACCCATCAAAGAGCAGCAATGGAACCGCAGGCGCGTAATGGGTGAGCAGTTGTCCGGGCGATTGCGGGGCGTTCGTAGGAACAGCGTCTACTAACTGAGATGGCGGCTGGACATCCGGCAGCAGCGCGCGCAGGGCTTCAAGGCTCACACCGCCGGGCCGCAGAATGGTCGGCACGGTTGAACAGAGATCCAGGACGGTAGATTCCACTCCCACCTCGCACGGCCCGCCGTCAAGGATCAAGGGCACTCGGCCACGCAGGTCGGCCAGGGCATGCTGCGCGGTCGTGGGGCTGACATGCATGAAACGATTGGCGCTTGGCGCCGCGATAGGCGAAGCGGCAGCGCGAATGAGGGCGAGCGCGACGGGGTGGCGCGGCATGCGTACGGCCACAGTCTCCAGCCCGGCGGTCACCAGTTTGGGCACAAGGGGGCTGCGCGGCAGGATCAGCGTCAAAGGACCTGGCCAGAACGAGCGGGCCAGCAGCTTCGCCCGCCCGGGAATGGAGCTGGTCAGCTGCTCCAGGGCATTTTCTTCAGCAATATGCACGATCAAGGGGTCGTTAAACGGGCGCCCCTTGGCGGCGAAGATGCGTTCCACTGCTCCCGTTTGCAGGGCAACAGCGCCGAGGCCGTAGACGGTCTCGGTGGGAAAGACAACGACCTCGCCAGCGCGCAATAGTGCCGCCGCGCGTTCAATAATCGATGGATCGGGATGAACTGGATCTACGGCTAAGACTTCTGTATGCATACAAGAGAGTCTTTATATCTCATCAGGATTGATGCCTAATGAACGCAATTTCTCAGCCAGTGCCTCAAACCGTTCATTTGCGGCCTTTGCTTGTTCGGCGGCAATCTCAGCTCGCTGAGCCTGCGCCTTCTCGCCCGTGAGTCGCAATTGGTGGTTTTGATCATAAAGGCGCAGGTAGGCTTCGTCTGGAACAAGCCAACTCTCCAATTGCTCACTCCAGAGCCAGCCCTCACGATTGGCCCCCATTTCAACCATCTCTCGACATTGGGCGTCCAGCCGCCAGCCCATCAGTCGTGGTGCGCCCCCTCGCCGAATAGGCGGCTCGTTGGGATCATAGGCAAAGTACTCTTGCACCCCCATGCTGGCATATTTACTTGGCTTCTCTCGCATATCCTTCTTCCACGTCTCTTCGGAGAGGATCTCGAAGACCACCTGCGGTGCAGGTTCGCCACTGGCCAGTGCCCAGCTTCTGGTATATCGATATGCTATGCCTTTGATGACGGCAATGTCGGGCGCAACAGGATACTCCATGGGGTTACGTGTTTGATAGAAGTTGAGGTTGCCGTAAATCGCACAGACTCGTTCGCGGAAAAGCTGGCGGAGCACGGCCTTGAGATAGTCAATGAGACTGTCATGCCACGCGGTTTCCCCCATGAGATCCTCCTCGGTGGGGTGGACATCGTAGTAGTATTGCACCTTGTTGAGTTCCTTGGCCATGGTGCGCTCCTTTCCGGCGGTAAACGATGAACTAACGCCTGCTACGTCCCCCAACGTATTTGCCTGCCTGGGTGTTGCCAGGTGTATCGGCAGCTTTCTTCTATGATAGCATACTCTGAGAGGGCTTACAATGCAGTAGAAAAAGGCCGGTCGCGTCCCTGGCAGCCATCCTCAGATCCACTGCGCGCCGACGGTTCTTTCATTCTCTACATTTCCCGTGTTTACCGTAGATTTCGGTTCCAGCAGCAGCACATGCACTTCCTCTTCAGCGACGGGACAATGTTCGACGCCGCGGGGAATGATAACGAACTCGCCTTCGTCCAGCGAGATATCACGATCACGCAGCTTGATTACTAGCCTGCCCTTCACCACCAGAAACAGTTCGTCCTCTGCCTCGTGGTGATGCCATACGAACTCACCCTTGAGCTTTACCAGTTTCAGGTAAGAGTCGTTGAGTTCTCCCGCGATCTTCGGGCTCCAATGCTCCTGGAAGAGGTCAAATTTATTGGCAAGATTCACTTTTTCCATCATTTGCTCCTTGCAAAATTCAGAGATTGCTACGACTATCCTCGAGGAATATTATATAGCAATGCTCAGCCTCTTGATTTTCGCTTCGGGTGTAAGTTGCTTGAGCACACCGGGAAGCATAGTGGCCTTCACTATAGACAGGTGAAGGCCACCGGGGTTACGACTTGCCCAGTACAATACGATAAGCTCATCCAGGAGTGTCAGCGCGTACTCTGCCTGGAGAGTCTCCTACCACGGGCGATCAAGAACAGGGCGTACCCGGCGCCCAGAAAGACCGTCAGCAACAGTGCTGCCTGGGGAGTGCCCAAAGGCAGGCCGGGCAGCCACGCCGGGAGTTGAGATGCCTGGCCATCGACAACGGCCATGGGCGGGGTTCCAAACGGCGCCAAATGTATCACGCCCCGGGAACTGATACCCAGGTCGTAGGTGACCTGTGAGGCGGGCGCATCGAGGCTGAGGTAGGTCAACCAGCTATCCGGACGCACCCAACCCATGTTGCGATCGCTTGACAGGTCGTGATAGAGTGTTGGATTCATTTTTTCCTGGAACGCTACATTAAATCCAACCGAGCCGGGCACATGCGCGCCCAGCGAGGATAGGCCGATTTCTGCCGCGTAATCGCTGGTATAGAGCGGGCCATCGGTCAGCAGGTAGAGGTCGGCCTGGACTTGCTGCCCGTCGAGCGCCAGTATCTCCAGGGGCACCCAGAGATGAGGCGTCGGCATGGTGATCAGGAGGGGGACTCCATCGCCCTGGAGCTGGCCGCGCGCCCTGGCAGCGGCGGTATCGTATTTGGCGGCCATGAAAATCGGGCTGGCTTTGGCATAGATGAGCAG
>WNGM01004552.1_pt1 | contig 10928 bp, 17 predicted proteins | sample 5400571 | NCBI WGS metagenome assembly WNGM01 (sample SAMN13153378, study PRJNA577476) | soil metagenome | isolation source: 100 cm soil or saprolite under Garry oak tree replicate 2 | place: USA:California | collected 2016-06-15 | reverse complement strand
CCTAGGCGCAAATTTACTCTCATTCAGGCGCCTGACATTGCTTGGGTCTGCCTGAGTGCGTTGCCTGACTTTTTTGCCTGAATTTTCAGCTCTTCTGCCTGAGTCCTGCATCGAAAATGAAGGAGGACGGGCTTAGGCCCGGCTGAACGCCAAGGATCTGTAGTTGCTCATACCGTAAGGGTCCGCTAAGCTCACAAGAGCAACCTGCTCCTCAGAAAATTGAATGCAATTTCTCCCTTTGCCGTATAGAACCGCGGCATAAATGCGCCTCTTATCACAGAGTCTCTCGAACGTAACCCGTTTGCGGCCTCTAGGGCACTTGACAGTGTGTCATGAGTTGTCGTAATGAGAACGTCAGCGGATTCGACTACTCCCAAGGCCACCTCAGTGTTTCCGTTGACGTCCACTATCAGGGAAGCACGTTCCTGTCCGGTTTCGAATACCCATCTCTGAGGCAGATATCCCCGGACCAAGAGGCCCGTGAATCCCGCGAGGTTGTTCCACATCGTACTGGGATTGTGATGTAAGCGACTATCCTCGCAACACCACGTACCGGGCGCGGGGTTTTGGGGGTCCATCGCATCGGACCACCAGCGAGAGGACACTCACCCGAACAAAATCCGACCAATGAGTTCTTGGTCCATAAGCGCGAGATTGTCCCGCAACACAAGTTTCGCGTCTACGTGATCCACACACCGAAAGTCCGATTTGACAGCAACGAGACCGCGCGTCTTGCGACGACAACGCGGACACTCCCAATCCCAGAATCCGGTTCGAGCATCAGCAATCAGAATCTTTTGATACGGCGTAAGACCGTTCATACCGGGACAACTATAGTAGAGGTCGTCGCGACTTATGAACACACCGGAGCGGGTCCCATGTCCGTACGGTCATTGTGTTTTTCGTTCTTGCGAGAAAAGGTCCGCGAATATTTCGGGACGGGGTTTTGCGGGCGCGTCGGACCTTAGGTTCCCTCTCCATGCCGACCGTGATCGAGCGAGTGATTGCCCGCGAGATTCACCATAATGCTTGGGAATTGATCGGAATTCGCGGACAAGAGCTTACCGGAGAAAAGCTCTCGGTAACACGAGAGAAACGAACGTGAACACACGCAACTTTGCACATACAAAATCCACAAGGGATTGTTGATCTCGAATCGAATCGAAACCAATGTGCCAATGGTCCACGCGTATGCAGCTATTCGCCAGGCAGGTAGGCTAAGGGGAGGAGGTCAGTTTCTTACTTTCGAGCCTGCTGAGCAACGGAACAGCTACCAAACCCAAGCCAATTGCTGTCAACACTCCTCCAACAATTTCGAGTGGGACTCCCCATGAAATAATAGGCGTGTTAGAATTACAGTGCGTCACGAAAAAGCCCTGTTTTAGGCAAGTCTGATAGTTCGCGTTTGATTCCTGATAGCTGAAGAATGCGATGCCAAACAGGAATAAACCAAGGATGGTAAGAACTACTCCGAATCCGAAGAACCCAGTTCTCCCAATGCGTTTCACTTCTGTTCCTCCCATAGACTACCAAGATTGTCCACTGCGACCCCGAAGGCTTTGAGTTTGTCTCTTGTTTCAGGATAGACCTCACGAAGAGATTGAAAGTCATCATAGTCAAACCACTTGGTATCTTGTGAACCAGGGATAAGGTTGTCAACGTCTTGGCAGAAGAAGCGATCTCCAAAGGGGCTGATGAGCGCGATTACGGATTCTGCCCAGTAGCGTCTGTATCGATTAAGGTCTGAATTTTTCATGAGGACTCCCGGATGTCCGTCACGGTCTGACCTCTTGCGAAATTTTACTTCTACAAGTTTCAGACCCTTGTCCGAAGATACAACATAATCGGGCATGGAGCGAACTCGTTCTACTTCGTTGGAGTCGTGGAAGTGGCTGTCCCATATGTGCATTCTTAGAGATGAGAGTGAGCTTTCGTAGCCAAAGGGATAGACCTTGTACTGACTTGCCTCGAGCAGGCTTCTGAGAATTTCCTTGGCTGCGGCACCGATTATCAGAGACTGGCTGAAAACTTGACTGTGGTGCCTCGGAAGCGGTACTTCCAATGGATAGTGCAAAAGTTATCTCTCGTTGAGGGACTTAAGCTTAGCTTAGCACATGTTTCTAATGTTGGGGGATCGGAGAGTGTTATGTGCTTGGTGAAATGAGCGCTTCCTTACGGTTAGTCAAATCATTAGGTCCCGGAAGGTCCCGGCCCACATGTTTGCCGAAGAGATGCCAGAATTTCGGATGATTGATTAGCTCCTTGAGAAGCTCCTCTGTCTCCACTTCATACTTCGTATTCACGCGTCTGACTTTCTCTTCCTGTTGCTGCAATCTTTCTTTAAGGTCTTGAACTTGCTGTCGCAGTCCCTTGGTCTCTTCGCGAAACTCGTGCACTTCTGTCTGATCGCTGAAGACTGCAAGGTATGGTTCTCCCAATCTGTACATCTTTGCCATTGTCTCAGAATCATCTTTCAAACGTCGGTATTCGGCGGAGAGGTAGCCTTCTTCGCCCATTATCCCCTGAGTAACATCGACTGGCACCCCGCCTCTCGGAAGTCGTGAGCGGAAATATTTTCGTAGAGTGTGAAAATGATACTTGTAGATTCCCGTTGTCGGGTCTCGATCCGCGTAGCCCGACTTTTCGAGTGCTGCGTGCCACATAGCGTAGACTGTCCCATGGCTGAAGGGAAAGACTCGATCGTCCCTAGCCCCTTTCGCATAGAGGTGTGATTTTCGGCTCGCAGCCTGCAACCACTTGTCTCGAACCTTGAGCCATTCTCTGAGCACATCGACGGCTTCCTTGCTGAGAAAGGACGGCCTGGCAAGGCCGCTCTTGGTGTATTCTCTCCGAACGTGTATTCGTATTGGATCCTTGTCGAGTTCCAAGTCCGACAGTTTCAGTCGTAACGACTCGCCGAGCCTCATTCCAGAGCCTTGACTGTGAAAGCTCGTAGGTCATTCCATGAATGTTAGAGGGATTGCCTGGGTCGGTGTCAAGACTTCTAGATTTGAAGAGATGAATCGTTTCGTGACTAAAGTTTTGGGTTTGAGATCGTTTGGGGAGGCTGGGGATTTCCGTGGTTTTCGTCTTCCCAATGGCGACAAGTTCGAACTGTTCGGACCAAACGGACCGGATCCTCCGCATCAATTTGCAAGGAATACGGTGGTGGCTGGGTTCCTTGTGGACAACGTCGAACAGGCGAGACAGGAACTACTCTCAGCGGGGATAGAATTGATAGGTCCGCTTGTTAAAGCCGAGGAGGGATACGCCTGGCAACATTTCCGTGCGCCAGATGGGAACGTTTACGAGCTCACTTACAACCCCGCTCAACTAGCAAAACTCAGAGGGTAGAAGACTGAGCGAAGGGGCATGCATGTCCCCTTTCTGCTTATATCGAGGAGGGACAATTTGATAGTTGATATCTTTGGGTAAGCTTCGTGATAGTCGACTCGAGATCGAATCCATCCTTCACCGAGAAACCGGAGCTTGCAAGAGCGATGTGTGCGCGCTCATCAAGGCGGTAAAGAAGCTTGGCGCAGAATGGCGATCATCATTTCATACTATCTTCTTGAGAAACCTTTGAGGTTCAATGATCTGCTGAGAAAGGGGAAGCCTGATGATCTAGATCCGCGGACCCTTTCTCGGACTTTGAAATACTTGGAGAAGATTGGAGTCATTGAGAGAGAAGTAGCCGGTACTCAACCTTTCGCAGTCGTCTATCGTCTTACAGAGAAGGGTCGTGATACTACGGATATTTTGCAAGCCTACCATAGATGGGGAGAAAAATGGACAACGAGTACAGTACAGCCACTTCAAGCTGTGACCTCAAAGGGACTCGCAGCATGAACTGCCACAGATCCTGAATGGCTTCTAACCGAACCCTCATGTGGGTAACGACGGTTGCTAAGCTACAAACGGCTATGATTGGTCAAAGACACTTTGGCTGTTTTGTAGGTCAAACCAATCACTGAATAACAATTAGTCATTGGACAGAATAGAGTTAGCGGATGTTACAAATGTCAAAGACAGCCTAGTGCTTCTGGACTGTCAAGTTACTTGACATAGCCAATCTATTGGTCGTAGCAGGCCATAAGCTTTCCGGAACACGGCTCATGAATTTGTTACTTGGAGACCGTAAGTGTTTTGCGGGACCACTCGAAAAGGCAGAACATGCCCGAACTCTGGGAAGGATTCTGGCACGTTCTCCACGATAGTGCAGACGAGGAGATCGTCTCTTTCAAAGACACAACGATTGCGCTCCGACCGGCCACCGACTTTGTAGTTTTCAGCCGTCGTCATTTCATCGAGATTGGCCAGCGAGGAAGACGCTTGGGCCCTTCTGATCGGCCTTTGACACAGCCAGAGGCTGTGACGATGTTCAAAGCCTTCCATTTGTATGCCGGCAGCTGCGATTGGCGGAAGCGGGACGGTCATTGGGTGGCTGAAGAATCGATTATGATAGCAACTGACCCTCGACTCGAAGGAACCAACATCAAAAATGAATTGGATATGGATGGCGATCAGTGTCTACGCCGGAAATTTCTCGCAAACGGAACGCAGGTCCAAGAGACATGGAGAAGGTTGAGCAAAGGTGGTACATCTCGTCTTGCAGGAGCTTGGGAAAGTGAGGGACCAGAAAACAGATGGATTTACCTAGTGACGGCGGGCCACTACGGGGTCGTCCGAGAGAGCCTGGACAGGCAAAGGACCCCGTCCCATGGAAAGGAGTTCACTGATGACGAACTCTATGCCCTTTCGAAGGGTTGTAGCGGCAACGCCGGCGCGCATCTCGAAACCAGCCGGACGTTTGACCATTGGCCAATGATCTCGAATGGCGCGCCAGGATTTGAAGCTCGAAAGCATCCAACCTTTCATATAGAATCCTTGGAAAAGGACAGACTTGTATTTTCCATTCCTCTACGGGTAGAAACCAGTGAAACGTGGCACAGAATCGACTGAGCCCGAAGATGCACGCTGTCGTATCACTCCTTGACAAGAAGAGTAGCCGGGCCGTGAGATCGTTATCGAAAGAGCTGGAGAAAACCCTTGGAGTGCAGGCTCCAGACCCACACATTTCCTATCAAGGAGCCACCGATTACAACTTTGTGAAGCTAGAAAATAACCTTCGGAGGTTTGCCAGGCGGAGCCACAGATTTCGCGTCCACGCCGGCGGGGTCGGTCTGTTTAGTGGGTTCACGCCCACTCTCTACATTCCCGTCGTACGGACACCGGAGCTTTCCAAGTTTCATCTGTCTCTCTGGCGAACGATCTCTTCGGCGGCCTCTGGCCTATCGCCATACTACAAAATAGAGTTCTGGGTTCCTCACATAACTCTGGCTAGAGATATTGACTACCGAAAGATTTCGAAGGTTATCAGCTTGCTGAGCAGAAAAGAACTCGATCTAGATATCATCGTCGACAATCTTGCTGTAATCTTCTATAATGGCGTAACCCACGACCTTCGTTCAAAAATCCCGATCGGACAATCGTCTCCACGCCTTACAGAACACGACGATCTCCTTGAATAGAAAAACGGAAATTCAGGGTCGAACCCATAACGTCACATGACAGGAACAGCGCTTAGAGCTCTTGAGAATCCGCGAGGTCTTCGCTCTATTACGCACTACCTCTTTCCGCCGGACCCGGACAAACTGATTGACTTTCCCGAAATGGCCTTGGGTGCAGAGCAGACTTTTCGTGAAGTGCGGCCTGATGGCCCGGTTTAGCAAAGCGGCCTAATGGGGGCTTCGTATCTCGCGTTCCCTCTAAGGCACCGATGTTGGTGACAGTTTGGCCTCTGTAAGAGACCCCGAGCCAAGACTGCGGCTTCTCGGCGTAAATCGACAGGTTGAAATTCGTGGTGTTAGTTGGCCTTCCCACCAAAAAGCTAGGATCTAGACCACTAGACACGATTTCAATCTCATCTAGACGTTCGGCGGTGTTCGTGTCTGTTCGGCGGTTTTGTTCGATCTTTTGTTCGGCCCTTTTTGTTCGGCCCTTTTTGTTCGGCCTATTCGGTCTGTTTGTTCTTGCGTCCGGTGCTCCAACTCCTGCATTCGTTTGAGCTGGCCCAGCCGACGAGCGATGGCTTCGCAGACGGTATCTCCGTGAAGCAGCGTGCCATCCAGATCGAAAGCCACCAATCGAACGTGATGACTACTGTCCGCCATTATCATTTTCTACATCTCCGATTACTCCAAAAAACGTTGAGCTCTAGTAGCTACACGACCACGACCATACCTTGCAACTCCACCAACAAAGGCACGTTCTGAGAGCTTTCTACCGGTCGCAGCCAGACATAGGTTGAACATTAGGCTGAGACTAAAAAAGGGTGGTATCTCTCTTGGCACGGGTCCGAATAGCGCCTACCAATCATCTAGTTCGCTCCTACCTTACTCAGTCAAATTGACGGAATTGTCTACTGAATTCCAAGCTCGACATTGTCGAAGATTATGCTCTTCAAATGCGAAAAGAGCCTCCTTCGAGCCGAACTACGTAAGAGGAACGAGTATACTCTGAACGCCGATCGATGAGCAAACCCATCTTCAGATCCTTCACAGGTTCATCCTTGGCTGTCCAAGGGAAAATGAAGTGTCGAGAAGTCTCGGTTCAACTTAGCTTAGTCTTAAGTAGGCGAAAATTTTCAGGTTCTCAGTTGTTGTACTATGCCATTATTGACTGCCTCGAACGGCTCGAACGCGTTCGTTCGCGCGAACGCTACGTTGAGAGGGAAATTCCCGGCCCAACGCCAGGACCGGGATCTATCCTGGAAAGTTGTTACGGGAGCATCAAGATGAAAGATCGAATGACAGAGTCAGACGTGAGCTTTGAGGAAAAGTCGTTGGACGAGGAAGCCGGAGGTCCTGGCTCACTTAACGTATCGGAGGTGACAGAATTGCGGAATCTAAGAAAGGGGGGTCTCTCCTACCGCGATATCGCGGAGTTCGCGAAACGTCCTGTTTCAACAGTGTTCAAGTGGACTCACATGGTAACGCCCGAGGCGTTCTTTGAGCCGGGGGTGTCACTTCAAGAGAAACTGTCGCGACATTTTGGACGGCCAATAGTATGGCCTTCTCCAAGCGAAACCAAGCCCTCGAAAAACTCTCAAGTAGCCCGGACGACATCTGAACCGACAAGGGCAGCTCAAGCGGACGACAATCAGAGAGTCAATACTCGAACTGTTCAGGTTTTTGACGCGACACTTTCCGTTACACGGACTAGACTCGGTATCGTTCCGTTCTCAGTCCCAGGAGGAGTGCTGAAGCCCGCAACCATCAACTTTACCGCCGCAGGCTCACCTTTCGACGTACACCTTCTATTCTCGGAGTACCAATTGAGCCACTTCGGGCGACCGTACAATCCACCAATGGTTAGAGTCGGAGGCGACGAGTACTACTGGCCATATATGTGGAAATCTCAGGTTGTCACCAGAATATCGCAACAACTCCCTATGAATATTGCCGGCCAGTGGTACCTGGTATTCCAGAATGCTCCTGAGTTGTCAGGAGACAACTCAATAAGAGTCGTCGCTGCGCTTACAACCAAGTCAATCGCTAGTTGACTTGTGAACCCGACAGGGTACGGGAGCGGAACTACTCGGGTGTCAAGGTTTGCGGGGCATGAGCGGTTTGTTGCAGTTTGTTTGAGGCTGTGTACAATTTTGATCCAGGACAGTTGGCTTTCATCATCACGCTCGTTATTGGTTCTGCAACGTATCCCATGTTCCCGGGCCAAACCAGCACGCTGATTAATTACAGTTTTTTGTTCATCGAGACCCTCAAGAGACCCTCAAAACTCTCGGAAAGATGTAAAACTGAGAGAATCATAGTAGGGAAAGCCTGTGACGAGATCGAATTGTCGTAGAGGACTAAATCATTTTTCCATGGTCTTTGAAGTCCGTGCGTTTCTGAGCAGGCGTTCTATTCACTGATTTCAGCCATTGCTTGCCGCCTCGGAATCTCTTCCGGAACACTCGGATCCCGTTGGGGGAACTATCGAAGATTGAGAAACCGTCGGCTATGGCTTGGTCATAAGCGTTTGATTCAATGTCGGTCTTGACATAGTCGAAATTCTTGGTTCTCCAGCGGGTCGTCTCTCGTCGGTGACTGTTGGATGGTGGTTCGGCGGAGTCTGGGCTCTTCTGCGGGTCTTTCTTCGCTTCCAGCGTCGGAGGTGACACAGCTTCTGTGGTCGGCGTTTCAGGGGTGTTTGTCGTTAGGAAGCAGAACTGGTTGTCGTATCTGAGCCAGGCTTTGGCGAGTGAGGTGGTAGGGGGGATGTAGCTGGCTTGGAAGCTGATGTTGTGGCCCACCAAGTATTCGGCCCAGTCTGGAGGGTATCCGGCGCTCTTGAGAATGTCTAGGTTGAGGACTCTGAAGACGCCTGGACGGTAGTAGTAGTGGGACTTGTCGTATTTCTGGGTCAAACCGAGATTGGCTCGGATTCTGTTGAAGCATTCCCATACGGAATTCCTTGCTAGAGGTCGGTCGATCGGTCTGCTGGTCCCGCGTATGTATCCGGGGAAGATGTATTGGTAGTCATCCTTTCTCGTGTTGAGGTACTCCTTCAGTAGCATGACTGTTTCAGAGCTTAGGAACCCGATCCGGTTCCGGAAGAACTTGGTGGCTTTGAGATGCACCTGGACAGGGGTCTTGGAGAAGTTGATCTGGTCTTTCCGGATGGACAGTATTTCGCCCACCCTGGCCCCAGTCGAGATGAGCATGGAGAAGAGCGTCTTCATGCGGAGGTCACAGGCGAGAAGAATCGACCTGACCTCCTCCCTCGTTGGTGTCCTCTTGAGATTCGCCCAAACCCTAGGAACGTTCTTGACGGCTCGGCTTAGGTCGTAAGGCTCCAAGCCCAACCTAGAATACAGTAAGAATCTGCAGATAGTGTATCTGAATAAACGGATCGTGTTGTTCGATAGACCAGCCGATAACATGTGGTCAATGCCGCGATTAATAGAGTCCACGGGATCAAGATCGCCTTTACGGATTGCTCGAATCGCTCGATCGGCCTCTTCCAAAATTCTCTTGTCGCCATACTGCTTGACTAGCTTATTGTGACGATCTCTCCCGCCGCCGAAGCGCAGATTCTCCAGAAAATTATTTGCGCCAAGCCAGAACGCCAGATATCGAATCTTGACGGTTCTGTAGCCTCGGTTTGGTGTAAGACTCACAAATGCTGCAGCACTACGATTGAAACGAAGCTCGCGATCCATGCGTTCAGAATATGCATACCCGTTCCTTCTGCGATAGACTGGATCCAAGGAGCAGAACTCCTCTTCCTTCCTACCCTAGCCCGAGGCTGTCCGCTCTTAGGGTCTTGATTTACATGGTCTAACCTCTCGATCAATCACAGAGTGACAAGTTCGGATTGAGCAAGCGGTCAGTCTCGGTCCGCCAGCGCGTTCGCCACTTTTCATTGGTTTGTCCAATCAAGAATTGCCAGACGGGGCATGAGAGTCTGAATCGAGGTAGCTGAAACGACGAGATAATTCGCAGCAGACGATAAAAGAGACTACTGCCACCGGGAGACCTAGCGAAAGTAGCTTGAAGGGTTCGATCAGCACGAACAACAACGAGTCAAGAACGTGCCGGGAAAGCTGAGTAGCAGCTACTACTGTCCATACTTAGTGTTCCGAGGATCTCTTGCTTTGTTCAATACTGGCCCGAAATGGGAACTGGTCGAGGTTCGTCGAACCACTACATGCACCGTAGTCCGTGCGAGGCATATCAAGAATGGGCGCGAGGTCGAACTTCTGCGAGGGCCACGCTATGCTCCTCGACAAGATGAGCTAAAGAGATGTCTCGAGATGGAGCTTGAGAATCTGCTGGATCCTCTTCTGGCGGAATATCGACGACGGAGACTCGACGAGGTTCCCAGTGGATACCGGTTCTAGCCAGTTAGCTACGTGCATAGAACAGCCTGCGAACTTCGTCTGACGAGCGCCATCTTGCTTGTGTGGCCTTTTGCATTCTCAACACTCTCACCCTGCGAGGCTGCTTACTCCACCATCTGCGTGTGCTCTGGCGCAGCTTTTCCTTGGTTTCCGCAGTTTTTTTCTTGCCTTGGTTGACTTCCGAAAGTTTTCGTTTGTGTTCCTCACTAAAGCGCATACCAATGCGAGATTGGGCGATCCTGCGCCTGTGCTCCATGGTGAAAGGTTTCCGCTTCTTACCCTTCTTAGCCTCCGACATTTTCCGCCTCGTTTCCATGGAAAGATGCCATCGACGTTTCAAATTCTGAACTCTGAACTCCTAATTAGTCTGAGTGGGAAAAGCTGGGTATCCTCATTGGTTTTTGGGTCTGATGATTGGTTGGTGTGTGTTAGCGAAGGCTAGTACACCGGGACCAATGCTAGGAGTCATCGTATTGTTCTCCTTGCATCTCTACCGAAGAAGCTGAGAGTTGTTCTTAGCCCATCTCTTAGTTCGATTTGCGGCGCATAACCTAAGGAATGTCTCGCAACAGTTACTTCGGCACAGCTATGTCGAATATCTCCCTCCCTTGCTGGTTTCCTAACGACTGGAAATCGTTCATGGCCGGATAGCTGTAGAACGGATCTCGCCAGTTCGTTTATCGATGTGGGTCTACCGGTCCCAATGTTGATTGTTTTTCCAATCGCTTCTTCGCTCTCCAGTGAAAGTAGAAGGGCCTGCAACGCATCTGAAACGAAGATGAAATCTCTGACCTGTCTTCCGTTTACAAATATGCCTAGGGGCTTTCTCGCTAGGATTCGTGACACAAAGGAGGTTATCACGCCGGCATACGGGCTTGACCGTTGTCTCGGACCGTAAACGTTGAAGAGCCTTAGTGATACAGTGTTGAGACCATAGCATTCGTGAAACATCTTGCAATACATTTCGCCTGCGAGTTTCGAGATTGCATAGGGGGTGCCGGGGGTAGCCGGCGTCGTCTCTTTC
>WNGM01006208.1_pt1 | contig 10930 bp, 10 predicted proteins | sample 5400571 | NCBI WGS metagenome assembly WNGM01 (sample SAMN13153378, study PRJNA577476) | soil metagenome | isolation source: 100 cm soil or saprolite under Garry oak tree replicate 2 | place: USA:California | collected 2016-06-15 | reverse complement strand
CGACGCTTCAAGGGTATTGCCATCGTCCGTTCGTCCCGGTTTGAGAGCAAGAGGCGCGGCGATGCCGTTCCCATTTGCGTCGGTTTTGGCGGCACTGGCGGAAAATCCCGTAACTGCAAGCGGCTGGGTCATGTCGTTATAGAAGTACACCCGGAAAATGTTCGGTTGCACCAAGGTGCCCTCGAGGTGGTGCCAGCTGTCGTCGGCCATGAAGAATTGTCCGCCGTGACGCGGGTTGTGGTCGCCGTGGGGACGTCGCTCATATCCGGTGATTCGCGCACTGCCATCTTGGCACGTTCCTGGCTCGAGTTGGCGGACGCTCGAATCGTTCCTGCACGTAAAATACAGCGCCGCGGTGATGGGAACGAGTTCGCTCCTATCCACCGGGCAAACGCCTGGTTTTTCCTGGATAAACGACTGGAACTTGAGGCAGGAGTACACCGTGATCAGGCGCACCGGCAGGAGAGGCAATCCCGATTGCGGACATTTTCCAGGTTTGTCTTCAAGAACGCTTTCCTCGCCCGGCGTGGCGCAGACGTAGGAAATGGGCGGCAGGCCATTGGTGCTTGTGGGCTTGCTTGCGGGCGTCGCGATAACGCGGACGCCATGCAGTGTCGAAAAGTCGCCGTCGTAGACCTTAGCTGTGATGTGATCGCCCACTTTCACGGCCAGGTTGTCAGGCTTGTCAATGCGGTAGTTCATCGTCATCGCCCCCATCCAGCCCGGCACATTCTCGCCACTTACCGTAAGCATCCGGGCATTCGCATCGACTTTTTCAACCGTACCGCGAAACGTGTGCTCCTTTTTCGTGTTTACTGGCTTTTTGCCTACCTGCGCTGCACTGGGTTTTGATGGGGCAATCGAAGCGGGTGCGGTCCCCGGTGTCGGCTTGGGAGCAGTGCTGGCTGATTGCTGCGCTTCGACAATGGCGACACCGAGAAGCGAAGTGATTCTCCGAGACTGGCCCGCGAGCCCCATGAAGGCAAGGATCGCTGCGGTCATCAGAAAAACAGCGACATTCGTGTTGCTCTTGCTCCTGACTTCTCTCATCCGCCTGGGATCACCTGCCGCCCTAAATATCCGTCATTGTAGACCGTCGGTTGCACTTGGTACAAATTCCGCAACCCCTGGTCTCCGCGACCTGTTTCAGCCCCGAGTGTCGCGGTTAAGTTTGTCCCCTAAGGATTAGGCGCGGCCATCAGAGCTGCTGCCGTAGCTGGACCGTTTCAGGAGTTCTACGCCGCCTTAGTTGCCCGAGGAATATGTTTTTCTTGACATCCCCTTTTATAGAACTGGATTCTAGGAAACTGCGGTAGCTGAAAAATGAGACACTTATACCGGGCAGCTATAGCAGGGAGGTCAACCATGAAAGCAATGTGTCTGGTGTGCCTTTTTGTGGCTATCTTCACGCCCGCCCTCGTCGCGCAAGAGCTGACGGCACCCGATATAAAATCGAACCGGCCCACTCCTCGAACGGCCGACGGGCACCCGGATCTCACCGGGTACTGGAAAGGTATCCGCGGCACAACTCCTGTTGGGAACATTGGGAAGGATCTTCCGGGCTTCAAACTGCCGCTGACGCCGGCTGGTGAAGCTGCATTGAAGCATAATCTGACCGCGACCATTGACCCGGAGAGCCTTTGCATCATTGGCGGTTGGAGAGGAGCTTGGTCATTGGGATGGCGACACATTGGTGGTCGATTCGGTGGGATTTAAAGACGAGAAAGTCTGGATCGATGAAAACGCCAATCCTCATAGCGATGCCTTGCACGTTGTCGAGCGTTGGACGCGGCCTGACGCAGATCACATCCACGTGGAAACGCTAATTGAAGATCCGAAGTTTTATACCAGGCCCTTCACTTATTCGCGAACCTGGGTGCTCGGACAACCCGACGAGGAGACTAAGGAGTTTTCCTGCAGCGAAAACAATGTCGACGTGGATCACCTTGGGTTCGGGCCTGGGCCCATTCGCCCCGACGGCACGCGCGGCTACGTCGATCCTGCGGCCGCTCCTTCCGCCCGATAAACGCGCTTCTCGAAAGCTGACCACTACGCGCGTCAGCCGTTGACATTTTTTGGCACCAGGCGTAGAGATAAGACTAGAAGTATTGCCGGCATTGCTCTGAGGAAAATTGACATGAAAGCAACGCTGAAAGATGGGCTCTTTCGTCTGGTTTTTGCCACATTGTTGGCGCCGATCGCGGTGATCGTGACCAGCAGCAGCTTAGGGGCACAAACACCCGCCAACGCTCCCCCACAGGTGACGTTTACCAAGGAAGTTGCGCCGATTCTTCAGCAGCATTGCCAGGAGTGCCATCGGCCGAATGCAATCGCCCCGATGTCATTATTGACGTATGAAGAGGTTCGGCCGTGGGCCAAAGCGATCAAAGAGAGGGTCAGCGCGCGGATGATGCCGCCATGGTTTATCGATCCAAACGTTGGCATCAACAAGTTCAAGAACTATGGCGGGCTCTCCGATGATGAGATTGCCACGCTTGTGAAATGGGTCGACGCGGGGGCGCCAAGAGGGAATCCTGCCGATATGCCGCCGCCGGCCAAATTCGATGACGACATATGGCACATCGGTGCGCCGGAACTTGTTGCGGCGATGCCGGAGGATCTTGTCGTCAAGGCCAACGGCCCTGACATGTGGAGGAACATCGTCGTTGATCCCGGCTTGACGGAAGATCGATATATCAAGGCTGTCGAAATCAAGCCGACCAAAGGCCGCAGGGTGATTCACCACATGGGCACGACTCTTATTTATCCTGACGGTGGTTCAGCGACGATGCAGTCGAAGAATGCCAATATTTTCGAGGACGGGTCCGGCCGCCTGATGCAGGCCGGCACCAAGGCGGTGTTTCAACTCCATATACATCCCTATCGAGAGGACACCACGACCAACGTCGAGATCGGCTTCAAGTTTTACCCGAAAGGATACGTGCCCAAGTACGTCGCGGTAACGGAGCTGATGGGCGACGATCATGAGCTCGACCTGCCCGCAAACACCGACAATGTTCGCTACGATAGCTATAAGATGTTGAGCAAACCCACGCGTATCCTCTCTTATGCTCCACACATGCACACTCGTGCCAAAGCACAGTGCCTGGAAGCGATCCTGCCGGAAAAATCCGAGCAACGCGATGGAAGCAAGGTGGAAACGCTAAACTGCATCAACCATTTCGACTTCAATTGGATGATGGTTTATGAGTACGCCGCGGATGCACAACCGCTCCTCCCGGCTGGCACCGTTCTGCATCTGGCTAGCTGGTATAACAATACTGCATCGAACAGGCTGAACAACGATCCGGATAACTGGATCGGATACGGCCAGCGCTCGATCGACGACATGGCCATGGCCTGGATGACCTTTTACAATCTTTCTGAAGAAGACTTCCAGCAGCAGGTCGCCGAACGGAAGGCAAAATCAAAACAGATCACAGACAACTTTTCTTCCAAAGTCACGCAGTGACGGCGCGAGGAAAGTTCATGATCACGGGTAAACGCTGGCTCCCGTTTTTGACGGGCGCGGTTTTTCTCCTGGTCTCACCGGTTTTCCTGAGGGCACAAGCTCCTTACGCCGGAGAGGTTAGGATTGCGCGTGGTCAAGACGTCACGCCCGCTTTTGAGGGCTGGATGCCCAACCCGGACGGGACATTCGGCATGTATTTCGGGTATATGAACCGGAATTATGAAGAGGAGCTCGATATCCCCATCGGCTCGGCCAACAACGTCGATCTTAGTGGTGATAGGGGCGGTGATAGGGGTCAGCCGACCCACTTTTATCCGCGCCGCCAGCGTATGGTGTTCTCCGTAGTTGTCCCGAAGGATTGGGGCTTGGACCAAAAGGTAGTCTGGACACTAACGATCCGCGGCAAAACGAATGTGGCAAAAGGATGGCTTCAGCCGGAGTGGCAAATCAATAAAGAAGTGATCATGCAGGAGGCGGGCGGCGGGACGGATCTTGAGAATCAACCGCCGGTCTTCATCAGCGGCTCCGGTCCACATACGGTCACACTTCCGAACACCGCCACGTTAACGGCCACCGCGCAGGACGATGGGCGCCCCAAACCTCGAATCGCACGCGATATCGAAGAAGTAGGTACGCCAGTTCCTTCAGGTCTCTCCGTGCGTTGGGTCCACTACCGAGGTCCAGCCGGAGTAAGCTTCGATCCGGGAACCGTCGCCAGGGGCTACCAAAAGCCCGTCACATGCACGACAACGGCGAGCTTCAAAGCGCCCGGTGTTTACGTGCTCCGCGCGATTGCCAGCGATGGGGCGCTGACCTCCTTTCACGATGTCACGGTCACCGTGAAATAGGTCCAACGCGCAGGGTTTCCAATCAGAAATTGATTAGCTTGGATTGATGCGGTATAGCCACTCTCGGTCCGCTCTGCCATTGACGCGCTGAAGTATTTCTTCCACGACGGTATGCGTCGGCGCGAGTGTGCAAACCGGATCGGTTGCCCCTGCGTCGCCGGCCAGCAGGAAAGCCTGGCAGCGGCAACCGCCGAAGTCGCGTGTGCGGCGATCGCAGCTCCGGCAGGGTTCCGGCATCCAGCTTTCGTCGCGGAAGCGGTTGAACGCCGGCGAGTCCTCCCAAATCCAGCGCAACGGGCGCTCGCGGGCACTCGGGAAGTCAAGCCCAGGAATCACCATAGCGGCATGGCAGGGCAGCACGTGACCCGCGGGATCGATGAGCATCTGTTGATGTCCCCAGCCGTTCATGCAAGGCTTTGGGTACTTTGCATAATAGTCGGGCAGGACGAAATCGATGCGCAATTTACCCTTGAGCCGCTCCCGGGCGGTCTCCACGACCTCGACGGAATGCTCTAGCTGCTGCCGCGTGGGCAGCAACGCCTCACGGTTGCGCAGCGCCCAGCCGTAATACTGCACGTTCGCAATTTCCAGCCGTTGCGCTCCGGTTTGCTCGGCGAATGCGATCATCTCCTTCAGCCGATCAAGATTGCGCCGGTGAACGACCATATTTACCGTAAACGCGATGCGCCGCTGGCGAATCATCTGCGCGATGCGCAGTTTGAGCGCGTGGCTGCGCGTACCGGCGAATTCGTTTGCCGGCGCCTCCTGGTTATCCTGGAAGCTCAATTGGATGTGATCGAGACCGGCGCCGATGAGCTCGTCCAGCCGGCGTTCATCGAGGCCAACTCCGGAGGTGATCAAATTTAAATACAGTCGCGCTTCGCGGCCGGCGCGAACCAATTCCGTAAGATCGGATCGCGATAGCGGCTCGCCGCCCGTGAGGTGCAACTGCAGAACGCCCATCTCGCCGGCCTGCTGGAAGACCGAGGTCCAGTCGCCAGTGGGAAGTTCATCCGCGCGGCGCTGCATCTCGAGCGGGTTCGAGCAATAGACGCAATGCAGCGGGCAGCGATGGGTGATCTCGGCGATCAATGCCCGGGGCGTGTGCTTCATGCGTATTCGAGGACGCCTCTGTCGCGCAGACGCGCGAGAAGCGCCAGGGCCTCCGTTTCAATTCTAGCCTGTTGGGCGGAGGGGTAGGTCCGCTGCAGTTCCACGACGATTTCGCCTAACGTGCGCTCTCCGTCGCAAAGCTCCACGATGGTGCGCGCCGGTCCCTTCAGCCGCAGCGCGCCTTCGGGAATTAACAGCAAATCCTCCGGACCTCCGGCGGTGTTCAAGCGGCATCCGGGCGCGAGCCGCAGCGCACGATTGCGTTCCAGCGCGCTCATTTCCGCGCGCCTTCCGCTTCCGGATGGAATGCACCGGGAGGCGGCCAGCCCGGCGAAACGTATGCGAAATACAGGGCGTCGAGCTGCGCCCACAAAATATCGCATTTGGCGCGCAGCGCTCCGAGCGCGAGTTCCTGCTCCGCCTGCGTGCGCGCGTGTTTGATAACCCAGGCGAGGGCGAACTGCGCGTCTTCCGGCGCCTGCGTAAGCCGCGCATCGAAATAGGCTAGCCCGCCGCTCAACCAGGGATAGTGCTGGCGCAGGCGATCGATGCGCAGCGCGATCAGATCGCGCGAGAATAACTCCGTGAGCGAAGACGCCACCGCTTCCAGGAAAGTGTGTTTGGAGACCAGATCCAAGTAGCCGTTCACCGCGTAATACACGGCTGGCAGAATTCCGCGTTGCGACGTGACTTGCTCCCGGTCGAGACCCGTGGCCTCGGCCAGAAGAATCCACTTTTCGATGCCGCCGGGATGAATCCCGTCGCCGTCATGATCGATGATACGCTTGCGCCAGGCGCGGCGAAAGGCCGCATCCTCGCTCCGCGAAACAATGATCGCGTCTTTCAGCGGAATGATGCTCTGGTAATAATAGCGGTTGAGCGCCCAGGCCTGAAGCTGGCCGCGAGTCAGCTTGCCTTCGTGCATCAAGAGGTGGAAAGGGTGACGGTGGTGGTATCGCTCCGGGCCGATGGCCAGCAAGCGCGCTTCCAGTTCAGCCGGCGCTACGCGCTGTTGACCCTGAACCGGCGTCACAGCGTCATCTCCATGCCATCCCGCGCCATTTCCCAGCCGGCTTCGCGAACCATGCGGTGTTCCATGCTCTGTTCGTCCAGAATCGGATTGGTATGGTTGATGTGAACGAAAATCTTGCGCGGCCGCTGCAGCGCTGCGAAGCATTCGAGACTGCCACCGGGTCCCGAGAGCGGCAGGTGGCCCATTTGTCGCGCCGTGCGGCTTACGCCCGGAATGCGCAACGGTTCGTCATCGCTCCAGAAGGTGCCGTCAAAAAGCACGACGTCGCAACTCTGCAATCTCTCGAGTAGGGCACCGGAGACGCAAGAGACCCCTGGCAGGAAGGCCAGCGTTCCTCCACCCGATTGGGGTGAGACTAAAAAACCGATCACGGCATCCGCCGGATTCAACTCCGCCGACCGGCGCGCGCTTACAAAACCCGGAAACGGACCCGGTAGCGGCAGCACTTCCAGGCGTGCGCCTCCAGCGTAGAAGGGCCGGTCCAGCAGGATATCCTGCCAACAGACCTGCCCGGGGAAGCGCGCGAGCACGCCAAACACACTATTGTCTTCGGTGAGAATTTTGCGAACCGAGGGAGTGGCGTGCACGCGAAACGAATGAAACTCGCGAAGAAGCAAGAGACCGAGGGCCTGATCCACTTCCGCGCCCGGCAGAATCACATCGCGAATCGGGGAGTCGCGCGTGCCGGTCCGCGCCCAAAGCTCGGGTGTGGCTTCAATTTGCACGCGCAGGTCCGGTGAGGCGTTGAGCAGGACCCAATGATCTGGGGCGGCACTCCATGCGAGTTGAGCCTGCGTGCGAGAAGTACCAAGGATGGTGCCGTCCCGCACGCGGCGGCAGTTCACACACGAACAATTCCACTGTGGGAAGCCGCCGCCCGCGGCGCTGCCCAATATTTTTACCTGCATTTCCAGGGCAGTCAGGAGGAGGGCACTACAGCGGAGTGCCAGTCCCAGTGATTTCAGAAAACACGAACTCTACGTTCGCGAGATTGAGGATTAGAAATCGCCGTTGCTGTAAGAGTTGATTTCGCAGCTAAGGCAGATCTCCTCAACTTGCGGGGTTTCCCATTCCATAGGTGCACCTTCTTAGTAGCCAGTTGCTACCGGGCGCTATATTATCAGGGCACACGGTATGCATGCAAGCACGAAGGCGCCGGGAGAGCCTGCGATCTCCCAAGCGGATTCCGGCTCCAGCCTTCGCACCTTTCGAGCGCTCCAATATCGCGATTTTCGACTGCTCTGGACGGGATTGGCGGTCTCTGCCGTTGGCACGTGGATGCAAATTGTCGCACTCAGCTTGCTCGTCCTCGACATCACCCATGGCTCGGCAGTAGCACTAGGGACGCTTTCCTTGACGCAGGCCCTCTCTTTTCTCCTCTTTGCCGCGATCGGCGGAAGTGTTGCGGACCGTTTCGATAAGAGGCGCCTGCTGCTGGTAACGCAAAGTCTCATGATGGGATTTGCAGTCCTGCTCGGCATTCTGACGTTGACGGGACTAATCCGCTTCTGGGTAATTCTGTTGGTGGCTTTCACGAGCAGCTCTGCGCTGAGCTTTGACCAGCCCGCGCGGAATGCGCTGGTCACCTCGCTCGTGCCTAAAGAGCACTTGATGAACGCCGTTTCGCTGCAATCGGCGGTCTTTAATGGCGCGTCGATTTTGGGACCGGCGCTGGCGGGCTTGAGCCTGAGCAGGATCGGCTATTCCGGAAACTTCTTTTTGAACGCGGCGAGCTTTTTCGCGGTGCTCGCAGCACTGCTGCTTTTGCGCACACCCAAACCGCAGACCGTTCCCAGGCTCAGTGGAAGAATGCTCGATTCCGTGCGCGAGGCGCTCCGATACGTGCGCCACGATGCCGTCCTGCCGAGTGTCGTTCCAGCTTACGCAGCGCTGCTGTTTTTTGGTCCCTCGGCAGCGCTGGCGCTCCCCGTTTTTGCCAAAGAAGTTCTGCACGTCGGTCCGGCGCAACTCGGCGTGCTGTTTTCGGCCGTTGGGGCCGGCACGGTCGTGGGTGCATTGATCTTGGCTTCCCTAGCGGGTAGCGTCGACGACAGCCGGCTCGTCTTTGGGCCAATTCTGCTCTGGACCGTAGCGCTCGCCGTCTTTGGTTGGAGTAATAGCTTGCGCGTCTCCCTTCCCGCCCTGTTTGTCTTGGGAGCGGCGCAGAACGTGGCCGGCGCGACCACCGTCACCCTGCTTCAGATGCGCGTCCCACCCGAGATGCGAGGCCGCGCCATGAGCCTGAATACGCTGCTGATCATGTGCGTTCGGCCGCTGGGGGATTTTCCAGCCGGAGCGGTGATCGGCTGGTTGGGATTCCGCCCGGCAGTACTGCTCGGCGCCATGCTTGTAGGCGCAGTATCGTTGGCATTATTCATCGGCCGCTTGCCGGGAGCGCCAATTCACCGATAGTAGTTCGGTGGCGGTTGTGCAACTTGTCGGCAATTTATTCGACGATGGGCAAACTTCAACTGCGGCGAGATCTGACAACCAGGGTGGGAGGTGGCTCGGATTCGCCCGGCTTGTTATCGGTTACTGTAAACAACAACGTCGTCGCTCCGATGCGAAACTTAGAGAGATGTTTCAGGTCGCACCTTTGGATGCTCTTTTCGGACACAAAAGTTCCATTCGTAGTGCCCAGGTCAATTAAAGTGGCGGTCGAGCCGTGTACTTCAATGGCGCAGTGTTTTCGAGAGACCTCGGGATCGCGGAGCACGACATCCGCACCTGACCGGCCTATTATTGTTCGCGCCTTGCTCAAACGAAAGACCTGGCCCCTCGCTGGGCCTTCGATGACCGCAAGCGCCAGCGTTTGTTCTGGGGGAAGCTGTGGGACTTCAGGCGGAGCTTTGATGACAAAACTGGAATGGCACTGCTTGCATTGACCTTTTAACTTGGATGCTCCCGCGAACTCTTTCTCGTCTACGGGGTAGTTCGCGCCACAATGGGGACATTCAACAATCATGGCAGCTGACCACTCGATGCTAGCACGATGCGGGGGAAGCTTCCCATCGTGCACGAGAAGCATCATTAACTCACCGAACACACTGGATTCGCCCGCACAATTGTTTGAGTTTGGGGGGTTCCTTAGAAATCGGAGGGAATAGCGCAGAGGAAGCGACAAAACTTTGTCGAGGCGTATGCCGCGCGGCTAGGGTACGGCCATCCTTAAAAAAGGAGTGCCTGCACGCCTAGGTCGTTTTCACCTCTTAGACTGTCGGTCTAAAATTGTGCCGGTCCATTAAGTATGGGAGAAGAGGAGGAGCTTCTATGAAGTTAAGGTTATCGGGTGTGGCCCTGCTTCTGTTGGGCACAGTTCTCGCCGGTGGCTGGCTCGCAAACAGACCCCGGAGTTTCGCCGACATTAGCCGGCGCTCATCGATCACAACATTTTCGACGGCCGATATCGGACGCCAGGGCCATTTCTATGTCGGTGGTCATTACGTCGGCGAGCCTGGCAAGGAAACCATGGATGGCGCCATGTACGTGGAAGTATGGGTTCCGAAGAATATCCGGCATCAGTTCCCGATTGTGTTCATAAGCGGAGGAGGCGGCCAGGGAGCATACAGTTTGTTGCAAACACCAGATGGGCGACCCGGATGGGCCTACGATTTTGTAGGGCAGGGTTACACCATTTACATGATGGACTATCCGGGCCAGGGCCGCTCCGCATATGTTCCGGGCGTTGACGGCAGCTTGACTCCTCCACGCTCCGGTCCTTTGATGGAGGAGGTCTGGACCGGCGGCCGGCCGCCTTCATCTGAGGCGAGCAGTTGGCCGCAAGCGAAAAAGTACAGTCAATGGCCGAGCAGCGCGCCAAACAAAGGCAAAATGGGTGACCCCGTATTTGATTATTTTGCCAAGACGGAACTCCCGGTGGTGACAAGCCCAAACCAGGAGAGGCGTTCCGCAGATGCCATCGTAGAATTATTGGATGCGATTGGGCAGCCGGTAATTCTGCTGCTCAACTCGGGTGCTGCGGCTTCGGGCTGGCTGGCCGCCGATTCTCGGCCGAAGCTCGTCAAGGGCATCGTCGCAGTTGAGCCAGTGGCTCCCCCTATTGAGAATGCGGAAAGAGGAGCGACCGGACCTGGACGTGTATGGGGCTTGACCAATTTCCCTGTTCATTACGAGCCCCCGATCACGCAACCGTCCGAACTACGGCTGGTTCAACAGGATAAGGCAGATGGCCCCGATTTAATCCCATGCTGGATTCAGAAGGAGCCCGCTCACAAATTGGTGAATTTAGAACCTATTCCCGTACTCGATGTCTCTGCCGAAGCCAGTTACCATCGCCCTTATGCCCACTGCGTAGCGAAGTGGCTCAATCAGGCAGGTGTAAAGACCACCTACGTGAAGCTTGAAGACGTAGGTTTATCCGGTAATGGGCATCAGATGATGTCTGAAAAGAATAGCGCCGAGATTGCAAAGTACCTGCAGAGCTGGATGGAAAAAAACGTGCGC
>WNGM01009914.1_pt1 | contig 10943 bp, 10 predicted proteins | sample 5400571 | NCBI WGS metagenome assembly WNGM01 (sample SAMN13153378, study PRJNA577476) | soil metagenome | isolation source: 100 cm soil or saprolite under Garry oak tree replicate 2 | place: USA:California | collected 2016-06-15 | reverse complement strand
TGGCAGCAGAACGAATCACTCGATGCCGCCGCATCCTCTTCTGGCACGGAAGAACACGCGCATGCGCGCGTTGATGTACAGCTTTTGGGAGACGAAATAACCAACTATCGTACCTACATCAAGATTCCCGATGATTGGCGCCGCAAACAGGAGGAAGGTTCCTTCTTCCGAACCGTTTACAACTTTGGAATCCGGCTGCTCTTCTTCGGGGGTCTTGGCCTGACCGTACTGATTGTTTTTCTGAAGAATCTGAAATCAGAAGCCGCCGGCTCGATTCCGTGGAAGCGCATCGCGTTCTGGTCGATGTGGGGGCTGTGCGGCTATCTGGTGGTTTTCCTGCTCGGCAACCGTATCCCCGGCTTTTTGAACGCCTACGAAACCGCCATTCCCCTCAAGGTAATGTTTGGCGGGATTGCCATTGGCGCTCTGCTAGGAGCTCCCTTCTATTTCGGGGCCATCGCGCTCATGCTTGGCATTGCTTGGTTCTACGCCGCACGGGCGTTCGGTGAAGATCGTTTGCCTGGCAGGACCGGGATGCCAGGCGGTTATTACCGTGATGCGTTCTGGATCGGCATGGGGGGAACAGCAGGTCTGCTTGGAGTCGAGCGCCTCCTGGCGGCCGCGGCGATTTACTGGCCAACAATGCATCGCTCGCTTGACTCTTCGTTCGGCCTGGACTTTGACGCCTTGCTCCCGGCAGCTTCGATTCTAGGTGGATCGGCCGTCAGCGGCCTCCTGCTTACGGGCCTGGTCGCGGCGACCGCCACTTTCGTCGCCGCGCAGGTGCGCCAACCGGCATTGCGCCTGTTGCTTTTCCTCGCTGGAGCGCTGGCTCTCACGGGCGGAAGTTGGGGTGGTCCCGCTGACCTCACGAAACAATTCCTCGCCCGGCTGATTCTACTCGGCGTTCTCGTTTTCGGCGTGCGCCAAGTGATGCGCTTCAACGTTCTCGGCTGCTTCTTGATCGTCGTGGGCACTTCCCTGCTCGGCGGGGCCACGGAGCTGCTCTCGCAGCCTGATTCGTTCTATCTCGCGAATGGCTATGTTGTGCTTCTGGCGCTAGTCCTGCTTTTTGCCTGGCCAGTCGTGGCGTGGCGCATGCGCGGTCCGGCAAGCGCCGCTGGAACTGAGGGTTCTACGATCTAGGCGATAAATCAAGGGCTCAAATATGGCTTTGACAGCTTGATTTCAAGGGATTGCTGAAACAAAATCCACAAGTTGGGCGTTGTTATTAGTGGGAAGCGGTGCTACCTAAGGATGGTGAAGTGCGTCCAAATTGGGTAGTCGTGTGGGCGCGGTGTCCAGCCGCCTGCTAGAATTTGACTAAGGTGTTGTTTTACAAGCGACAACACCGGCGCCAGCGAAGAGAAAGCGAAATATGCCGCTCCCCAGATGGGCTTTGGCCGACGATAACGGTCGCTCGGGTAGCATGGACGCCGCCCTGGCCTCGGTGATCTCTTTGTCCCACCTCGACGAGCGGGCCCTGGTCGCGGAAGCGCAAACGGGCAGCCGTGCGGCTTTCGAGGAACTGGTGCGCCGCTACGACCGTGACGTCCTGCGGCTGGCACTGAACCTCATGAAGCGGCCTGAGGACGCCCGGGACGTTTATCAGGAAGCATTCCTCAAGGTTTTCCGCAATCTCCACCGTTTCCGTTTCGAGTGCAGCTTCTACACCTGGCTCTACCGCATCGTCACCAACGTGTGCCTGGACCACCTGCGCCGCCGCCAAGCGCGCCCTGAAGACCAGGCTCCTGAACTGAGCGCGGGCCTCCACGAGGAGGGCATAACCGACTTTTTCGAGCGCCAGCGGGAGCAGCGCCCGACGCTCGACCCCGAGCGCACTCTCATTGGAAAAGAAATCAAAGCGCGCCTCGCCAGCGCCATGGAGCGCCTGTCTCCGCGCGAGCGCATTGTTTTTGAAATGAAGCACTATCAGGGCCTGAAGCTGCGGGCTATCGGTGACGTTCTCGGGACGACGGAAGAAACAGTGAAGAATTCGCTTTTCCGCGCCACACGCAAACTCCGCCATGAGTTGGGAGGCTTGCGATGAGCGTTTTTGAGAAGAGCGTGAGCTGCACGGATGTTGCGCCGCTCCTGGTTTTCTACGCCTGCGATGAAGTCAGCGACAAGGAACGCCAGCAGATCGATGCTCACGTGGCGAATTGCGCGGCGTGCGCCGCGCTGCTTGCCGAAGCCAACGGGCTCCAGGAAGTCATGGCCGCAGCTTCGCAATCCGCCGATGAACTCGATTCTTCCGGGATCCTCCTCGCGCAGTGCCGTAGCGAACTTGCCGAGTCTCTTGACGATCTTTCCGCGCCACCGGTCCAGGATCATTGGCGTCCCTTTGGCTGGCTGCGCCGCTGGATGGCGCTGCGGCCGGCGTGGAGCGGCGCCCTCTTGGTTTTTTTCGGAATCCTTGTTGGGATCCAGGTTGTTCCCCGACTGCAAAACGCCACCAGCGACAATAGTCAGGCCATGAACGTCACGGCCAAACCGCGACTCACAGATGAGCAGCTTGCAAGGATGGTTGTCGGAGGCATCAATTTTCCGCCTTCTTCGGATGCCGGCTCTCCTGACGTGCAAGTCCAGCTCAGCGCCGAGCAGCCGCTGGTTCTCAATGGCAATGTTCAAGACAGCGATATGCGGCGCGTGCTCACTTACGTCGTTCAAAATGGCGAGCGTTTTGACGCTGGAGTGCGCCTCGATTGCCTCGAAGCGCTGAAGGCGGCTTCGCGCGACCTGCAAGTTCGCCAGGCTTTGATCGCCGCGGCTCGCAAGGACCAGAATCCGGCAGTACGCATGAAGGCTTTGGAGTCGCTCCGGGATGCGGCGTCGGATGATGCCGTGCGGCAGGTGCTGCTCGATGCGCTGGAACATGACGCCAATCCGGGTGTCCGCGTGGAGGCCGTCAACGTGCTCGTTGGATCCTTGAAGCCAGGCGAATCCGAAGATATGGTTCCCAGAGCGCCGAAAGCTACGCCATCGGTGAATCCAGGCGGTTTAGGAGAGGAACAGTCCATCGAACGCGTGGTTCGTGTACTGGAGCAGTTGCAGCGGCGTGATCCCAGCCGTTACGTGCGCGTGCGCAGCGCTGCTGCGCTGCGGCAGATTGGTCCGCGCGAAGTAGAGTAGCAGCTGGCAGCACGGAATTTCGTTAGACAATGAGCATACGATTCCATCAAAAGCTTTCTTCCGCCCCACGCCGTGTGGTGCCTTTCCAACTGTCGGTGGTCCTCCTTTCTGTAGGCTGCTTTGTCCTACCGGTCTTTGCCGCCGGAGAAAAAGAGACGGGGGCCATCGAACACAGCCAGCCGCCTGAACCGGGTTCGCAGCACGCCACTGCCGATCGCAGTGGAGTCTTAGCCACCAAAGATGGCTTGACTCTGAAGCTGACGACGGATCTCGGATCTGTGAACATTGTCCAACTCGATCCCGGCGCAGCGCCCGTTGTGCGCTACGCCGTGCACATCGAAACCGATGCGCGTGGGTCCGCTGCGCAGCGGCTGCTAGATGTTTACTCTCTCAAGGCGAAGTCAATCAATTCGGGTGTGGAAATCGCCGGCACGCTTCCGCCGCAAGCGGCGCGGTCCGCTGACGCGCAGTTCTGGGTACAGTTTGAGGTTGCCGTGCCGCGCGGCTATAACGTCGAAGTGAACACGGAGGCCGGAGACATCACGACGGGAGACATCGGTGGGACCGCCAGCGTGCGTGCCTCGCTGCGCACCGGCGGCGGCCACGTGCGCGCCGGCCAAATCGGAGGGCGCGCGGAATTGGAAACTGCAGGCGGCAACATCACCGTCGCGCACGCTGGAAATTTTGTCAGCGTGCGCACCGGCGGCGGGCAGATCGATTTCGGCGAAGTTCGCGGTTCTGTGCATGCCCAGACGGGCGGGGGCGGCATACGCGTCATGTACGTTTCCGGTCCGATGGAACTGGAGTCGAGCAGCGGCAGCATCTGCCTGACTCGCGTTGCCGGCGCGTTGCAGGCGGCCACTTCCGGCGGCACGATCACGGCCTGGATCAATCCAGATCCGCCATCCGGAGGCGGAAATGTGCGGCTCGCGGGCGCGTCACAGCTGGCTTCCGGAAACGGTGACATCGTCGTGTTCCTCCCGCGAAATCTCGCAGCGAACATCGATGCCACGGTGGCAAACGGGGGCGAGCACCGTATCGAAGCAGATCCCGCGCTGCACTTGACGATTCAACCGTCTCCCAATGGCCCTGGTCCCATACATGCCGTGGCCGTTCTGAATGGGGGCGGCGCCCCGCTCAAATTGAAAACTACGGCTGGAAAAATTCGCCTCCAATACCTCGATTCCGAGATTGCGCTTCGCGAATCGCTCATTCGCGAACAGATGGATCGCCTCAACAAAAGACTCAAGGAAAATGGATTTGATTCCGTCTCCTTCACGCCCGGAGTGGCTCCAACAATTCCCCGTTTGCCGGAACGTCCCACGCCACCTGAAAAAACGGACTGGCTCGAAAGCTGGCTCGCCAGTTTAGAAATCGCGGTCAGGGGAGGCATCACCGAGAATCCTGACGATTTTCTTAAGCGCCTTGTGAACTTTCCGAAGCCTACCTATCCGGGACTTGCGCAACGTGCCGGCTTGCAAGGAATCGTCAAGCTCCAAGTGCGAATCAAGAAGGACGGTAGCATCGAGATTCAGAAACTCCTTGAGGGTGACCCGGCGCTCGCCGATGCCGCCATCGCCGCCGTGAAGGACTGGCGGGCAAAGCCGGCTTGGATTAACGGCAAGCCGGTCGAAGTGATTTCGACAGTGACGTTTAACTTTCAGTTGCACTGAGCAGCAGCCGTCTCGGCAAGCGAATTTCTAGTCCTCGGTTTTCGTTGTTAGCTCGTACTCGAAGGGGGTAGAACGTCATGCTTCGTCTAGCTCTCCGCGCGATTGCTCTAGGTGCATTGGTTCTCACGGTTTTATGGGCTGTTCCCAGCTTCGCCATTAGCAAGGAGTTTAACCAATCCTATCCTCTGCAGCCTGGAGGTTCCTTCGAGCTGCAGAACGTCAACGGCACTGTTGAAGTGCAAGGATGGGACCGCAATGAAGTGGAAGTCCGCGCCGTGAAGACCGCGAAACAGAAGGAGTCCGATCTGGAGCGCGTTTCCATCGAGGTTGACGCCAAGCCTGACGCCGTATCTGTGGCCACTCGCTATCCGCAAAACGAGGGCGTCGAAGTGACGGTGGACTACACCATCCACGTTCCGCACAGCGCGCGCGTCGAGCATATCGGCACCGTGAACGGAACTTTACGCATTGCCGGTGTGGAATTGGTGGAAGACCTGCACACCGTGAACGGCAATATCGAAGTGTTCGAATCCGGTGGGAGCGTTCATGCGCACACCACTAACGGCAATGTGCATCTGGAGCTGGCGCATCTGCAGGACAAGACAGGAGCCACGGCAGAAACCACCAACGGCTCCCTGGTCCTCGCCGTACCCTCCGACATGCAGGCGAATGTGGAAGCTCGCTGCCTGAATGGAAACTTCTATTCTGAACTCCCGATCACGATGGAAAGCACGCAGCGTCCGCGGGAAATGCACGGCAAATTGGGCCGCGGTGGCGCTCCGATAAATTTGCGAACCGTGAATGGCGGGATTCGCGTGGTCATTCTGCGGTCGACGGTCTGACGATTTACCGTTTGCCGCGTCTAACCGCTGAGGGAGGATGGGACGACCATGAACAAACTTAATTTGCTTGCTGCTGGTGGCGCCGCGGCCTTGGGTCTTGCGCTGATCGCTCTGCCTGCCAGCTCCTCAAGGCCGCAAAAACCGGATGATTCCACGATTGCGCGCTTGCAACAGAAAATTGAAAAACTCCAGGCAGAATTGCAAGCGAAACAGGAAGTCCAGGAAGAACGAGATGCGGAGCTTGCGGGTGCGGACGCGATCGCGGAGTCCGCGCGGGTTTTCGCTTTGCAGGATCAGGACCACCGGAAGGTAGAGACCCTGCCGGGTATTGAGAACCAAGATTTCAACTTCGTGATCGGCGACGACGGTTCGAGCTGGCTCGGCGTTGAAACACATGAGGTGACAGCCGACAAAGCCAAAGAGTTGAAGCTGTCTGCCGAGCGCGGCGTCGTCTTGGGAAAAATTGTTCAGGACAGCCCCGCGGCCAAAGCCGGCCTCAAGGAAAATGACGTGGTGACGGAAATCAACGGGCAGCGCGTCGAAGGCGCGGCGCAATTTCGCCGCATGATCCATGAGATTCCTGCCGGCCGCTCCATACAACTAACGGTCTGGCGCGATGGGCGGTCGCAAACTCTGAGCGCAACTCTTGGAAAGTCCGAAGAGCGCCGTCACGCCATGAAGATGGTGATGCCGGAGCCCGGGACCTTCGCTTTCCGGATGCCAGAGATGCCGGAAATCCCCTCGATGGAGTGGAACGGCAGCAGGTTCATGGGTGGGCAGCCGCGGCTCGGCATCGATGCAGAGGATCTCAGCGGCCAGCTGGGCGCATTTTTCGGCGCTCCCGAGGGCGAGGGAATCCTCGTTCGCGACGTCAGCTCGGGTTCGGCCGCCGAAAAGGCCGGCGTGAAAACGGGCGACGTCATTACCTCTCTGAATGGCGAACGCATTCGCAGCGTCGGCGAGCTTCGCGAAAAACTCTCGGCAAAGCGCGGTGATAAGGATCGGACCGTCAAGCTGGGCGTCTTGCGCAACAAGAGCGAGGTCTCGCTCATCGTTGAGTTGCCGGCCCCCGCAGCGCCCACCAAGCGCTTCGTCTCCCGACCCACCAGCATCTAATCGCGGAAACAACTGCGCGAAGGCCCCCGGCTCGGTCGGGGGCCTTTTTTATTTCTAATCTTCACTCACGAATACATGCGTGTCTGGAATTGACTCGTTTTTTGCCGCCATTCTACGTGGCTTCTCAGAGATGCGCGACCACGTTCATCGCGCTTCCGGCGGTAAAGAGGAAAACGCCGCATCGAAGGCCGCGTAGTGGTGATGGTGTTCGTCAGGTTCGTTCAGTGCAGTCCCTTCGCGCTCCACCCAGGCATGCGCTTCAAATTTTTTCCCCTCTTTACGAATGCCGATACGCAGGTGCGAGGTGATTCCCTGCCGCCCGAGCAGCCACCAGATGGTCAGCGATTTTGCCAGACAGGAAGGATGAACCAGTCCGTACCGGTCCGCGGCGTTGACCATGTGCGCTGTCACCGCCGCATCCTTACTTAGCAGAGCGGCATCATGTTCAGGATTTGTATTTGCAAGGAAACGCTGCAGGGCCGCTTGCGTCGCTCGGAAACCGCGCCAGCGCAAGCTCACGGCAACCAATGGCAGCAGCACCGTTGCGCGCAGAAAGACCTTCCGCGCCGGGCGCTCCAGCGCACTAAATCGCCGGAACCGTTGCCACATCAGCGGGGAGCACTTTGAGCAACCCGCTATCCACGAGCCGGCTCAGAAGTTCCGTCAGGTTGCTGCGCAATATTTCCGGTTCGACGTCGAATTCCGCGAGAAGTTCCTGGTAAGCAGCGTCAATGCTCGGGGAAGCTGTCGTAAGCTGCCACATGCGCGTGCCGATCTCGTCCAATCCAAAGTACTGCTCCGTCTCGAGATTCAATAACACCGCTTCCCGATCTAGAAAGCGAACCAGAACGTGAGCGGGCGCGGCGGCGCGGCCGGCAAATGAAACCATCGGCACTGCTCCTCATAGGGGAACCCCGGCCTTCAAATCCACGATTCGCCGGAGGATTGCCCCAGGTAGAGTATTCTACCGGGGATTGCCGCGCTTCGCCACGTGCTCGGCATACAAGGAAAAGGCCAATCTCGCATCGCGGCACCGGCCTGAGAAGAAGTTTTTCTTACGCTATGATTTTTTCTTCTTCACGTTGACTTTCGTTTCGATACCCGCGCCGAGCGCTTTCAAGTCCGTCAGGCCCTGCTTTGCTTGCTGACCCCACGGCCCGTTTGGATCGAGTTCTTCAGCCTTTTGATACGCTTCCACCGTGCCCGGAGCAAGCTGAACTTCCTCTCTGTCTCCGACCTTTTTGGTCGTCATCTTCATTAGGAGGGAGGCACCCAGCAAGTACCAAGCTTGGGCGCTTTTTGGATCAAGTTCCGTCGCCTTCTGCAGCGGCTCGATCGCATCTGCCAGGCGATTCGCGTTGTATAGGCTGATCCCAAAGTTGCGCCACGCTCCAGCGGCGTTTGGCGGATCGAGTTCCGCGCTCTTGGTGTAGGCAGCCTTGGCTTCGTCGATCTTTCCCGCGCGTGCCAACACGTTGCCCATGTTGTTGTAATAGCCGGGAACATCGGGCTTGGCGGTGATCGCCTGCCGGTACGCTTGAGCGGCCTCCTCATTGCGCCCCGCTGTATCGTATGCTTCTGCGAGCTTGGACCAGACCAGGTGCGTGTTGGGATCCTTTTCTCCAAGACTCTTCGCGGCTTCCTGGAATTCCTTGGCGGCCTGATCCGAGAGATCTGTCAGCTTCTGTTTGGCGGCTTCACGCTGGTCCGCGGGTGCCTTTTGCAAATCTGCTTTTGCCTGCTTTTCCTGATCGATGAGTGCACTGCCCGCAGCGAAATGCGCCTTGAGCCCCTCCATTTTGCTTTTCGCCTCTTCCGCCTTCTTCACGGCTTCCTGACTTGCGGCACCTTGCTTGGCGATGATTTCCTTGAAGTTGAAATTCACAGGCACTTCCTGGCCCGAGGCAACCCGGACGACGCCCTCGTAGGGTTTGTTGGGAGCCGGCAGTTGGACGAAAACGGAATAAGTGCCGGACTTCAAATGGGGAATAACGTAGTTTCCGTCCTTGTCTGTTTTTGCATCCGTCTTAACACCCTGGTCGCTAACAGCCTGGACACCTAGATCCACCCACGGCTTGCCGCTAACATCCAGGATTTGCCCCTTGATGGTGCTGTCCCCTTGAGCTGCCGCAAACGGTGCAAACGCACCTGCAAGCGCGCCCACCAGAATTGCGGCGAGCGTCCACGACTTATAAATTCGCTTCATGCTCCATTCTCCTTTTTCACAGGGAGCCCTGCCCGGGGTATCCGGGCCACGTGCGCCCCATTATCTCTCATCCGCGCTAGATTCCAAGCTCAGCTACTGGCAGAAACAGTACGTCGGTAGGGGATGTGGTCCGGTACCCCGGCTTGGGCAAAGGCGCGCATACGCAGTAGGCAACTGTCGCACAAGCCGCATGCGATATCCTCTTTTTGATAGCACGACCAGGTTAGATGCAGAGGCGCGGCCAGCTCGATGCCACGCCGGACGATCTCGTTTTTTTTCAACTTGATAACCGGCGTTACGATTTCGATTTCTGTTTCCGGCCGCGTGCCTACGCGAATCAATTCCTGGAACACTTTGTAATATTCTGGCCGGCAATCCGGATAGCCGGAACTGTCTTCCGCCACTGCGCCGATGTAAATCGCTCGCGCGCCGATCGCCTCCGCCCAGCTCACCGCCACCGATAGAAAATGCGCATTGCGAAAGGGAACGTACGTCACGGGGATTGCGCTGCCGCGCGGCCCGGGAGCGCCCAATTCATTTTCCGGAACGGAAATGCTCTTGTCGGTGAGCGCGGACCCGCCAATCGCGCGAAAGTGTTCGAGTTGTACAACCAGCCGTTCGCGCTCCCCGTAAAAATTCGCAATGTCTTCAAACGCGCGCCGTTCGCGTTCCTGCGTGCGCTGGCCGTAGCTGGCGTGCAGCAACGCGATGTTTGAAGCGCGATGGCGTTCGCGCGCAATAGCCGTGCATACGCACGAGTCCATGCCGCCGCTAAGAAGCACCACAGCCTTTCTCTGATTCGCTCCTGTCGCGATTTCCATCGCTCCGTATCCTTAACTTCCTCTGTTTCAAACACCCTTTGTGGCAGGATCCCAAATGAACTTGTGCAGTTGCAGACCGAGCCGCACCGGCAACCCGTCCGCCAGAATCCACTCCACGAGCGCACGCGGATCTAGGCCCGGCCATTTCCCTTCGGGATCTTCAAACGCAGGCGAGAATAAAACCTGTTTGACGCAGCGCGATAATGCATGACGCGCCGTGAAATCACGCGCAAACTCATAATCGCGCCGGGTGGCAAGCACGAATTTCACTTCATCGTTTTCCGACAGCGCCTCCAGGTTGCGCATCTCGAAAGTATCCGGCTCGCCAGAGTCGGGGCACTTTACGTCTACAATCTTGATCACTTCCCGTGGCAGCTCCCCAATGAAGCGCTCCCCGCTGGTCTCGATCATGACTCCGTAGCCCGCAGCGAGCAGCTTCTCCGCAAGCGGATAAATTTCATCCTGCAACAGGGGTTCGCCGCCTGTCAATTCCACCAGCGGAACCGAAGCTTGTGAGCCGGGCATTTCCGAGCGTCCCGCCAGTTCATCGACGCGCGCCAAAACTTCGTCCACGCTCATCTTCTTGCCGCCATGGAATGCGTATGCCGTATCGCACCAGGTGCATCGCAGATTGCAGCCCGTCAAGCGCACGAAGATGCAAGGCAGCCCCGCGCGGGTACCTTCACCCTGAATCGATTTGAAAATTTCCGTGATGACCATGTTCCTGGAGACTCACTTCCGTTCCGGACTCGCCTTGCGCACGTTCCTGCGCGAAAACCAGTAAATCGTGCCGAAGAAAAGAACCAGCGCGATTGCCAGCCGCGGATATCCCGGCGCAATTCCCATGGACCGCAGGACCACGATGTAGCCCGCCGCTACCAGCAGCGCGGGAATCATGATGATGAAAAAGGCCCGATTCATCCACTCACCTGTTTCGCGGCAGCTACGCCCCCGGCCGGTACTGCGCCCGGCTGGTGTCCGTCTCCCACAAAATCACGTCCGTAACACGCGCGCCTGGCGGCAAATCCCTCATTTGGCGCGTGACCTCATCATAAAAATACTTCGCCACGTTTTCCGCCGAAGGGTTTACGGTCTTGAACGGTTCGAGATCGTTCATGAACTGGTGGTCGAGCCTGCCCATGATTTCGCGGAT
>WNGM01013460.1_pt1 | contig 10944 bp, 6 predicted proteins | sample 5400571 | NCBI WGS metagenome assembly WNGM01 (sample SAMN13153378, study PRJNA577476) | soil metagenome | isolation source: 100 cm soil or saprolite under Garry oak tree replicate 2 | place: USA:California | collected 2016-06-15 | reverse complement strand
CTCGTAGTTTGAGCTAACGGGCGGCGCACCCCCCTGGCATTCATCCCTGATTCTTACCCACATTTTTGGGAAGGGACTTGGCAGGCGACTCGACAAAGCAGAGATTCTATCCGTCTCGGCAATACGAGTTGGCTTGCCAGGCTCTTTCACACAATCACTTTGTGAAATGTGGGTAAGAATCAGGCATTCATCCCTGGGGTCAAGCCGCCCTACCTTTTGGGGCGTGATGGGGGCAGGGAATACACCCTTGACACGTGGTAAGTATTGTTATATAATGCTTACCATGAATACAGAAAACAGAAACCCGCTTATACGGGTCACAACCCAAGCCCGCAAGGACTTGAAAATCATCGGTGCGCATACAGGTGAAACCATGCAAGAGGTGGTAACACGGCTCGCAAGACAGGAACGAGAGCGGATACAGAAAGGAGAGAAACATGATCAGGGCTTACCAGTACCGCCTGTATCCCAATAAAGCCACAGCCAACAAACTGCACTGGACGCTCACCCGTTGTCGCGAGTTGTACAATGCGGCCCTCTCCGAGCGCACGGTCGCCGCTACCATGGTAGCCGGTTTCACGCGCTTGCCGATGTCGTTCTATGGACAGAAATGTGACCTCGTAGATATCAAAGAGGACCGGCCTGAATACCAGGAAATCGCCTCTCACGTGCTACAGGATGTGCTGCACCGACTGGACAAAGCCTTTAGCGCGTTCTTTCGGCGCATACGCAATGGAGAAACACCTGGGTATCCGCGCTTCAAGGGGCGCAATCGCTACAATAGTTTCACCTATCCTGATGGGGCGGGTTGGAAGTTCGATGGGCAAGTCTTGCATCTTTCCAAGATTGGAAAAGCCAAAGTCAAGCTCCATCGCCCCTTGGAGGGCAAGATTAAGACGGTCACGATTAAACGAGAGGTCGATCAGTGGTACGTGACGTTTTCGTGTGAGGTGGCTGATGCTCCTCAACTGCCTCTTTCCTACGAGGATGTTGGGATTGACCTGGGTGTCTCTCACTTGGCGACGCTCAGCAATGGAGAGATGATCGAGCATCCGCGCTACTATCGCCGCGGACAGGCCACGTTAAAGCGACGCCAACACGTCTTGTCGAGAAAGAAACGCGGTTCCCACCGACGCGACAAAGCCAAGAAGTTGATAGGGAAGGCTCATCGCAAAATCCGCAACCAACGCCGTGATTTCCTTCACAAAGAGTCAAGGAAGTTGGTAGACAGGTATCAGGTGATCGTGTTCGAAGATATCCAGATTGGCAACCTCACCCGTGCGCCAAAGGCCAAACAAGATGAGACGACAGGTCAGTACTTACCGAATGGAGCCGCTGCAAAAGGCGGATTAAACAAATCCATTTTAGACGCGGGATGGGGAATGTTTGTCGGCATGTGTAGCGCCAAGGCTGAAAGTGCTGGGCGCACACTGCTCAAAGTTAATCCCCAGTATACGTCTCAAATCTGCTCCAACTGTGGCACGGTCAAGAAGAAGGACTTGTCCGAACGTTGGCATACTTGCGAGTGTGGAGCAGAACTCGATAGGGATGTCAATGCCGCAGTGAATATCCTCACAAGGGGGAAACAACAAATGGGTGGGAAGCGCCCCACGTCGGCAACGGCGTAGAAGCCCCTAGCGCAGAGCTACGGGTACTTCACATAGCCAGCTTGTAGCAATTGGCTTCGCATAATAAATACTCGTCGTAGCGAAAAAAGCGGAAATTTTTTGGCACGAATTTGACAATGTTCCCACATAAGCGAACATATTGCATAAAGTTGTATAATATGGCTACAAGAAATGCACTGAGTCGAAATAATAAAGGGAGAACTATTCGCACTATCACTTATGAATGATACAAACAACACCTTGATCGGGGCTATAGATACACCAGCAACAGAGCAGGCCGGGCGCTTCGCAGATACAGACATAACTACCGGAGAGGTTTCATCTTCCTCTCTTTTTAATTTGACCGACCGGCTACAGATTTTTAGCTATCTTGTCACTTCCAATCGTGTACGCTGGTATCGTGTGATCATGCGTTACTTTCTTCAGTGCCATCGCAATCTCTATCGCTATCAGTTGACAGCAACGGAAGTGCGCGATACGGTGCGTGCTACATTTGACCCTGAATATACGCTTGAACAATGCCAAAACGACCTCAAGGCACTCAAGGATTGGGGCAACATCACCACAATTTATGATTCGAGCCGCGCCACCTCTATCGCCAGCTTTCTCTCGCCTGCCTTGCTCTACCAGGCCACCCCAGAAGGTATTGCCATTGAGACATTTCTTGAGATGCAGGCCCGTGCCAGTACAGGACGCGGTGCCCTACGCCAGGGAGATCTACCCCGCCTGTGGGCTTCACTGCAACAACTTAATCAATGGCTCAACCTCCCTGCGTTTGAGTTGACGCAAGCATATGAGCGCGACATTGCCGAAGAGTGGCAACGTGCCTTCGAGACCTGGAATACGATGGCGCGTGAAGCGGCGCAATACCTCGCCAACATGACAAACGCGGCCCAGCAAGGGCTAACAGATATTGAAGCATACCAGGCGTATAAGGCTGCCGTGGTAGCCTATGTGCATGGTTTCGCCCAGGCTCTGACCCAATATAGCCGCCATGTGCGCGAACTACTTGCGGAGTGGTCGCAAACAGGCAAAACCACACAACTGATTGAGATTGTAGCTGAGCATCTTGATCCACCTGCACTGACAACCGAGCATCAGCGCACGGAAGAGGAACTGCGTGAGGAGGCAGGTAATCAGCTTGAGGCGTTGACAAACTGGTTTGCAGTAGGGAAAAATGCCGATTCCTTCCGCCGCAACGCCTTGGCCGAGGTAGATAAAGTGGTCAGACGTGCGACAGCACTAGCCGCCACAGCACGCCCTGGTGCCAATTATGCCGCTAACCTGAATACCCTGGCTCATCAACTGCTCCTGGCTCCCGATGGGGAAGCAGCACAGCAATTGTTTGCCATTGCCTTCGCCAATACGTTACCGGTTCACCTTCCTGAAAGTCTGGCCGGTCCCGTCAGTGCCACCAGCTATACAGATGGACAGGAAGCATGGCAAACACCTCCTACTGTAAGACTGCGATTACGGCCTGTTAGTCGTTTCAATCGGGGTGAGCCCCCGTTAGAAGACCCCATCATTGATAATCGCACGATCATTCGTAATCTGGTTGCCCAGCATAAAGCCAAGCTTGAGGAACAGAAGCAGCGTTTTGCCCAACTCTTTCGCAATCCGCTACTTGACATTGGCACCCTTGAAGGAATTTCACCAGAAGATCGGGCTATTTTGATGGAGGTCATTGATGCCTGCCTCGGTGATACCTATCATCAATATCAGGCTCCCGACGGTTCAACTGTGCTCCTCCTCAATGCTGAGGAGCAGTCGTACACCCTGCTGCGCTCAACCGACGGCGTTTTGCTCTTGCCACGCTATCGTTTGCAGCATGTTGCATCAGAAGATAGAGAAAACAGTTTGATAGGAGCAGACCTCTTGCTAGAGGACGACATTACCCAAATGGGCGATGGCAATAAAGGTATGGGTAATAGAGGCAATGGCAGCAAGGCAGAATAAGTTTGAGCAAGGATGATGGTAGCTTTATGGATGATGAGAACGACATACAAACACTAGAACAAGCAAATATAGCTGAAACGACAGCATCGACGAACATTGGCATACTTGAACAACCCCAGGGACGTCGGGCGATGCTGATGGCAGCAACACGCATACGGGCCTATAACGCTGATGTGACAAAAGCCCATATAGCCTTGATGGAAAGGGAAGTGCTTTTGCCTTCCAGGCATCTTGAACTGTTCCGTCTGGTCAACCGTCACTACCGCACGTTGCAAAATTGGCATGATCAGTACACCGGCTGGCGCATTTCGCGCAGCCCCACGGTGATCCGGTTAGTACGTAGCCTGAGCACCACAAACCCAGGTTACCTCTATGATCGCTTGAAAGAACCAAAGGACTTTGCCTGTCTGACCTGGATACTGTGGTTTGCCGAAAATCGGCAGATTACCGGTCGCGGCAATGAACAGCAGTTTTTGTTATCGCAGCTAGCTGAGCAGATTCAGGAACAATCCTCTCACGGTATTGAGGGTGAAAAGCAATTTGATTTTCGTAAACCCAATGATCGCTACAACATTCAACGCGCTCTCCAATACCTGGAAGATGTCGGCGGCATACAACTTGTCGATGGGCAGACGCGAGAATGGGTCGAGCAGACACCCGATGCCGACGTACTTTACGAGTTCACCGACGTGATCCGTTCGCTCGTTACCGCCCTCAATCCAGAGACGCTAACGACCGTCTCTCTGCAAATCAATGATAGAAGTACGAGGCTACAATCCACGCTCCTGCCCGAGGCGCGTAATGCGACCCCGCCTCTTATGCGTGCCTGGCGTACAATCCTGCTCGGCCCGGCTCTCTTTCGCTTTGATGATCCCGCCGCTTTTCGCGCTCTACAAGATCACCGAGAAGAGATAGCTCATGAACTACTCGAAACCTTCGGTTGGCAGTTGGACGCTCATCGCGATTATGCCTGTATTGTGCGAGGCAGTGGCACAGCAACGGGACCTGTAACCAGTCTCAATATGTTAGGTGCCAGCGATCAGATTGCCATGCTACTCTGTGGAGCTATCAGAAATAAAGTCGAAACGGGCGCGTGGCCTGCTCCTGATGACTACGGCTGCTTGCATATCACGACAGGTGATATTGAAGAGGTATTCTATACAGTTCGTGAACGCAACGGTGAATACTGGGGCACTGAGGCTCGCAACAAAAATGCGCGGAGTCTGCTCAATGATGTCTATAAAAAGATGCGCCAAGCTGGCCTTATGCGCGGCCCCGATGAAGATGAAAATATCCTCATCTTACCCACGGCAGCTCGTTACGCCGTAAGTTACGACGAGACCAGCGAGGAGACAAAAACAGCAGGACGCAGAAAGACCAAGCGTACTACAAAGAGTACAGCGAACACCATAGCCATAGATTGGTCTGAATAAGCGAGTTTCATATATGATGATAGTGGAGAAGAGAACAGAGTATGCAACGTACATTTGATAGTTTAACGGAATGGTCTATACCAAGTAACCTATCGGCCGAAGAGACGCTGACACGTCAGATCGATCTCTTACAGAACTTTGCAGGTGGCCCTCGCGGCTATCGCCTGCGCCGTATTCTTTTGACCAATTTTTGGCTCTATGGACAGCAGGAATTTGAGATATTGCATGGAAGACTTTTTCTGGCAGGGGAAAACGCTAGTGGTAAATCGACAGTACTCTCAGCAGCCATACCGTTAGCTCTCGATGGCGATATCCGTCCCAACCGCCTCGATACCTTCGGTGGACGGGAACGGCATATGGAGTATTATGTGCTCGGGGGCACCGAGTCGGCCACACCATATAGCCATGAGCGGCGTACCGCCTATATCGCCCTGGAATTTGAGTGGTGCGATCCCGATGCTCCACCTATTGCCCAGGAGCTACGCCAACGTTGGGAAAATGGTGAACGCGAACAGACCCGCTTCCTCACGGTTGGCCTCAGTCTGGCCGGTAACATCAATGCCAGTGACCGTATCAAACCTTTGCGCTTTCTCATTACCGATGGCTCACGCCTTGGATACGATATCTTTACCACTCATCCAACCGGTAACAAACAGGAGAGACGCGCCTACGACCATTCAAGATTCAAGCAAGTCTTAGAAGGTCATGGTATTGTCTGCGAGTCACGCGATGACTATGAGCAAAAGGTGGCACGTTACCTCTTTGGCTTTACCGATATCAAAGAATTTCAAAAACTAATCACGCTGCTACTGGTGCTACGCCGCCCCAATTTGAGTACAGAGCTAAGTTTCTCGAAAGTCCATGACTTCCTGAAAATATCGTTGCGTAAAATCAGTAGTGAGACGACAAATCGGGTCATTGGCACGATTGAGCGTATTGATGCCATTCAAAGTGAGATCGAGCGTATTCAAGAGGCATACAATGCCACCGAACACCTACATGCTGCCCAACAGAACGTAGCCCTGGTAGATGCACAGCTTGCCGCATGTGAATACGTCGGAGCACAGCAGGCAGAGCAAGATCTCGCTACTGCAGAGAATGAACGGGACAAAACAGAGGCCCATGCACGAGCCTTACAGGAAGAACAATTCCAGGTCAACGGTCAGATCAAGGCATTGGAAGCCAGCGAAGGCTTACAGGTAGCGCAACAGTTGGCCTCGGTTCGCGCACGTGTGCAAGACACCCAGGCACAATTGCGCCTTCAGGAAAAGAACCTTGAGCGGGCACAACAGACGATACAAGCCAGCCAGCAGCATTTAGAACGCCAGCAGTCACGTTTCAATGAGGTCAGGACGGAAAGTGCAGCGCAATTGCATGAATTGAGTTCAGTAGCGGCTGAGGACTGTCACTGGGAGACGGCCGCCTTCCAATTAGAGGAGGCAGGCCGCCAGATTGCAGGCATCGAACTGAACGCTTCCACTCGACCGGAGCTACCCCAGCATATATCCTCTCTTTTAGAAGTACAGTCAGAGGAACGGATACACTGGCTACACCGGCTTGAGGAATTGCATAAGCGGCGTGAGCAGCTGGAAAGCAAGATACAGCATGCGCGTGAACTCGAAGCGATGCGCTTTCAAGATTTAGACGACACGGGTCGCCGTTTCTCGTCTGCGAAAGAGCAGGCCTATGAAGCCGAGCAAAAACTTGTCGCTATGTTGGAAGATCTTCGTTCTGCCGATGACACCAATGCACTGCTTTTTCTCGATGAAACCATCCAACTATCCGCCAACTCGGGCGATGACGAGGCACTGATAGCTCATGAAATCGAGCAATTTACTACCAACCTGGGAGGTTATCGTCAGGCCATCGATACTCTCGATAAGGATTTGACACGGCAGGTCGAGCAGTTGCAAAGCAGGTTAGCTGAACTACAGCAACAGATGGGAGGCAAGCTACGCGAAGTTGCCGAGGCAAAAGCCTTATATGAGCAGAAATGCGCGGAGCCAGAGTATCTCCCACAACATTCAGCACAACGCACGCTTGCACGTACAAAGCTTGCCGAACAAGGCATCACCGCCTTACCACTCTATGCGCTCCTCGACTTTGCGCCATATATTGATAGTGCAAGCGAGGAGGCAGGACGCATCGAATATATGCTGGCGGACGCGGGACTGCTTGATGCCCTGGTTGTAGCTCCTCATCAGCTAGCGGTGGCTGATGCATTCTTGAAAGCCGAAGGGCTGAGCGACTGCCGCTTGAATAGCGAAGCGTTGAGTCAAGCTGTTCGTGACAGGCAAGATGGAGAAACATTAGAGCATTGGCTACGCTTTGATACGGCAGTTGCCAATGATGGCACAGATTGGGAAACGACGACCGCCACTATATTGAGGGCCATCGGACAGTTTCCCCATGCCTCTTGTACCTTCAATAAGGATGGTACATGGCAGCACGGTGTACTACAAGGCTATGCCAGTGGAGGTACTGCCCAATTCATCGGGAAAGCCAACCGTCTGCGTGTCAAACAACGGGAACAAGAGGAACTGCACCAGCAATGGATACAGCGAGACAAGGAACTACAGGAGCTACGCGGACATATTGCGGAGAGCGATCAGCAACGTACCCAGCTACAAGAAACACAGCTACAGTTACGTAAAGTACTGACCATAAGTGGCATAGAGGAAGCCTACAGCCAGCTTGTCTCTGCCGGAGCGGCTCTGGACAATGCCAAAAGCAAGTACCAGCGAGCCAGGCAACAGACACAGGAGGCCATGCAGAACCGTAATACCGTACTTGCCCAGTTAGAGCGCGACAGCAACGGCATTAGTGCCTTAGCGGGCAATACCGGACAAGTACACACTGCATTGCTAGGAATGCACCAACTTAAGAATCAGGCACGAGCCGTCAGAATACAGCTTGCAGCCATTGCCAACAACTGGGAAGAGTATCGCCAGGCCGGGCTAGCCCTGGAAAAAGCTAGAGATAATGCAGCACAGGTAGCCGCTCTCTATGACTATGCTCGTAACCAGGCGGTGCAGGCCCAGGCAGAAGAAAAAGAACTGCGACACATCGCAGAAAAAGCTCAGGTAGAAGATTTGAGCAAACGGCTGCGCGAACTCCGCGAACGCAACGAACTGCTCTATACACAGATCAATGAGGAAAAAGAGCGGCATGCCCGCGCCGATGAACGCTCCAAGAGCATCGGTATGCTGCTTTTAGAGGCTGAAATTCAATTAACCAAAGTTCGTACAGAGCGGATTACTCGCCTACGTCACTTTAACACCCTGCTGAGCGCATATCCGGTGGAGCAACTGGCCTATGCCCAGGAGATCAGCCAGAGTGGCAATAGCCTGAACGCAGCCCAAGAACTGCTGGGAGGGCCTGTACCAGAGGCCGATGTTGCCGTCCAAAGAGACCTGCTAGAGAATAAACGCCGTACCAGCTACAATGCCCTCCTGCAAGTCTACAACCAGGAGCAACATCTCCTCCATGAATACGGCCCCAGCCTGGATGAACAAGAACGTGTAATTTTCTTGTATGAAAACAAGAGTACACCTGCGGCACTACTGGAAATTCTGAGTGACCGCATAGAAATGCAAAAGGCCTTACTGGGACAGAAAGAACGGCAACTCTTCGAAGATTTCCTGCTCCAGGAGATCGCAGAGGCCATTCGTACCCATATTCTTGAGGCGGAGGAATGGATACAGCAGATCAACGGTGTGCTGAAAAGCCTGCCTCTGATCGGTGAACACTACGATCTCACCTGGAAGCCTCCTCTGGAGTACGATCCCGCCAAACCCGGCAGTCATCTTGCTCGACAGTACAAACTACTGCGCAAGCCATCGCAGAGCTTGACCGATGAGGAGACCGAAACATTGATGGGAGCGTTCCGGCAAGAGATCGATATTGTGCGCCAGAAGCAGGAAGAAGACCCCGGCTTGAACTTCATGGAAGTGCTAGAACAAGTCTTTGACTACCGCGAGTGGTTCCACTTCGATGTCTGGATTACGCCGATTGGCGGCCACCGCCAGCGTCTCACAGATCGTCTGGCAGGCACACGCAGTGGAGCCGAACAGCTTTTTGCCCTATACGTACCGCTCTTTGCCGCCCTCGCCGCCGTGTATAAGACTGCTGCCCCCGGCGCACCACGCCTGCTCGCGTTGGACGAAGCTTTCGACAAAGTCAGTGTCGCCAATACACAGCGCATTATGGAGTTCCTTGTCTCACAAGATTTCCAGTGGATGATGACCGGACCACAAATAAGCGGGACAAGCGAAAAGATACCGGCCAGCGCAAGATATCTGATGATCCATGAGAAGGGTTCACCCATAGCCACTGCTTCGGCCTCCTTCTGGGCCGGAAATCAAGGCTTGCAGACGAAATGAGCAGCAGTACTTCGCCCAATGTCCAGAGAGCTGTACATTTCTTCAGGCAAGCTCACCTCTCGCGCTTGTTAAGCAAACTGCGCGAGAGGTACATCGAATTGGGCCGTGTCGGTGGACAGGTACTTTTAGAGGACAGTACTCCCGAAGAACGCCGCAATATCGCCAGTTTGCTTGGTAAACCACCCTACCAGGAAACGACTCTTAAGGTGAGATTAGCCGATGTGGACAAGGCCCTACGCCAGAGCGGGTTTGCTTGCGAGCTACCCGACGTACTCGACGCTTTCTTTCCGCATCAGCCTCTCATCACACGACCAGAACAGCGCACAGCACTCGCCGAACATCAGACCCATTTTCGTGCCGCCCTGGAAGCGCTTGTGTCAGAACTGCCAGAGGAGTCACAAGGACGTCGTTGGCTATTACAGGGAACACATGGACTAGACTGGCTCTTTGCCCAGTCCAAAAATCAGTCAGTACATGTACAGGCACAACAACTTGATGTGGTACGTACCGTTGCCAGAGCACTGAACGCTCTACCTTCGACAGGTACTCCTGAACGCTTAGGGCTCTTCGCCCAACGCATCGCTGGCGACCCACATTTTTTTGATGCCGACAGAACCCCTGGGCGGCTCCTGCGCTACGCCCTGATGGATTTGACGCAATTCGCAACGGACACAGACAACGGCAATCGGCAGACAGCAGACATCTATGCTCATGCTGGCTTATTGGTCGATACGCTTTCCTCCAATGTGGCAGTGTTTCATCTGGCTGGTGCGCTGTATCATGATGGCACTACCGATCCTCTATCACAGGCAGCAGGCGAGCGAGTACTGCTCTTACCCTTACGCCAGCTGCTAGAGTGGCAAAGCGTGACCTCTCCTACAACAGATATTTACTGCTTCGAGAATCCCCAGGTATTCGAGGAAGTGATTGCCGGATTGTCTCGTGCTTCAGTGGAAAGGCCGTTGCCAACCCTGATCTGTACAGCAGGTTGGCCCAGTACGGCAGCTTTGTTACTTCTCGATTTGCTGATGGGACAATCCCCAGTTCATCACTTCCATTACAGTGGCGATTTCGATCTGGCAGGCTTGAAAATAGCGGATTATCTGATGGAGCGTTATCCTCAACAATGTCATCTGTGGCGATTTGATGCCAATAGCTATCTGCAGGCCATACATAACAGAGGCGTGGAAGCACATGGTAAAGAACTTACAGCATTGCAGAGCTTGCCAGAGATATTCGCGCTGTTGGTTGCAACGATGCAGGAAAAGGGCAAGTGGGCCTATCAAGAGGGGCTCGCCCATCTCCTGATTGAAGATATCAAGCAGAACATGAGGCGAGAGAAATGAGTATAGTTAGAGGCGCAATTTCTTGCGCCCCAAAGTCTATTCTGCTTTACTATTGAGCATGACAACCTCATCGCCGAGATGCACAGTAGCGTCCCAGGTTATCTTGATAGCGTCCTTGACACTTTGGTGGGCCGGACAGCTAAGAGTATGACTTCTTAGTGCGCGTTCAGTAGCTTCACGAGTGTCGGGAGGGACGGTA
>WNGM01016454.1_pt1 | contig 10945 bp, 9 predicted proteins | sample 5400571 | NCBI WGS metagenome assembly WNGM01 (sample SAMN13153378, study PRJNA577476) | soil metagenome | isolation source: 100 cm soil or saprolite under Garry oak tree replicate 2 | place: USA:California | collected 2016-06-15 | reverse complement strand
CGAATCAGGGCGGCGCAAACAGGAGTTGTCTAAGATTGTCTGACAATTTTGGCAACTGTTGACACCACGAACTGGTCACCTATCGTTTCAAGCCCAATCTACCCGTGCTTGGCAAAAAGTACGGCCGGCTCATCCCGAAAATCAAGACGGCGCTGGAGTCACTCCAGGGTGTAGCAGCGCTGGCAGCAGCCCACGCTCTAGAAGAGGATCAACCCATCGAGATACAGGTTGACGGGCAAGCGTTATGGCTTGAGCCTGCAGAGGTGCTGGTAGAAGCTACATCACCTGCGGGCTATGCTGTCGTTGAAGGCAACGGTGTGCTGGTCGCCCTCGACACCACGCTCACACCTGAACTGCTGCTGGAGGGCCAGGCCCGCGACCTGGTGCGTTTCATCCAGGATGCGCGCAAGGCAGCAGGCTTTGCCATCACGGACCGCATTCATGTCACACTGCAGCCGCAGGAGGGGTTTGATATCAAGCCAATGCTGGCGGCCCAGGGCGACTACATTCGCAGCGAGACGCTGGCAAGCTTGCTAGATGTTGGTACAAGCGAGGAGGGAAGCTACACAATGGAAGCGGAGCTAGAGGATAGCGTGGTGGTTGTTGGTGTGAGGCGAGTAATGTGAATGGAACCCCGCCTGGAGTGTGATTGGTAATCGACATCGATTCGGCTGATTTTTCCCCCGCGCCGGGCGTCTGACGCCCAAGGCCGCGCGGAGGCGATTGATCTGACAGACACTGACCTCGAGGCCAAACCGCTCGAAGAGGGCCGCTTGGGCGGTTCGTCCGGTGGACTCCGGCGCGGCACGACAGAGCTCTGCCAGCCATTCGCGCACTGGCCCGTGCAGCTTCGCCGGATGCCCGTGCCGCTGATCCCTCAGGGCTATTGCTCCTTCGATAAGAACGCGCTGGAGAAGCCGATAGGCTGCGGTGCGGTTCGTCTGCACTCCGGCTCTCGTGGCGGCTTCTTGCCAGGACTGTCCTATTTGCATCTGAGCCACCATCTGGGCTTTGGCGGCGCATCGCTCTTCCCGATCCATCGTTGTCTCCTCTTGGGGTAGGATGCCTGGAGGAGAGCACATCCGCCAGCCCCGCATCTCTCTGCGTGGCACGCAGAGGTGGCCTGAAACCTTACTGGAGAACCGTCTCGTGTGATGCTGCTTGCAGGGCCATCTGAACGGCAGCTACAGCCCGCTCGATATCACGCTCACTGGTTTGCCAGTTGCAGACGGATACCCGCATACACCGTCTACCACGCCAGGTCGTCCCACTGAAAAAGGCTTCTCCCGTGCGTTGAATCGCCTTAATCACGTGATTGGTGCGGCGGTCATGATCGAGATCAGTCGCGCCAGGCGTGCTGTCTCGAAAGCGCACTAAGCCCTGATTGATCTGGGGTTCCCAGAGGATGTCCGCCCCGTCGAGAGCGCCAATCTGCATGACCAATGTATGCGCATACTGACAGGTGCGCTCAATCAGTTTGGCGATGCCACGACGGCCCAGGTGACGGATCGCCGCATAGGTGGCAACCCCACGACCCCGGCGCGACCACTCTGGATTCCAATCGGCAGGTTCGCGCACCTGGGTGTTGCGTATGGTGTACGGGGCTGTATAGGTCATGGCGTTGCGGTGTGCCTCTTGGTCGGCGACGAAGACATACCCAGAGTCATACGGCACGTTTAACCATTTGTGCCCGTCGGTGGCCCACGAGTCTGCCGCAGCCACCCCGGCGAGCAGATGACGATATATGGGACTGGCGGCGGCCCATAAGCCAAACGCCCCATCCACATGCACCCAGGCGCCCGCCGCATGCGCTAGTGGGATAAGGTCAGCAAAGGGGTCATAGGCCCCAATGTTCAAGTCGCCAGCTTGTAACACCACAATCACCGGCTGCTGGGCTACGGCTTGGAGCGCGTGCGAGAGCGGGTCGGCTTGGAGGCAACCCTGGTGATCAACGGGGAGGTCGATCACGCTGTCACTTCCCAGCCCCAGCAGCCGCACCGCACGCTCAATTGATCCATGCCGCTCTTTGCTGCTCAGGATGCGCAGCGCGGGCGCTCCCATCAGCCCATAACGCTCGACGTCCCACCCCTGCTTCGCCAGGAGTGCATGGCGTGCGGCGGCCAGGGCAGTCACGTGTGCCATCTGTGATCCACTGACGAAGGCCACGCTGGCCGTTGGCGGCAAGCCCAGGAGTTCTTTTAACCAGGCGCCAGTCACTTCCTCGATGACAGTTTCCGCTGGGGCGCACGCATAAGACGCCGCATTCTGATCCCACGCTGCAGTCAACCAGTCTGCCGCGAGCGCCGCAGGCACCGCCCCTCCGATGACCCAGCCAAAGAACCGCCCGCCAGCACTGCCAAGAATCCCACCCGCCATATCCGCCACCAGGTCGTCAAGCACGTCCTCAGCAGCGATGCCATCGTCAGTCAGCAAGCGTGCTAACCGGACGTGGAGTTCCTCAAGGGTTGCGGTTGCAGCAACGGACGTTCCTGCGAGTGAATCGAGATGAGTAAGGCTGTGCACCAGAGCGCGCTCAAGGGCTGCGCGATATCGTGAGTGTGTTTCCATTTCTCCCTCCATAACATGAGCAAACCTCTGTGAGTTCCATCAGCAGCGGTGAGTTCCTCTGTGCATGTGTGCGCCAGAGGCCGTGTTGCCCATCCAGACCGATGACGTCTCAACCTTCGTCGGCATCGTGGCCTTGCTGGTGCGGCTTATGAGGGGAGCCGCGTCTCTCTCTGATCGGTCAGGCTGGTCCAGAAGTGCATCACCGCGTAGCTTCTCCACGGGCGCCAGGCCTCTGCACGGGCCGCAAGACCGCAAGGACTCAGAGCACATCCGCCCTGCTCTAGCGCGTGGTGCAGCCCCAGATCAGTTGCTGGGAAGGCATCGGGATCGCCGAGGGCGCGCAGGGCAATATACGCGGCGGTCCAGGATCCAATACCAGGCACAGCAAGCAGCTTGGTCACGGTTTGCGCGCGCTCTGCCCCCCGATCCAGGACGATCGCTCCTGTGGCGACCCCTTCCGCCAGGGCGCGCAGGGCTGTCGCTCGACGAGCCGTGAGGCCGAGCGCCTGGAGATTCGCCTGGGCCATCCGTTCGGGAGCCGGAAACAGATGGGTGAGGGTATCAACCGGGCGTGGCAGCGGTTCTCCAAGCGCCTGTACCAGACGCCCCACCAGGGTGCGCGCGCCAGCAATGGACACGTGCTGGCCAATAATCGCGCGCACCGCCAGCTCAAAACCATTGAGCGTCCCCGGGACGCGCAGCCCTGGGCGCCGGGCAACGAGTGAGGCAAGGAGCGGATCAGCGCTCAACTGCCCAGCAATGGTCGTTGGCTCGGCATCCAGGTCCAGGAGGTGGCGGCACCGTTGCACCAGCAGGCTGACATCGCGTAAATCCGTCAGCCACAAATGCATCACAATCTCCTGTGTTGCTCTGTTGGGTTCCAGTTCGACGATTCCGGTTGAGCGCGGCAGCGCCACCGTGCGGCGATAGCGCCCAGCGGAGACTTCTTCCACACCAGCAAGTGCGCGCTGCCCTAGAAAGGCAAGGAGCGCTTCGGCATCGAATGGTGGGCGATATTGGAGGCGAACGGTCAAACCGCCGCCGCCGGGGTTTTCGGGTCGGCCACGCCGCCTCAAAGCCGAGGGAGGGCAGCCAAAGGTCGCTCGCATGGTTTCGTTAAATTGCCGAAGACTAGCGAACCCAGAGGCAAAGGCGATCTCAGTCAGCGTCAGATTCGTTTCGTCGATGAGGAGTCGGGCGGTCTGGGCGCGCCGCGTGCGAGCGAGTGCCAGCGGCCCTACGCCCACTTCGGCCATGAGTTCCCGGTACAGGTGGCGCTCGCTGACTGCCAGACGCTGGGCAAGTCCGGCCACGCCTTCTGTATCAATAATTCCTTCGGCGATGAGCCGCAGCGTGCGCGCCACTAGGTCTGCACGGATGTTCCAATCGGGCGAGCCAGGACTAGCCTCTGGCCGACAGCGGCGGCAGGCCCGAAATCCATCTGCCTCAGCAGCGGCAGCACAGGCGTAGAAACGCACATGCGCTGCTTTGGGTGTGGGTGCCGGACAAATGGGGCGGCAATAAATGCCTGTGGACGTGACTGCCGTGAAAAACTGTCCATCAAAGCGCGCATCACGACTACAGAGAGCACGATAACACACATCGAAATCGAGCGGCAGGGGCCGCAAGTGAGCGAGTGATTGGAATGAGCGAGACATGGTGCTTCTCCTTGTATTCCAGTGCGCTAAGTCCAATAGCTAGACGTGTAAAACATCCCTCCAGAGAGCTGCACTTCACGGGCGCGCCAGAGAAAATATTTCTGGAACGCTGTGAACCAGCGGGGCGTCTACCCTAGATATGCGAGCGGCCTCAAAAGCGAGCAAACGCTCCTTCAAATGAAGCCCGCCAGCAAATCCGGTGAGAGAACCATCAGCGCCAATGACACGGTGACAGGGAATGACCAGCGGAATCCGATTGGTCGCGGTGGCGCGCCCTACCGCTCGTGCGGCTGTGGGACGTCCGATCATCAGGGCCACCTGGGCATAGGTGCGTGTGGCGCCAAAGGGAATTTGGAGCAAGGCGTTCCAGACGGCAATTTGAAAAGGCGACCCTCGGAAGACAAGCGGCACGTTGAAGGCGTGTGGTCTGCCTGCAAAATAATCTACTACTTCTCTACGCGCTTGCGCTGTCCGAGTCAGGTCTTGGTTGAGGCAAAAACCATCTCGCGCAAGCTCTTGCTGGAGGGTAAGCGGATAATGTCCGTCAAGAAACTGGAGCCCAAGCAAGGCTCCTTCGCTGGTGGTGGCAAACTGAAGAGCGCCCATCGGGGAATCGATGCTATCGAGATACGCTTGGAGCATATACTTCCTTCCTTTCCTTCCAGGGCATTCATGGGGTGGTCCAGGGACCAGCCTGATACCCCTAGTATAGACAAAAGGACAAGGCCCTGCTCGCGGAATTCGGACATGATTACTCGCCAGAGCAAAAAGCAGGGCGAGAGCAGAGTGTGGGACGCTGAACCCGGTGGGGAGAGGAGCGGGGAATAGCAGCAGCATGGTTTCATCGGGCAGCAACTCTCGCAGAGCAGCGACTCCATTCAGACCCACAGCATCGATCGCGCCCCGCTCGCCACAGATGCGGCGCGCTATCCCGTGCTCATCTTCGAGCCGGGGCTGGGCAATATCCCGGCGTACTACACGACGCTGCTCGAGGATCTCGCGAGCCACGGTTACGTCATCTTCGCCATTACACCCATCTATAGTTCCGCTGTGGTCTTCCCTGATGGGCGCGTCGTAGAAGCAACACCCGCCGGGAAGCTCGACACGAATGAGAATCCGCAGGTAGCGGCCAATCAGCTCGTGATGCTCTGGTCACAAGATGTGATCTTCGTCATGAACCAGCTTGACAGGCTGAACACGACTCCAGGAAACATGTGGAGCCAGCGCCTCGACCTCGCGGCCTCGATAAGCCGTTCATGGTAATCCAGCACGACATGGGCACCTGCTCCGATTCCGCCCGCCGCTCATTCCAGCACGATATTCATGCGATCCTGCGCACGGTGCCGCGAGGCGCGAGCTATCATATCAGCATCAAAGACACGAAGCACTTCAACTTCACAGATTACGCCGTCCATTTCTCGCCACTGCTGCACGTCCTCGGGCTGCTCGGTTCCATCGAAGGTCAGCGCGGGCTGCAGATCACACGCGCCTATGTACGCGCTTTCTTCGATACGCATCTCAACAATACGCCCTCGCCGCCGCTGCGGGATTCAGCGAGCGCCTACCCGGAGGTGCAATTTTATACACCTTGAGACTTCTTCTCCTCTTAAGGCAGGCGGTACGCCTGGAAGAAGAGCCAGATTACTTCCGCGCCTGAGCGGCTGCCGATATTCCTGGGCCAGGAATGGCCGCCGCCTTCAATGCGGTAATGTACCACAGTGGCATTGCCCTGGCAGGCGGTCCACTGTTCTCCTGTCACGGTGGACTGCTTGAAGAAAGTAACAGGTCCCCCGGTGCAGCCATCACACGCAGCCCAATCCTGCGGCCACTGTGGAATCGCGGGCAGGGGCCAGGCGGGATTCTCGCTCACAGAGATACCCGCGTAGGGCAATATGGGATCTTTCGTTCCATGAACATCAAGTATGGGGACAGGCCGGCCAGGATGAAGATATCCGCTGTAGTTGTCACTTGAGAATGTCGATACGCAGGTGTGAGAAGGCTACCTCGGCATCTTGCTCCTCTACATACAGGCCTATTTCTCCGGAGCTCAATGCCGAGCTTGAGGAGTCGGTGACGGGCGTTCCAACGGCCCTGCCGTTAACGAAGAAGGTAAAAGTGTTGCCGACCGCCTCGACGGTGATGGCATTGCTTTGCCCGGCCCTGGTGAGAAGCGATGGGGCTGAGCCGACCGCGAGCGTTTGATACTGCCCATTGTAGCGCAGGAACGCGTACTGGCCACCATTCCAGGCAGAAACCTCGAAGAGGTAATAATGGGATTGATCTGTAGCCGAGCGGAGAACGACACCGTAATAGTCTGAGGCATCATGCATGCCATGTACCTCGGACATGGTGACGGTGAGGCGGAGATCGGCAAAGCTATGATTTGCATAGAGCGCCAGCGCGACGTTACGCGAGGACTTATTCTGGATGTGATATTGCCCATGCACAAAGAAAAAGGTGCTGCTTGCCGGCCAGGCCTGCTGGTTATCTGCCAGGCTGTCGGCAAAAATGACACTGCCGAGGCCCGCGGGAACAGTGGCTTGCAGATGAGAAGCATTCTGTGCGATACGCGAGCCAACCAGGGCAGATGTACCTGTAACACCCAGGATCAAGGCCAGCAGTATTATTGCCGCAAGCGCTATGCGCGAAGGCTTGAAGCTGTAGCGCTTCGCGCCGGCTGGTTGTACGTAGACGGTGGGCCTAGAGGCGACCGCTCCAATGCCACCAGGATACGCAGTGGCTTCACCAGACCGATCCGGCCTGCCAGAGATAGAGACTACCTGGTCAAATGCGGAGCTCAACTCGCCAGCGCTTTGGAAGCGGCTATCAGGTGCCTTGGCGAGGGCTTTTCCAATTACATAGTCAATGTGTGGCGAGATATCTGGACGTAGTGCATACAGCGAAGGCGGCGTTTCATGCAAATGCATAAGGGCCATTGCGATGCTAGAGTCCGCCTGGAATGGGGGTCGACCTGCCAGGAGGATGAAGAGCGTGACACCGAGTGAATATACATCGGAACGACCATCAAGCGGCTGGCCCAATGCCTGTTCGGGAGAGATATAGTTAGGCGTGCCCAGCAAAATCTCAGGATGCTTCGCTGCTTGCAGCTCGGTAGGCGGAGCTGCTTGCACAGCCCGTGCAATGCCAAAATCCGAGAGCATACCGTTACTCTGATCATCCAGCAAGATGTTTGCAGGCTTCACGTCACAATGCACACACCCGTGCAGGTGCGAGTAGTCCAGCGCGGAGGCAATCTGCCCAAGGTAAGAGCTGGCCTCGTTCAAGGAGAGTGGGCCATGCCGGGAAATATAATCGTAGAGCGTGCCGCCGGGCAAATACGGCATGATAATATAGGGGAAGCCATCCCGTTCGCCATAAGAGTAGATAGGGAGGATATGGGGATGGTCCAGTTCACTTGCAGCTTCTGACTCGTGTAGAAAGCGCCTGTAAAAATCCCTTTGCATCTGGACGTTCATGTTCGAACGCGGCAGAAAGATTTTAATGGCGACTTTTCGCTGCGGTGTGTACTGCTGGGCCAGGAAGACGGCACTGGAGCCACCATTGCCTACCAGTTCCTCGAGAAGACACGCGCCGATAATCTTGCCAATGAGATCCTGTCCCCTAAGCGTAGGCACACCGGAACTCCTCTCAAGCCATTACGAGGCATATGAGCAAGCAGGTGGATTCTAAGGGATACGATGGTACTTAGTGACATAAGATGACCCGATCAATATTGTAGCAAGGATGAAGAGGCGGTGTCAATGTTCGTTTTCAGCAGGAGCAAACGAACATTGACGGTAAACGCGGGCTATATGGTAAATTCGCCATCACGCATAATGACGCGGTCATCTACGGTAATGGTGCAGCAGCCTGGGATGACATCTACGTGGATCGCTGCGTTCCAATCGGCTCCCGTAAATTGGGGATACGGATTGCCAAAGGCAACGTGCAGACCCGGCATCTTTTCGTCCTGCAGGAGATTACCCGTAAATTTTTTGAGGCTGGTGAGCGTACCGATGGCAAATTCGCCGGCGCGATTGCCGTTGGGAACAGAGAACAGGTAGTCGCGCAGCTCATTCGCTACCTCGGCATCTTCACAGGTGACGCTGGTGACGTAACCGTCTTTCACGGTGATGACGACAGGATGCTTGAGCACACCGTACTTCGCCGAGAAGTGGTCGCCCAGGACATCACAAACGAGCACCCCATCGACGGTGGCAGGTGCAGTAAAGACCTCGCCTTCGGGCAGGTTGCCCCATTTTCCCTGCTCGTGGTAGCGCCCGTGGCAGGGGATCCAGTGCCAATGCTCGTGGAAGGTGGCAGTCACATCGCTGCCCTTGGTGGAGGTGACGTGAATCGTTTTTGCGTGGCGCACCAGGTCATAAACCTGGTTGGTCAAACTGAAAACCTCGTCGTAGTCGGCGCACATGCCTTCAGCCATCAGATTTTCGTCGATGCCGATCATATGCCCATGACGTACTTTCAATTCCTGAACAAGGAAGGGCAACAGTGGGATGCGAAAGCCGATCTCGCCAGGTTTGGCGGTGGCGATGTAGTAGGTGACCGTCGGCCGCGCCTGCACGAGGTCATGCCGGAGGGCCTCAGGGAAAGAGGTGAAGGGGCGTTCCCCGTAATGTTCCAGGAAACAAACTGTGACGCCTGCATGCTGAGCCAGGACGGCGCTCGCTACCCGCTGCGCGAGGTTTTCACGCTCATAATCGGTGATTATGAAGACACGATCCTGCGCGGTGACGCCCATACAAAGGACGGCGTTTTCTGCCCCAAGCTGCACACGTCCTTCAAAAGACATGTCCTGGATAGCGCGTTCCTGGCGCCCGGAGATAATATTACTTGTTTTGCTTGACATGTTACTTTCCTCCAATAACATAAGATAAGATTATTGCATTGATTCGGACAATTTCGGCTATATGGTATCCCCGCCATTTTGCCTCAAAAGCTGCATACTATTGTTAGTATGGAAACGTTCCGAAACGATGAACATTTACATATACGCGCTGAGGAAGGTCAGAGTAACTGGTACAGCCTGATGATACCTTTGTCATGTGATATTAGCCGGTCGCCCGTCCGATCCCTGTCTGTAGGGGCGAGGGCGGTGGGGCGGCACGGGGAGGGCCTTTATGGTCGCCCGTGTAGCCCTTGTTTCAGCAGCACGAGGCGCTTGTACGATAGCAGCGTGATGGTGGGTTGGTCCTGATTCATACCTTGGTTCATACACGACTTTGGTGAAAATAATGCATACATCCTGGTGCCTTTTTTCTTGGGAAAAAAAGCCTAAAGGACTTTCATCGTTTATCAAGCGTCTATCTCCTCCATTCCATGATGCGATGGACTCGCTCCGAAAGAGCATCAGGAGCAATTTTTATCAAGCCGTAGCCCAAAGAGGTGTAGGTTTCTTCATGGATTTTCTCGAAAACGAGAGATTCTTCAAACGTGATTTTTCTCGCCTCAGTGGGCTGATAGAACCCAAGATGTTCGATGAAGAAAACCCCCCTCTGGTAGATCCCTTCGCGCTCAATTCTCTCAAGTTCCTCTAACAGAGAAGGAGACGCAGGATATCCCAGATAACGGCTTAAGGCAAGAGTGCAAATTGGCGAACGGTCATACCAATGGAGTTCATCAGGCGACGTTGACGCTTCAAGTTGCCTCTGCTTTTGCAGACGAACAATAGTATCGATGAAGTCGGGCTGCAACCACGGCTCAGATTTGCCAAGCATCTGCTCACCTGCAATCACATCGGTTGCAGCTTCCTCCACCACCCAATAGCCCTGGCGTTTCAACTCATGAAGAATTGAGGTTTTTCCTGAACCGGGTGTACCGGTGAGAATATATCGTTTCATACAAGAAGTCCTCTCGTAACTTGTTTCCAGTACACGACCGTTTCCCTTTTGCCTTTTCCCCCGCATTCCTCAATGGCACATGTGCTCTTGTGGGTTCGTTCACAGAGTGGTATCGAACCAGTGGGAAAATTTACCAGGAAAGGATGGGGAGGTTTGCAGAGCCGTGATGAAACTGGAATCGCTTCGTTCGTCCTGATCTATCCGGCGTGAAGAGAGCAGGACTACAGCGCGTGCAAGACTCGTTGACGAAGGAATGGGAAGCTGGCGCTCCGTGAAAATCTTCTGCTGGCACTCTTGATTGAGGCAAAAGAACTTGTGAACCGTCAGTTGGAGACGAACCATCTGTCCACCACAGGGAACATCCTTGAGCTGTCGCTGATAGCGACATGAATATGGTATGAAAATCTCTCACAAAAAGTGTATCATTGCACATCAATCTATGGCAAAACAAGCAGGCGTTGTTTCACCAAAGTCTTGTATGAACCCAAATCTTTTCGTGAGCGGTTGGCTGAGAATCCCCACAACAGAGCCGTGGCTCCGTTGTGGCTTTTGCAAAAATTGACTGCATACCATTATGTGTGTGGACGGGCTTCATTTGACACCAGGGCAACGCCAATCTGCGCGAGCAGGCGGTCAATGCCCAGTTGCAGGCGCGCGGGATGCGGGCCGACCAGGCGACCAACGGGCTGGCCATTGGCGAAGAGGACCAGGGTGGGCATGCCCTGGACGCCCACTTGCACGGGCGTCTGCAGGTTCTCGTCGGTATCCATGCGGGCGAAACGCAGCAGGCCCTCGTAGGTCTGACTCAGTTTCTCGAAGACGGGGGCCAGCACGCGGCAGGGCGGACACCAGGAGGCCGTG
>WNGM01013351.1_pt1 | contig 10946 bp, 10 predicted proteins | sample 5400571 | NCBI WGS metagenome assembly WNGM01 (sample SAMN13153378, study PRJNA577476) | soil metagenome | isolation source: 100 cm soil or saprolite under Garry oak tree replicate 2 | place: USA:California | collected 2016-06-15 | reverse complement strand
TCTTTCAGACGGGGGTCGGCCGGGAGCGTCACCGCCGCCACTTCGTCGATCGGCGCGGGAACCGCAGCCGCCTGAGTGAAGCCTTCCCCGCCGCGAAACGCCTGCAGTTCGTAGGCATAGACCGAATCGACGACATGATGAAAGAGCGCACTGAGCACCGCATCGCCGTCCGGGTCGTAGCCGCTCTCGAGCATCCAGTCCACCGCGTCGTCAAAATCCTTGCGCGCCGCTTCCAAGCGGCCGGCCTTGAAATTCTGCTCGCCGGAAGCGAACTTCTCCTGCACCTTTTGCATCAGGTAGTTTTTTCCGTCGGGGAGCGGAGCCAGCAGAGACTTCGGCGGCTGGCGCTTAGGATCGGTCAGCGGCAAAGGCGCAAGCGGAGGAGCAGGTTGCTGCGCCGTCTGGGATTGCCAGGTGGGCGATGGGGCGGCCACGTGAGCGGCGGCCGCAGGGGTTCCCGGAACGTGGGCTTGCGCCGGCTTCTTCGCTGCGTCCTCGCAGCCTGGGCCGACCATTGTCACCAAGATTGTGCTTGCCGCCAGGAGCACCCTTCGCTTCATCTCTACTATGGTAAAGAGCAGGTCGCACCCCGGTCAACGCTTCTTCGCGGGGCGGTGTTGTGGGTCTTACTACCCGTAGAGTCCCTGAAGCCATCGTTCCTCACCGGCCTATCCCTGCGATACACTCGCGTCCGAGGTGATTTCATGCAGCGTCGCCGTCGATCAGGGAAAAGCATCGTTTGGATCCGCTTCATCCCGGTTTTCCTCGCGGTTTTTCTTTGCGGCCCTGCCCTTTCCGCGCCGCAAAAAGGCCTTTCGGTTGAGAAGCGTCACGCCATCGAACGAGCGGTGGCCAGCTTTATGTCCGCGAACAGCATTCCGGGCCTTTCCGCCGCTTTGGTCCTCGACGGCAAACCCTGCTGGTCCGAGGGGTTTGGCATGGCCGACTTGGAGAATTACTCCCCGGCCACTTCCTCGACGCTGTTTCGTCTAGGGTCCATTTCCAAGCCCATCTCCGCGACGGCGGTGCTCGAACTTCGGGAGCGCGGCGAGCTGGACCTAGACGCTCCGGTGCAAAAATATTGTCCGGCGTTCCCGCCGAAGGAATGGCCCGTCACCACGCGGGAATTACTCGGACACCTCGGCGGTATCCGCCATTACAACCCGGACGGGAAGGGCGACGTTCCCGAAGATAGCGCCCGGCATTTCGCCGGCATGCAAGAGTCGCTCGAGCTCGTTGCCAGCGATCCGCTGGTCGCGAAGCCTGGTACGAAGTTCCACTATTCGACCTACGGCTATACCTTGGTGGGTTGCGTTCTTGAGGGCGTGGCCTCGGAAAAATTCATCGACTTCCTGCGCAAGAATGTCTTTGAGCCTGCGGGGATGGAACAGACGCGCGACGATGATTTCTTCACCGTGGTTGCTCACCGCTCGCGCTGGTATCACAAGGATAAAGGCGGTGTGGTGCGCAACGCCGGCGTTCTCGACTCGAGCTACAAAATCCCGGGCGGCGGAATGATCTCTTCCGCGGACGACATGGCGAACTTTGAGGCGGCCATGCTTGCCGACAAGCTCCTCAAGCGAGCCACGCGCGACCTCATGTGGACTTCCCAAAAGACTGCGGATGGAAAAGAAACCGGCTACGGCCTCGGCTGGGGAATCATGGACAAGTTCGGCCTGCACATTCTGGCGCACACCGGGGGCCAGCAGGGAACCAGCACGGCCTTCGCGCTCGTTCCTGCCCGCAACGCCGGCGTGGTGGTGCTGTGCAATCTGGATGGCGTGGATGTGGACCAGCTTGCCATCGCAATCCTGCGCACCGCCTTGGATGTGCCGGAGAACACGCCATAGGGCCGCCCACCTCGAACTACGGCCAGTTCGCGTAGATCGTGTCCATCGGGCCTCCGGACCAGTACTCGTAGAAGGTCCCGTCGCACGGCTTCAAGCAATCGCCGTATTTTTCTCTGAAGTAGCGGCCCCAGTGTGGATGACTCCCGTCTCGATCGCAAAAGTCGTATTCCTCGGACAATCCCCAAGAGCTGAAGACGCGGCCCGATTTCTGCATGATCTTCGGATCGGCCGCGAGAGCCGCAATCGCCCGGCCGGAGAAGAGCGGCGTCTCGGAAGTGATATAGTCCGGATCTTTCCCGACGGCGTCCCGCCAGTTCGCCTCGCTGACCCCGAAGTGTTCGAGCATGATCTCCGAGCGCAGGAAGCCGGGCGTTAAGGCGATGGCTGCCACGTTTTTTCTCCGCAGTTCGCGTGCCATGGTAAACGCCTGCCGGATCACGGTCGTCTTGATCATGTCGAAAAAGAGGTTTCCGCGGTAGACGAAGGAATCGCCATCTCCGATTTCGACGATCAGCCCGCTTTGTGCTTGCTCTTTGGCCGCCGTTTCGATGAGCAGGGGGGCCGCAAAATGACTGGTGATGATGTGGGTGTCGACGGCGTTGCGAAACATCGCGAAGCCGCGGGTTAGGTCCGCCTGCCAGAACGGTTTCCCGAATTCGTGCTCCGCGCTTTCCGATATATCATTGACGAGCACGTGCAATTCACCCTGCTCGCGCCGGATCCTCGAGATCAGTTTCTCGACCTTCTCCGGTTCCAGATGGTCGACCACCACCGGGATTCCTTGTCCGCCGCGCGCGCTTACCATTTCCGCCGTCTCTTCGATCGTCTCCGGGCGGTTTTTGTAATAGTCGGCAGGCAGGGCTTTCCTTGCTTCCGCCGAGCCGCGCCGCGGGGTTTCCAAGCGCATGGTCTTCTTTGTGCGCGTGCTGCGGCCTGTGCAGTAGACCGTTGCGCCCGCTTCGCCGAGCGCCAGCGCGGTGCCGCGTCCCACGCCGCGTGTTGCGCCCGCCACGAGCGCGACGCGGCCCTTCAGATCTGGCGGCCGGTAGGAAGAGTCCTGCGAGGTCATGGCCCACCCCCCGAGGGAGATGCTCAATAATAAACGCTCATTTATTAATGTCAAGTGGAAAATAAACGGTCATTCAGTTACTCTAGCGGGCGGGATTTGTGACGGCAGGGGCTTCACCTGCGGCAACTCCTGGTGGGCCATGTCGCCCCGTCCTAGGGAAACATCGGATGAAGAAATTGTGGCTGCGGCGGCCCGCGCCATGCAACGCTACGGCCCCGCGCAACTCACCCTGGCTCATGTGGCGCGGGAAGCGGGGGTCGTCCCCGCCACGCTGATCCAGCGCTTCGGCACAAAACGTGGCTTGTTGTTGGCAGTGTCGAGCACCGCTCCTGCGAGCGTCCCGCAGCAATTCGCCGCCGCGCGGGCAAAATACCAGTCGCCGCTCAAGACCCTGGTCGAACTCTATGTGGCCTGCAGCGACTTTGCTTCGACGCCCCAGTCCCTGGCCAACGGCCTGGCCTACCTACAGAACGACTTGACCGATCCGGAGTTTCGAGCCATCACGCTCGCGCAGTTCAGGGCGCTTCAATCGGAGACTCGCAAGCTTCTCGATGAAGCCGTCGCCGTCCGCGAATTAGTGAGCTGCGACACGGCCGAGCTTGCCCGGCTCGTCCAGCAGGTCAATGGCGGCTCCATGCTCCATTGGGCCGTCTTCCGCGAAGGTTCGCTCGCTGCTTGGCTCCGTCGCGACCTCGAAGCGCTCCTCGGTCCCTATCGGCGATCTGTCAAAAATTCGCGATCCAAAAACCAGAGAAGGAGGAAACTCTCCTGAGAATTTTGCGGACTACGCGGGCGGCTGCTCCCCTCGAAGTGGCGTGATGTGCAAGAGCAAAGTCAAGAGAAAAGAAACTATTGGTAGTTTACCTTAGTCCGTGTTACCATTTTTTTGCGTTTGTTGCTCTTGTATCGCCTTTGGGTAAGAAAGCGGTCGCAAGGTCACACTTGCGGCTTTTTTTTGTGCGGTAGACCGCTTTGCGGCCCACCGGACAAGCTTGAAGACGGCCGTGGCTCTGTGAGGGGCGCGGGACTTGGGGCATCAGATAGCTTAAAGTAGTGCTCAGCCGTAACCCGGCTGACAGAAACGAGTAAAAGCAGTGAATAAAGAACAGGGTACCGTGAAGTGGTTCAATGCCAGCAAGGGCTTTGGGTTCATCCAGCGCCAGAGCGGCGAGGACGTTTTCGTCCACTTCTCCGCCATTGTGGCTGATGGCTACAAGACACTGAACGATGGCCAAGCGGTTGAATTCGAAGTGACCAAGGGCCCCAAGGGTCTCCAGGCCACGAACGTACAGCCCCTCTAATTTCGCATCACAAGCAAGAACAAAGGGCGGCGCGGCTCGCTGCGCCGCCCTTTTTGTGTCTAGTGCGAGGAAACTCCCGCTAGCAAACGGAGACGGTGAACGATTCGGCCGGAGCGTCGACGATTGCGCTAACGGGCCGCCGGCTCTGCGAGTTTCACCGCCCTTCTTGGCGAGCGGTCCTTGATGAATCCGCGGGCGGCGAGCAATTCCGCGTTCAACAGCGCCGCGCCTGCGGCGCCGCGGAGAAGATTGTGTGAGAGCAGCGTGAGCTTCACGTCGTGAAGCGGGCATTCGCGGATGCGCCCGACCACCGCCGCCATTCCTTCACCCGCTTCCACGTCGCGCCGGGGCTGCGGGCGGTTTTCTTCATCCATCACAATCACCGGATGGCGCAACGCCGTCGGCAATGCAGCTAACTCGTGGTCCACTTCAAACGTCCGCAGCGCTTCGCGAACCTCCGCCAAAGACGCGATTTTTTTTAGTCCCAAGGACACGCATTCCAGGTGACCATCCAGCACCGGCACGCGATTGCAGTGCGCGCTGATGCCCAGTCCCGCCTCGACAAACCTCGTGCCGTCCCACTTGCCTCGTGCCGTCCCACTTGCCCAGCAACTTTTGCGGTTCCGATTCCATCTTTTCCTCTTCGCCGCTGATGAACGGCACCACATTGCCCTGAATATCCATCGATGCGACCCCGGGATATCCTGCGCCGGAAATGGCTTGCAGCGTGACCACAAAAATTCGCTCGAGGCCAAACGCGTCCGCCAGCGGCTTGAGCACCAGCACGAGACCTGCGGTCGAGCAATTCGGGTTCGTCACGATAAAGCCGGTGTCGTAACCGCGGCTCTTCTGTTGCACGGGGATCGCGGCGAGATGCGCTGCATTCACTTCGGGAATCAGCAGAGGCACATCCACATCCATGCGGTGGTTTCTCGAATTGCTGACGACCGGGTAGCCCGCGCGCGCAAAATCTTCCTCGACCGGCCCGGCGACGGACGAGTCCAGCGCGGAAAAAACAAAATCGCAATCGAGTGTCGGCGCGACCCCTTTTACAACCAGGTGGCGCGCTGCTTCGGGAATGGGTGTCTCGAGGTGCCAGCGAACGGCTTCGGAGTACGTCCTTCCCGACGATCGTTCCGAAGCGGCAACCTCCGTCAGTTCGAACCACGGGTGTTCGGCGAGCAGCTTCACCAGTCGTTGCCCGACGATGCCGGTCGCACCGAGAACTCCGGCGTGCCATTTTCTTCCCATGTTCTTGACCCGCTGGTTTTCTTGCTCGCTTCGCGGCGTTTGGCCATTCCTCCCGTCCCGAGCTTGCGGGTTCATGCCGCACCTCCCGACAGAAGCGCGTCGGAAAGGTCGCCGGGCGGCCCAATCCGTGTGCCGCGTGCCTGCGGATTGAAGGTATTGCGCACCCACACCACCATTTCGCTTTCCGCGGCCAGCGGCAGCACTTTGGGGTGCAGCACTTTTGCGCCCCCGCGGGCCAGCGCGTGTGCTTCGTCATAGCTCAATTCATGGAGAAGCTGAGCTTCCGCCGATTCCTGCGGATTCGCTGTGTAAATGCCGTCTACGTCGGTCCAGATCACCAGCTCATCGGCCTCCAACACGTAGGCGACAATGGCGCCGGAAAAATCCGAGCTGTTGCGGCCCAGCGTCGTGATGCGCCCGTCGGGGGTGGCCCCGATGAACCCAGTAACGACCGGCACGGCCCGTTCCTCCAACAGTGGGAGGAGAATTTTGCGCCCGCGCTGTCTGCTTTGTTGGAGGTGCGGTTGCGCATGGCGAAAAGTGTCGCAGGTGAGCACAAATTCCGATGAAGTCACCGGCACCGCGGCGAGGCCGAGCTGTTGCAGCGCGGCGGCGAAGAGCCGGGCGCTCAACCGTTCCCCAAAGGATGCCAAGCGGTCAGAAGACTCGCCGCTGGCCGCACCATCCTTCCAACTGAGAACTTCGTGCAGCAGGTCGTGGCCGAGCAGTTCGAGTTCGTGGCGCATGCGGCGATCCGTTTCTTCGTCAAGCCGCAAATCCTCGAGCACCTCCAGATGCAAGCCCAGGGCAACTTCCGCTTCCCGTCGCGCGTGGACGAGCTTGCCGGCAAGCAGCGCCTTTTCAATCGATAGCAGGTGGTCGGTCACGCCTTTCATGGCGGAAACCACTACCGCTACCTTCGATACCTTTGCCGCTTGCCGCACGAGCCTCGCCGCGTGGAGCATGCGCTCGGCCCCGAGCAGCGAGCTTCCACCAAACTTGAACGCTACGACCTTGTTGCGCTTATCGACCCCGCCGCAGCAAAGGTCTTCGCTTTGGTGCGCGGCGAGGCTAGGTTCCGAGGCCTCTTCCAATCCATGTTCCCGATTCATGTCCTGCGCTCCTGGTTTCCATTCTCAAGTCCGGCGGCGGGAGCGTCTCTCGGGGGGGGGCTTAAAAGAAGAAACCCACCGCCCGGTTCGCTTCCGGCGGTGGGTTGGAAACTTTTTTTAGCTTGCTAGCTGTTTCTCCCGTCGCCCGAAGCGGAAATAGTCTTGTTAGTCTTAGTCGAGGTAGTCGACATAGACTTAATTCGCTTCGTGGCGATGGTCATCATCACGTCTAGAGTCTATCACGTCTTTTGCCCGAAGAAAAGGTTTCTTTTTAGCCCTTTCAGCCCCTTTTAGCCAGATCCCCTCGTGCCCGAAGGCACGGGGCTTCTACGGCTCCATGCGGTAGGTTGCGGAGGATTTCAGAAGGATATTCAAATCGTCGGGATGAATCGCGCAAAGCTGAGCGTCTTCGCGTTCGATGTCCCCTTTGCGGATGAGCGTCACCAAAGATTCCTCCAGGGCGAACGAGCCGCGTTTTTTCGAGAGCGGTATCTCCTGGTGGAGGTACTGCAAATTGTTTTTGCGGATGTGATGCCGCGCTCCGTATCCCACCATCAGGAGCTCCGCCGCGGGCATGCGCCCGCCGTTTTTCGTCGGCAGCAAAATTTGAGTCAGCACGGCGGCAAGCGCCATCGCCAGTTCCTGCCGGATGGCGTTTTGCCGTTCCACCGGGAAGGAATCGCTAATCCGCGCGACCGTCGATGCCACATCGGTGGTGTGCAGCGTCGAGAAAACCAGATGGCCCGTTTCCGCGGCCACCACGGCGATGCGCATGGTTTCCGCATCCCGCATCTCCCCCACAACGATGACATCCGGCGCCTGCCGCAGCGCGGCGCGCAGAGCCGTCGGGAAATCCGGAGCATCGGTGCCGATCTCCACCTGTTCAATTACGCTCCGCAGGTGCTGGTGCTCGTACTCGATGGGATCTTCGATGGTTACGATGTGCCGCGCCTCCCGCAGATTGATTTCATGGATGAGCGCGGAAAGAGTAGTGGACTTGCCTGAGCCTGCCGGGCCGCCGATCAGCACCAGTCCGCGCGGCAAATGTGCAAGGTTCGAGACGGTCGGCGGCAGGTGCAGCTCCGCGAGCGCCGGTACCTTCGCGGGCAGGGCGCGGATCGCCGCCGCTGCCCGCCCGCGTTCGCGATGAAGGTTAATTCGGAAGCGTCCCAAGCCCTCTATCCGATAGGAAGAGTCGGCGATCAGCGCTTGCCGGTACAGCCGTAATGCGTGCTGCGAGAGCGCGGGCAGTAGCGCCGCCTCGATCTCGGCCCCATCCAAAGATGCCGGCTCCAATTTGCGGACTTCGCCTTCGACTCGCGCGCAGGGAGGCGCGTTCTCGACCAGTAAAAGGTCGCTTCCGCCTTGCTCCACCAGCATCTTCAGCCACTGGTCCAGCCTCGCCGTCGCCGCCGAGTCCCGAGCGCCGTCGCCGCCGCCCGCACTCAGTTCCTCTGCCAGCTGATTCAGTTCTTCCGGATTCTCCATGCTGTGCCTCTGGCGGCGCCTCGCGTTCTCCCTTCGCAACAGGGATAGCCGCGTTTCCCGGGCAAGTCTGGCCCACCGGCCTCGCAAAGTCCAGCCAGTTCCGCCGACCGGTGACCAGCAAACTCCTTTCCTTTCCCTAAAGGTATGGGAGCGATGGAGACGCTCGGCTCGGTCCTACCTCCCTCCCCGTCGACTTGAGGGTTCCCTTAAGTCCTTCTGGATCATTGCAAAGAGATAGGCGGGCGAGAGTCTCTCGACCTCTGGGCCCTCGGTCGTTCCTCCCGCTAGCCTGTGCTCTTACCAGGAAGGAGGGTCACGCCTCACCGCGTGGCGCACAAAAAGAATTGCAGAAGAGAGCCTCCATGGTCTAACTTGCCACCCTTCGAGAACGCCATCGCCATCCAAACCGAGGAGGAACACCCATGTCGAAAAAGACCGCAGTGAAATCGGCCATCGGCGGAATGTCGCTCGCGAGCCTGCTGGCCACCGCGCAGATGCTTAACGCGCAAGCGCCAGCGCCCTATGGCGCACCAATCAGCCTTGAAAATGCCAAAAAAGCTGCTGCACCGGCGCTTGCCGAGGCGGTGAAAAACCACTGGAACATGGCCGTGGCCGTTGTCGATCCTTCGGGCAATCTCGTTTATTACGAGAAGATGGACGATACGCAACTCGGCAGCGCCAAGGTAGCGATTGATAAGGCCCGCTCCGCGGCTTTGTTCAAGCGGCCTACCAAAGTGTTTCAGGACACGCTTGCGGCAGGCGGCGAGGGCCTGCGCCTTCTCAAAATTCAGGGCGCCGTGCCGGTCGAAGGTGGCATTCCGCTGGTCATCGAAGGAAAGATTGTCGGTGCCATCGGGGTTTCAGGCGGCTCGAGCGCGCAGGACGGCCAGTGCGCCAAGGCCGGCGCCGACGCCATAAAGTAAGTGGCGTCGCGCATCGCTTGCCATGCGGAGGTAGTCTCATGCAGAAGAAGTCTGCCGGTGTATTGATTGCCCTGGTTTTGGCCGGGCCTTGCGTTGCGCAGGAAACCCCAACGGAACGCGAAGCAGCCCGCGATGTGGTCAAGCAAATCGCTGGCCTAAGCCAATCGCTCGGCGTTCCGGCGATGGTGGCAAAGCTCTCCGCGCCGGACAAGGGGCGGGAGGAGGTCCTCGCGCGCGTGAAGCAGTTGATGCACTCCGAGCTTCTGCCCATGAGCGACTGGATCACCGAGCATCCCGAGATCGGCTTTCAAGAGACCCAGGCGGTCGGAAAACTCACGGCGTATCTCGAAGCGCATGATTTTGAAGTGACCATGCCGGTGGCCGGACTCGCGACCGCCTTCGTCGCCAAATACAAGCGAGGCACTCCCGGCCCGAACCTGGGCGTCATTCTGGAATACGACGCCTTGCGGGGTACCAAGGGCGCATTTCACGGCGACCAGCACAGCGCGCAGGGTCCCGTGGGGATGGCTGCCGCCGTGGCCATCGCCGAGTTTCTCACGCGCACGCACGCTCCCGGAACGGTCACCGTGTACGGCTGTCCTGGCGAAGAGATGATGCCGCCCGAAGCCAAAACCGTCATGATGGAAGCGGGCGTGTTTAAGGGCGCGGATATGATTGTGCGCAGCCATTCGTCAGCCGCAACGTCCAGGTCCGCCGCAGGCTTCGGCACGTGCTGCATGAATATCGACGGCGTGAAGTACACCTTCTATGGAGCACCGGCACACCAGCTGACGGCATGGAACGGCCGAAACGCCTTGCAGGCGGTGATCAAGCTCTTCAGCAATATTGACAGCGTGCGCAGCAACATTCGCCCTGAAGCGCGGATTCAAGGTGTGATCACAGAGGGTGGCGCGGCGCCGAATGTCGTGCCGGACCAGACTTCGGCGGATTTTTATATTCGCTATCCCGACGCAGTGTACCTGGAACAAGTCACCGAGTGGGTGGACGATGCGGCGCGCGCGGCTGCCTTGGCCACCGGAACAAAAGTGAAAATCGACCATTACGGGAAGGATCGCGATGGCATTTCGCTTTCGAGCCTGGAGGAACTGTCCTGGACCTATATGAAGCAATGGGGCGCGACCGGCGTGGAGCTGGAGCCCGGCAAGCCCAAAGGCTTCGAGGAAACCGGGAGCGTATCGAGCCAGATCCCCGGCATCGGCGTGTCGGCGAAGTCCTCGAATTTCTCGAATCACACCTACGGCATGGAGGCGGACGCGCTCAAGGACGTCGGTCACGAAGGCTTTTTGATCGATGCGCAAGCGATGGCGGCGATCCTCCATGACTATGCCACGCATCCCGAACTGCGTGAAGCGGTAAAGACCGAGTTCGCGCGCATCCAAGCGCTTTTTGGCGAATATCAAACGGCCTTGGCGAAGGCTTACCCGAAGCCGGAGATCGCCGAGCCGAAGTAGCGGCGAGAAACCCTCCAACGAGGTGCAGGGCGCGGTCGCAATTTCAAGAATCGGCTTCGAGAAAGCTCGTCACGGTGAGAAGTGGCGGAAACGACGGTTTATCTTTCGCTTGGATCGAACATCGGAGATCGCGAGAAAAATCTGCGCACGGCGGTTGCGGCGTTGGCCGAAGCGAACGTGCGAGTGACGCGGGTTTCGTCGTTGTATGAGACCGAGCCAGTAGATTTGCGCGAGCAGCCTTGGTTTCTGAATTGCGCAGTGCAAGGTGAGACAGAAACTCCGGCTCTGGATTTGCTGCGCGCGCTGCGGGGAATCGAGTCGCGGATGAGAAGCGAGAAACTCGTTCCCAAAGGTCCGCGCCTGATCGACTTGGATATTTTGCTTTACGGCGACGACACGATCGACACGCGGGAATTGCAGGTGCCGCATCCGCGCATGCTCCAGCGCAAATTCGTCCTCGTCCCGCTCGTCGAGATCGCG
>WNGM01008328.1_pt1 | contig 10946 bp, 8 predicted proteins | sample 5400571 | NCBI WGS metagenome assembly WNGM01 (sample SAMN13153378, study PRJNA577476) | soil metagenome | isolation source: 100 cm soil or saprolite under Garry oak tree replicate 2 | place: USA:California | collected 2016-06-15 | reverse complement strand
TCTCGTGTATAGGTAATGATTTCCGTGAGCAAGTGGCCCTGCCCGTCAAGAGGCCAACCTCCATAACCAAAACCATCGAAACCAATCTCTAATAGTTCATTGGCGCAGCGCTTGCGCAACTCGTGCGACCTCCCTCCCTGTATGACGGCGAACAAAAGGGGACGCTGTTCCATCTTAAGACGCCTTTGATTGACCTGGTGCAGAAACTCCTTTTTACAGCGCCTGGCCCAGTCAATCGTCCTTTTCACGGATATTTCCTGCATCTCAAGCGAGGCGTCGACATGCGTACATTCATCAAGGCCGATAACCACGTCGGCGCCATAGCTCACCTGCAACTGTATGGTTTTCTCCGGCGTTAGGTGAAATTTGCGCTCGGACCCCTCTGGCTTGAAGGTGATGCCATCGTCGCTCATGGAGCCAAATTTGGGATTTTGCTGGATGAGCGAGTAAGCCTGAAAGCCTCCAGAGTCTGTGACAATGGGACGGGGCCAGGCGCTCATCTTATGCAGTCCACCCAGTGCCTGGATAGTTGAGGATCCTGGGCGTTGCATCAGGTGAAAGGTGTTCATCACTAACGCCTGTATCTCGCAGTTCAGCAGGTCGGTGGCGTCGACCGCGCGGACGACTCCTAACGTGGCGTCCGGCATGAAAACGGGCATAGGTAATTGACCATGCGGCAATGTCAGACTGCCATACTGGTACGCCGGTTGCACGCTCTCGCCACTAATTGGCTGATCCATGTGTTATTCCTTATCATGTTGCTCGCCCATTTTCGGAATTGTACCAACTGCCAGCAAAGATAGCAAGGCGACGGCGACGACCAGTCTCGTAGGAGCCGATTTATCGTGCTCATCGCCGATTTATCGGCCCTCGGTGGCTATCCAGATGAAAGAGTGAAAAAGCATGATCGCGACCCACTGAGTGCAGAGTGGATAACGTCCGCATGAGCCTCCCCCACCCCCGTGCGCGCTTCGTGCAAAAATCATGCGCATACCCCTCGTAGGTCGGAGGTGGTGCAAGGATTCGGAGATGGGAGGGTTAATCAGCAAAAATTCCCTTTGAGAAAACCATAGACAGAGTTACACAAAATGCTTAAAATAGAATTCGTCTGCGACTAACGTTATGTGACATTGTCATGAGCGCCTTGCATTTCAGAAAGCGGAAAGAAGAACTAATTTCATGAGGGATGTAGCAAACAGAGCCTTGAATATCGCCCAACAGTTTGGTGCCAGCTACGTGGATGCGCGTATTATGGAACGCACCTCGGAGGGAATCGAGGTCAAAAATGGTCGTGTCGAGGGCGTCAGTAGTGGTACCAGCGCGGGATTTAATGTGCGTGTAATCGTCAACGGGGCGTGGGGATTTGCCAGCAGCGCACGAATAGATGAGGCCGAGGCGGAGCGCGTAGCCACGTACGCGGTACAGATTGCACGTGCCAGCGCACTTGTCGCGGGTGAACCCGTTCAACTCTCGCCCCTCACGCCGCAGCGAGGTTACTATCGCACTCCGATGGAACGCGATCCCTTCGCGGTGCCTCTGAACAGGAAGGTACAGTTACTGCTTGATGCCGATGCCGCTATGCGCAGTGTGCAAGGAGTAACGATTACCAGCGGCGAGATGGAATATTCCCACGAGCACAAAATATTCGTGAGTTCCGAAGGGAGCGATATCGAACAAGATTTATTTGATACTGGTGCGGCTATCTCGGCCAGCGCCGTCGATCCCTCCAGTAGCGAGATACAGACACGCTCTTACCCAAATTCGTTTGGTCGACAGGCCGGCACGGTTGGCTATGAATTTATCGAGGCAATGGACCTGGTTAACCATGGTGCCAGGATTGGTGAAGAGGCCGTCAAGTTGCTCACGGCCAAACAGTGTCCCAGCGGCCTCAAAACGATCATTCTCGATGGGCCCCAGCTCGCTCTCCAGGTGCACGAATCATGCGGGCATCCCATCGAACTGGACCGCGTATTGGGCATGGAAGCCGGTTTCGTCGGCAAAAGCTTCCTCACCACTGATAAACTCAATAGCAATTACCGCTATGGGTCGGATACCGTGAATCTGACCGCGGATGCGACCATTCCCGGTGCCCTGGGAACCTTCGGTTGGGATGACGAGGGCGTGCCAGCGCAGCGCACCGCCATTGTCACTAATGGTATCTTCACGGGCTACCTCATGTCGCGCGATACCGCTCCCTTGCTGGGGCTGACCAGCAATGGCTGCGTGCGTGCGGACGGCTGGAATCGTTTGCCGATGATCCGCATGACCAACGTCAGCCTGGAACCGGCCACCTGGACATTAGCCGATCTCATCACCGATACGGATGACGGCATCTTCATGAGCATCAATAAAAGTTGGAGTATCGATGACCGTCGCTTAAATTTCCAGTTCGGCGTAGAGATGGCTTACGAAATAAAAAACGGCAAGCTTGGTGAGATATTGAAAAATGCCACGTACACGGGCATTACCCCACAGTTCTGGGGTTCATGTGATGCCATCTGTAATCGTGACGAGTGGAGCGTTTGGGGCACCCCCAATTGTGGCAAAGGCGAGCCAATGCAGGTCATGCACACTGGCCACGGAGCCGCTCCGGCTCGTTTCCGCAATGTACAGGTTGGCGTCGGCAACTGGTAAAAGCGAACAATGCCCCGAAAGGAAGAAAAAATGTTTTCTGATGAAACAAGTGTGCGTGCGCTGCTGCAAAAAGTACTGAGCCACTCACAGGCTAACCAGACCGAAGCGGTCTATTTGGGGACAGAGAGCGCTCTCACGCGCTTTGCGAATAATGGCATACACCAGAACGTTGCGGAGAGCAATCACGAGCTTCGTGTACGTGCCGTTTTGGGCAAAAGAGTCGGCGTGGCAACCACCAACCGCCTGGATGACGAGTCGTTGCGGCGGGTCACGGAGCAGGCGTTGGAAATCGCTCGTCTGCAACCAGAGAATCCAGAATTTCACTCACTACCGGAACCGCAGCCGATCGTTCCTGCTGCTGGCTATAGTGATCGCACAGCCCAATTCAGCCCGGAGGAGCGCGCTCAGCGCGTCGGTATCATTGTTCGCCTGGCCAGGGAACGTGGCCTTGAAGCAGCGGGAGCCTTCTCGACTAATGCCTCCCATGTGGCGGTTGCCAACTCCCTGGGCATCTTTGCCTATGAGCCGCGTACGGACTCCGAATGTCACGCCGTTGTTATGGCGGATGAGCGAGGATCTGGCTACACGCAGCGTATGGCTAGCGATGCCTCTACCCTTGATTTTGAGGCGCTGGCGTATGAGGCGGTAGAGAAGGCCCAACGTAGTCGCAATCCCATCGACATCCCTCTAGGTGAGTACCAGGTCGTGCTCGATACATATGCTGTCGGCGATATGCTGCAGAATCTCATCTTCATGGGCCTCTCGGCAACTGCCGTACAGGAGGAGCGCAGCTTTATGAATGGTCAATTTGGCAAACAACTGCTTGAGCCGCGTGTGACCATTTACGATGATGGCCATGACCCAGCCGGTCTGCCCCAGGCCTTTGACTACGAGGGCGTGCCAAAACAGCGAGTTGTTATGTTTAACCACGGCATTGCCAACGCTGTGGTCTATGATTCATATACCGCTGCGCGTGAAGGGAAGCCCAATACAGGTCACGCGTTGCCCGCGCCAAATTCCTTTGGCCCTGCCCCGACCAATACTATGATGGAAGCAGGTGATGCCAGTATGGAAGAACTACTCAAGGGTGTGGAGCGAGGACTCTATGTCACGCGCTTTCACTATACCAATACCGTCCATCCCGTCAAAACGCTTTTTACGGGCATGACCCGCGATGGGACGTTTTTAATAGAACATGGCGAACTGGTCAGCCCTGTGAAGAACCTGCGCTTTACACAGAGCATCCTCGAAGCCCTGGCCAATGTGCAGGCGATTGGCCGGGACCGCGTCCAATGCAGCGACTACGTGACCATAGTGGCGCCTGCCCTGCGTATTGGACGTTTCAATTTTACCGGCATTACAGGGTCGTAATGCCCCCGAAGCTGTAATCAGAAATGTGAATTTTCAAGGCGGCCCTTGCGGTCGTCTTTTTGTTAGCTTGTGCACCTGGCAGCCTGATATATGAGGGCGATCCAATTTTATTTGAGGAATGATAAAGGAAGCCGTTATATCTCTATGAGCCTCCTGTTACGACTGAACTGTTCGCAACGTCTAAGCAGGTAGGTAATAGACTCATCTACTAATATACCTATACCGTTATTACTCGAAGGGATACGTACTTTTATGATTGCCTCAATTAGCATTGTTGATATTCTCTTTCTGGTGACGGTCGTCCTGCTTGTCCTCAGTGGTTTCAGAAATGGAGCAGTGATTAGCCTTGTCTCCCTGCTCAGTATTCCCATAGGATTTTTCGTGGCATACCACTACGGACCGGGTTTCACCAAATTACTCGCTGCGAATGGTTTATCGGCTACCCCACTCATCTCCTACGTCGTCTTGTTCTTCGGCACGGTTCTCATCCTCCATATCATTGGCTCTGTCGTACGCAACGTTGTAGATGCTATCCCATTGATTGGGCCTGCGGATGCACTGCTCGGCGGAGCAGCCGGCTTTGTCGAAGCATGGTTATTGTGGTTGGTGCTGCTGATCATTCTCGGTAATTTCTTGCACGATACTCAAACGACCATCAATTCAACCATAAACATTGTACCTGGCCTCAACATTTCAGTAGAGCAGTTCAAAACCTGGCATGATTTCTACAATCAAGCAATTACTAATAGCCTGTTTGCGAAGGTGAATGGGTTCTTTGTCAGCGAGTTGCCGGCGCTGCCCCAACCGCCAAAATCATAAGGGCAAGGCTTGCGTTATCGGTTTTGGATGCGTACAATAGCATTGTGCTACGCGCAAGAAACGCAAACATTGGTTATGCGGAGGTATACTTACGGCAAAGCTAGAACGTACTATCGAAACTGGCGCTCATGGTAGGCATATTCATGCCTACCTCGTTGCTGTTGAAAGCGACGATCAAGAGAGTTTATGGAGTGTTGAAGATTCCCTTAGTGAACTGAAAGCATTAGCATCTACCGCGGGAGCGGACGTGGTTGGGTCGATGGTCCAACGACTCCATCATCCCGATGTGGCGACATACATTGGCAAGGGACGTGCCCAAGAATTAAGCGAGCTGGAGAAGCAGCTGGCAATAGATCTGGTGATCTTCGACGACGAGCTGTCTCCATCGCAGCAGCGGAACCTTGTGAAAATGCTTGACGCTCGTGTCATTGATCGCACTGCCCTTATACTGGATATCTTTGCTCAACATGCGCGTACGCGTGAAGGACGCTTGCAGGTCGAACTGGCCCAGTTAGAATATCGTTTGCCTCGTCTGGCCGGTCGAGGAACAGGGCTTTCCCAGCAGGCAGGTGGTTCGCGCAGTGCGGGCGCTGCCGGTGTAGGAGGAGCTATTGGGGTACGCGGCCCCGGTGAAACAAAACTGGAAATAGACCGCCGCCGTATTCGCAGCCGCATCTCGGACCTGCGTGAAGATATCGAGAGTGTCCGTGAACAACGACTGCTTCATCGTCAACAGCGGACCGCCCAGGCAATTCCTGTTGTTGCCGTTGTTGGTTATACCAACTCCGGCAAATCTACCCTCTTCAACGCGCTGACGGAAGCAGAAGTAGTAGCAGAGAACAAGCTCTTTGCTACCCTCGATCCCGTTACCAGGCATCAAATGTTGCCGGGTAATCAAGAAGTACTCTACACCGACACCGTTGGCTTTATCCAGAAACTGCCAACCAGGTTGATCGCGGCCTTTCGCGCCACACTTGAAGAGGTCATCGATGCTGATCTGCTGCTGGAAGTAGTGGATGCAAGCCACGAAAATGCTATCGAACAGAGCGAGACGGTCAATGACATCCTGCGTGAACTGGAGGTGGGTGATAAGCCGCGGGCCACAGCGCTGAATAAAATTGATCTGCTGGATGATCCATCTGAATTAGATCTCAGCCTCTATCCCAATGCGGTGCCTGTATCTGCCCTGAAACGTCTAGGCCTTGACACGTTACGCGAGAAGATCTCTCAAGTTCTGGCGGACAGTATGGAGAGCGTAGAACTGCTGATCCCTTATGCTAAAAGCGACCTTGTGGAACTCTTCCACCGCAGAGGGCACGTGGAACTCGAAGAGCATCGTGCAGAAGGTACCTTCCTGCTCGGCCGTATTCCTCGTACGCTGAAAGGCTATTACCGGTCTTATCTCGCGTTTTGAGGCGCCCTGCATACAGCCAAATATTTCCTATGTCTCCATCCTTCCGGGGGATACCTGTAGGGGCGGGGGTGGCGTGGACGGGTGGTGGGGACCCTTGGGTCGCCCCCGTAGCCTGTTTCCCCCTTAAGGATAGAGACTTTAATTCCTATGTCACTTGTGTACGGGCATGAGATATGCTATGCTCAAAATGTCCACCTGACCTGACTACTCATCTAGAAGAAAAAGAAAGCAGCAGCCGATGTCAGAACGAAGGCAACAGAGCTGGTTTGTACCCTTGCGTGTCCGTTTTCGCTCTCCCGCTGAGCAAGCTCAATGGGAGCGTGACCATATCCTGCAGTCCACCCTGGGGGACAGCCAGACATTACCACCTCCAATAGCCGACGTTGCCACAGGCTCAGACATAGAAGCACAGCGCCACACACGGCAAATCAAGGAATTATTACGCCTGAGCAATATCATGCGCGCAGATTTGGGGTTGAGCGAGGTTCTTCAGCAAATTGTTGCCTCAGCCAGCATGTGTACTGGTTTTCGCATTCTGGTCGTTCACCTGATTGAAGATGGTGATGATTTTTTATCTCCATTTGCTTTCGCAGGTATGTCTGAAGAGAACATCAATATTTTGCGCTCGGTTCGTAGACCTGTCGAGCAAGTTCTCCGACTCATGCGGCCAGAATTTCGTATCAGCCAGAGCTACTTTATTTCGCACGAATATATTCAGGACTTCGCGGATATTGTCTCTGTTATCAATAAGACGGTGGAGGACTATGAGTCGGGTGGGTGGCATCCCGACGATGCGCTAATTGTTCCATTGTTCAGCCCACGCAAGAAGAAGCTCTTAGGCTTTCTCTCCCTGGATGATCCCGAGGACGGTAAGGTTCCCACGATGGAAAGCATCGAGGTGGCCGAACTTTTCGCCAACCAGGCGGCCATCGCTATCGACAATGCGCGCATCTTCCAGGAAAAAGAGGCCGAGGTACAGGTGCAAGATAAGGCGATTGCCACGCTTCTGGGCGATTTAGAGCGGATTCAACGTGGCGATCTGCGTGCGCGCATCCAATCCACCCATGAGAAGTTGCAGCCAATTGGCGAGGCGATTAACCAGATGGTCGAAGAGTTTAGCGGCATCCTGGGTAATGTGCAGACGGTCACACAGGCGGTAGATAAACATGCCCGCGACGTCCAGCATAGCTCAGACCTCCTGGTGCGCGATGCCAGCCAGCAAGAGCGGCAGGTGCAGCACATCTCACGCGCCATCGATGAGATCGCGGGAACCATGACACAATTGTCGGCCAGTGCCTCAGAACTGTCGCGTGTCGTTCTTGAAGCCGTTGACGTAACGCTGGATGGACAGAGCGCCGTTGATCGTGCGGTCGAGGGAATGAGCCAGGTCCGTGGAGCGACGACCCTCTCCGCCCGTATCATGAAACGCCTGGGGGAGAGCGGTCAGGAAATAAACGAGACCATCCTGGCCATCACCGATCTGACCACTCGCATGAACCTGGTAGCCCTCAATGCCGCCATAGAGGCCACGCGAGCCGGTGAACAGGGCCATGGCTTCGTGGTCATAGCCCAGGAAATACGTACGCTCGCACTAAATAGTTCGGAGGCAGCAAAGAAAGTGGTTCGACGCGATCAGTGTCGTGACAGAACAGATGGCCGGCCTGGTGCAAGGCATATGTATGGCAGCGGACAATCAAGCTCAAAGCTCACAACTGGTTGTCAGCGCCGTCGAGCAGATCGCACAAATGACCAGCGAGATTACCCTGCATATGCGCAATATGCAGCAGTCTTTAGCACAACTGGTCGAGTTGACCAACTCCCTCAGCTCACGGATGGCTGTGTTCAGGATTAATGAACGGTGAATCAGCTCAGACCTAATTCCTGTACCAGAACTGGTCCCACGCCTCCCAGAACGTATCAGCCGTAGATGTCACCGTGCGTGGACCCTCAAAACGCACGCCTGTTCGTCCCACGAAATCACTGGCGCGATCGGGCGTTGCCAGTTCCACTTTGAACGTCACAGGACTCGTCGTTTTATACGGTTTGGGCCAGTTGCCCAAACTCAGCGATTGCGCGACAAGCATCTCGATCAAGGAGCAGGCATCTTTGGGTGCCATGTTGCGCGACGAGAAGCGTCCCAATCCCGTCTTTACAGGCGCCGTTGTGACCTCGTCTCCCAGCAGGGCCGTGACCTCGCGGCAGGTCGCCTCGTCGCCGGAGACAAAGACCGCGGGAACATCCCAGCAGCCCGCGATAGCCGCCAGGATACCGCTCTCTCCTACCAGCGTATCGTTAATCCAGGCGTTGTACCAGGCCTCCGATGACACCGTATGGCAAAGCACTCCATCGGGGGTGCCTGCCATAGCATGAGCGCCCACGAATAAGATGGCGTCACATCCCTGCTCGAAGGGCGTGATATAGCGCGCCCAGGGATAGCCGAAAATATATTGCGCGCCAGCCTCCAGGCGGTCGGGCAGAAAACTTTTGAAACTGTAAGCCCCACCCGCGCCATGGCAGTCTACCACCTCGATCTTGCTTGCTCCGGCTGCACGTGCGCCGCGGACGGCCGCATTCATCTCATCGGTATAGAGCTTTCTGCTCTCCTCATAAAAAGGCTTGCCCGCGGAAACCTGTTCCCATGTTTCGATACAAGAAATGCCTTCCATATCACAGAAAATAACGACGTGCATACCTACCCCCTATTATTTCGCTTCCTTTGCCTGAGCTTTCGCTTTTCTTCTTCTTCTATCTTTTAAAACGGGCGGCTCATATTCCCGATACAAGCGTTTTCCCACTCGCCAACCAAAATAGCCACCAAGCACCGCTCCAAAAAGAGTAAAAAAGGCCGTAGCAATGCGAATGGTGGTCGCGACATCAACATGCACCAGGAGACCAATCACATTGGCCGTCACTTGCCCTAAAGCCATCAAACCGAGCAGCAGGCTGAACAGGATACCGACCACTATCCCCAGGCAGCAGCCGAGTGGCCCCCCGTTTGTCTCGTACTGCGCCACCTGTGACACCTGTGACAGCGATGGACCAGGCTCTGTAGCTACAGGCGTATCGGCTGGTCGCAATTCATCAGCAGGGGGAGGAAGTTCATTCGCCTCCTCAACGTATTCCGGCTGTGCTCCGTACTCATTTTCTGGATTGTACTCATCTCCTGGATTGGATCGAGGGTCGTAAGGTGGTACTGACATACTGTTCTCTTAGATGTATCGTATGCTCGTATCTACCGGGCTTTGCCAACTATGAGCATAGCCCTGCAGAATAGGATACATGCTTACTATGACTTAAAACGTGCCAAATTGACGGTCTCCGGCGTCGCCCAACCCGGGCACAATGTAGCCAACGTCATTCAATGACTCGTCGAGTGCCGCCACGTAAATGTCGATATCGGGATGGGTCTGGGAGAGCTTGAGCAAACCATAGGGGGCCGCGATAATGCAAACATACGAAATGCGGGGAATACCGCGTAGTTTGAGGATATTAATGGCATCGATGGCCGAACCCCCAGTCGCCAGCATCGGGTCTATAGCATAGGCTACCTGCAGATCAACCTTGTGCGGCAATCGATTATAGTACTCCATGGCCTGTAATGTGTTCTCATCGCGGCGCAGACCGAGATGCCAGACCTGGATATCGGGAATGACTTCGCGGAAGGCTTCTGCCAGCCCAAGACCTGCCCTGAGTATCGGCGTCACGCCAATGCCACCGGCCAGGCGCCGCCCTATCATTGGCGCCATCGGTGTTTCAATGGGCGCAGGCTCCAGGGCCAGGTTTTGCGTCGCCTCATAAGCCAGCAGAGCTCCTATCTCTTTCACCAACCGGTAAAACTCGGGTGGCTGTGTGTTCTTATCGCGCAGGGCCGTCATCTTATGGGCCATCACTGGATGCGAGGAAAAATGCACGCGTGGAAGGTTTAATACTTCCTCTCGCAAAGGTTGTGGAATACCTGCCATGGGCAGGCTTGGACGCTCACCGCTCTCTATACTTGTTTCTGCCATCTTGATTTACCTCCTTGTAAAACGAATTATCCTAGAACATTGTACCAGAGGTGACTAGAGTAATCGAATCTCTGCTGCTGTCCTGTTGTCCCACTTTAACCATTTTGTATGAGGAGCCCCTCCAAGGTTGACCGCAAGGGTCAACCCTACTATATCCGACCACCCATCGGCCGCGCGTACGATGCGCAGCATCGCAACGTGTATAGTAGGGTTGACCCTTGCGGTCAACCTGGGCGGTGGGGTCAACCTGATGGGGCGGTCAACCTGATGGGATGGTCAACCTGATGGGGCGGTCACCTGATGGGGTGGTCAACCTGATGGGGCGGTCAACCTGATGGGGCGGTCACCTGATGGGGTGGTCAACCTGATGGGGCGGTGGGATCGGGCCTTCGTTGCAGCCTCCCCAAGCCCCCCAAGGTTGACCGCAAGGGTCAACCCTACTATATCCGACCACCCCACTACAGTTGCACTTTTAATCTGAGCAATCATCGCTAAGCGAGGACATGAAAAGCCTTCATGTGTTTCTCCTTCAGATGTGACACGCTGTAAGCGGTAACAAAAGCTACGGAGCATCATAACTGAAAGGAGAAGAACATGAAGCACCCCCAGCATACTACACCCAAGGAAGCAGGAACATCCTGCAGTCAAATCGGACGGTGGGCACAAGCCCTTACCCATCTGCACGCGCGGATCGCCCCACG
>WNGM01007363.1_pt1 | contig 10947 bp, 9 predicted proteins | sample 5400571 | NCBI WGS metagenome assembly WNGM01 (sample SAMN13153378, study PRJNA577476) | soil metagenome | isolation source: 100 cm soil or saprolite under Garry oak tree replicate 2 | place: USA:California | collected 2016-06-15 | reverse complement strand
TCCATCACGGCGAACACGCCAGGGTGGAGCTCACGCTGCATGAGCAGCAGATCCACCATGACCTCGTGGATGAACTCGTGGGCGTAGTGCCGCACTTCCTTGAGCAGGCCCCCGAACGCGTTCTTGATCGCGCCGGTGGTCACGGTGTGTCCGTGGGTTTTCACGGATGGCAGGTGACAGACGTTCTTGCCGATGAACATCTTCGGGATCTGGATACCCTCGGGAAAGATGGCATTGAGCTTCAGGAGCGGCGTCGTGAAGCGGTGCACCGTCCACTCGACGTCGGGGAGCGGGATGAACGGCAGGCTGTGACGCTCGAGCACCGGCGTCCACCGGTTGTTGCGGCAGCCCACGACGGGATCGGTGACGACCGTCTTGTTCTCGACCGGAACGATCCGCGCGCGGTCGTAGCCGTCGGCCAGGAGCGTGCGCACGACGCCGTCGAGCTGCCACGGCTGGCTGGAGCACGCCGGGAAGTACTTCGTCCACGACAGGTTCAATTTGAGGATGAGGTCACGGTCGCGGCCGATGGTCTGGTCGTACTTCACCAGCCGCATGAGGCGGCCGTAGTCCTCCAGCACCGTCTCGGGGCGCGTGCGCAGGATCGCGACCTGGCTCGTCATCGCGTCGTGATTCTAGCCGAGGCCCGGAGGATGGACCCGCGGCCCGTAGATGATGAGGGCAACGGCCAGGATCCACAGCAGCGTGTTGACGAGGAGCGGGCCGTCGTTCAGGAAGAGCTCGGAGGGATTGCCGCCGAGCTGGCGCCGGTAGAGCAAGTAGAGGTACCGGAAGATCCCGTAGAGCACGAAGGGCAGCGTCACCGGCAGCAGGTGCGTCTCGAACTTGGCCACCGTCTCCGGCGACATCGTGTAGAGCGCGTAGGCGGTGACGGTGGACGCGGTGACCACGGCGATCATCTGATCGAGCAGCCCGGCGCTGTACTCGGCCAGGATGGGCCGGTGACGGACGGCGGCCTCGCCGAGCGTCAGGTACTCGTGACGGCGCTTGCCCAGCGCGAGGAACAGCGCCATGAGGACCGTGCAGATGAGCAGCCAGCCCGAGATCCCCACGTCGATGGCGACGGCACCCGCCACGGCCCGCAGCACGAACCCGATGGCCACGACGATCACGTCGACGATGACGACGTGCTTCAGCCACACCGAGTACGCGCCCAGCAACACCGCATAGGCCAGGGCCACGACGGCGAGCGGTCGCGAGAGGGCCAGGCTCCCCGCGAGCGCGGCGACGACGAGGACGGCGGCGGCCGTCACGGCCGTCCCCGCCGGGAGCCGGCCCGAGGCGATCGGCCGCCACTTCTTGTCGGGATGGAGCCGATCCTTCTCGCGATCGGCCGCGTCGTTGAGCAGGTACACCGAGCCCGAGAGCGCGCAAAACACCGCGAACGCTCCCAGCGCCGGCCACACCGACGGCGTGAAGAGCTTCTGGGCGAAGACCAGTCCGGCGAAGACGAACAGGTTCTTGACCCACTGACGGGGCCGGAGCGAGACGAAGATCGACGTCAGCACGACCCGCCTACAGGCGGATGAGGTGGGCCGCGCCCGTTACGTCTTTCGTCGCATTGCGGGTGTCGAGGACGAGACGGGCCCGGCCGACGATGGCCGGCCAGTCGTACCCGGCGTGTGCGGTCAGGACGACGACGGCGTCGTAGGCGGCGACGTCGGCGGGCCACGCGACGCAGTCGAGACGGGTCCCGTTGACGGTCACCGAGGGCACGAAGGGGTCGTGGTACGAGACGAGGGCGCCCTTGCGAATCAGCAGATCGATGATCTCGAGCGCGGGCGAGTCGCGCGTGTCCGCCACGTTGGGCTTGTAGGCGACGCCCAGCGCGAGGATGCGGGAGTCACGCACCGAGCGGCGGAGGTCGTTGAGCGCGTCCGTCACCATGTGGACGACGTACGCCGGCATCTGCGTGTTGATCTCGTCGGCGAACGCGATGAAGCGCGGCTCGTAGCCGCTGAGCCTCACCTTCCACGACAGATAGTACGGGTCGGAGGGGAGGCAGTGACCGCCGAGCCCGGGCCCCGGATAGAACGGCATGAACCCGAACGGCTTGGTGGAGGCGCCACGGATGACCTCCCACACCGAGATCCCCAGCCGCCGGCACATGATCGCGAACTCGTTGGCCAGCGCGATGTTGACCGAGCGGAACGTGTTCTCGAGCAGCTTGATCATCTCGGCCGTCGCCGGGCTCGCCACCCGCACGACCTCCGGCGTGATCCGGCCGTAGAGCGCGGCCGCCAGGTCGCCGCAGGCGGGCGTGAGGCCGCCGACCACCTTGGGGATGTTGCGCAGCGTGTAGTGCCGGTTGCCGGGATCGATGCGCTCCGGCGAGAACGCCAGGAAGACGTCGCGCCCGACCTCGAGCCCGCGCGACTCGAAGCGTGGGACCAGTACCTCCTGGGTCGTGCCCGGATAGGTGGTCGACTCGAGGACGATGATCTGGCCGCGCCGCGCGATGCCGGCCACGGCGTCCGCCGCGGCAACGATGAAGGAGATGTCGGGCTCCTTCGACTTCCCGAGCGGCGTGGGCACGCAGATGATGATGGCGTCGGCGTCCTTGAGCGGGTCGACGCCGCTGTGGGCGGTCAAGCGCTCGGCCCTGACCAGCGCGGACAGCGTGTCGCTCGGCACGTCCTCGATGAAGCTCTTGCCGGCCGTGATGTTCGCCACGCGCCGCGGATCGAGGTCCACGCCCAGCACCGTCGCGCCGGATTCCGCGAAGGCCACGGCCAGCGGCAGCCCCACGTAGCCGAGCCCGATCACCCCCACGATCGGCGACGCAGCCAGGCGCTCCCGCAGCGACTCGACCACTTCCCGATCTTCCCGCTCCGTGGTCATAGTCCCTCGCACGCGGTCCGCACCGCCCGCGCCACCTGATTCACCTCGTCGTCGGTGAGCTCCGCGTAGCACGGGAGCGACAGGACTTCCCGTGACGCCCGCGTGGCCTCCGGCCACTGGCGCTCGGCGGGCAGTCCGAACATCGGCTGGCCGGGAACGGCAATCGGATAGTGGACCGCCGTGCCGACCCCGAGCTGGGACAGCGTCTTGGCCAGCGCGTCACGCTGTCGATGCCGGATCGTATATAGATGATAGACGTGGCGGGCCGGTTCTCGCTCGATCGGCAGCGTCAGCGGCAGCCCGGCGAGCGCGTCGTGGTAGCGGGCGGCGATCCGCCGCCGCGCCGCCGTCCACGCCTCGAGCCGTCCGAACTTCACCCGGAGCAGCGCGGCCTGAAGGTCGTCGAGCCGGCTCGAATAGCCGAGCTCGAGGTGGCGATAGCGGCCGCCGTCACCGTGATGGCGCAGGCGGCGTAGCCGCTCGGCCAGGTCACTGCGGTTCGTCAGGATCATGCCGGCGTCACCGCAGGCGCCGAGGTTCTTGGTGGGATAGAACGACAGGCAGGCGGCGTCGCCCCAGGCCCCGAGCGGGCGCCCCGCGTAGGTGGCGCCGATCGCCTGAGCGGCGTCCTCGACCACGGCCACGCCGTGAGCACGGCCCAGCTCGGCGATGCGGTCGATGGCGGCCGCGTGACCGTAGAGATGGACGGGGACGATGGCCCGCGTGCGCGGCGTGATGGCCCGCGCGACGCCCTCGGCCTCGAGCGCGAAGGTGGCGGGATCGATGTCGACGAACACCGGCGTCGCCCCCGCCATCACGATGGTCGAGGCGGAGGCGACGAACGAGAACGCGGTCGTGATCACCTCGTCGCCGGGGCCCACGCCCACCGCGGCCAGCGCGAGCCGGAGCGCGTCGGTGCCCGACGCGACGCCGATCGCGTGAGCGACCCCCACGTGCTTGGCCAAATCCTGCTCGAGCGCCTCGCCCTCGGGCCCGAGGATGAAGCGCGCGGAATCGAGGACGCGGCCGGCGGCGTCCATGAGCTCGGCTCGCAACGCGGCGTGCTGACGCGCGAGGTCGAGGAAGGGAATCATCGGATCTTGCCCGCCGTGGGCTGTCCGGTCGCACCGGTGAGCGCGCCGATGCCGGTCCCGGTCGTGATCGGCGCGCCCAGCCCGAGCAGGTTGACCGCGAACCGAAGCTCGTCCCCCCGCGTGCTGCGCTGGACGTACTCGATGCTGAAGGCCCAGCACTGGTACTTGAAATCCACGCCGTAGCGATTCTCGACGAAGGTGTCGGTGTGAAGATCCCAGTTCGTGATGAACCGGCCGGTGGCCCAGCGCGTCAGGTCCGCGGTCACGCTGCCCTGAAAGAAGTTGGTCTGGTCGGACCTGTTGTAACGCGTGCCCACGGAGGCCGTGACGGCGGGCAGGGTCAGGGCGATGTCGGTGGTGCCCGTCTGGAAGCCGCTCTCGTATGGACTCAGGCTCGTCTCGCCCCGGAATCTCACGATCCGCGAGGGATCGACGATGAGCTCCCCCGTGATATTGCCAAACGGCCGGCTGTCGTTGAGGAAGTCGTAGGTCTGGCCGACCGTGAAGCGCAGGAACTCCCACCGCTGCGCCTCGGTGCCCTCGGGCGCGATCGTGCGCAGGCGCACGCGGTTGATCAGCGAGTAGGTCAACAGGCTCGTGTGGGGAATGACGTCGAGGGGACTGCCCCATTGGGGGATCTTGGTGAAGTGGTTGCCCTGAATCGAGGTGTAGTTGACGTGGGGCTCGATCGAGTGAAGCGCCGCGTCGACGTTGTTCCGGCCGCCGATGTCATAGGCGCGGGCGGCGCGCGCCTCGAAGTCGGCGCCCGTCTCCACCAGCGTGCGCACCCGGGGGTCGTTGTTCACCGTCTCCACGGTCACTCCGTCCAGGCCGGTGCGCGAGCCCGTCACGGTCTTGTCGTAGGCGGTGACGCGGCCGCCCACGAATGGCGACACAGTGAAGAAGCCGAACACGCTGACGGGCCGCGTGACGCGCGAGTGGACGTCGACGCGCGCGCCTTCGGAGCCGATGTCGCGGACGACGTTCGTGGCCTGGCTATCGAAGTCCCACAGGAACCCCGGCAGGCCGGGGATCGGGGTGCGGTTGCGGACGACGGTGATCTCGGGGAGCCGATTCAACTCGATCGGCACCGGGGTGGTGAGGTCCTGGTACCAGTACAGGTTGCCGACGACGTTCCAGTTCTGGGTCGTCCACGTCAGGAAGATGTTGGAGTCCAAACGCTGCGCGCTGCGCTGGTACAGCGCGTCGCCGTAGTCGCGCAGGAGCTGGTCGTCGCTGGCGCCGTTGATGTCGGCCTTGAAGACGAGGCCCGGCCCCAGCAGGGCAGTGTGCTGGAATCGCCAGAAACCACGGTTGTCGTCGTGGTTGGTTCCCGTCTCGTTCACGTTGTATTCCTTCACGAAGAACCCGGCGGCGTTGCCACGCGCGGTGTCCGAGAGGACGTAGCGGGCCTCGGCCGAGCCCCCCGTCCCGCGCTTCGTGTACTCGCTCAGCGTGACCGTGGCGTCCACGTTGTCGGCGATGGCCCAGTAGAAGGGCAACTCGAGGAAGGCACCCTTGAAGCTGGAGGAGCCGAAGCGCGGGAACAGGAACCCGGTCTGGCGCTCGCGCCGGATGGCGGCCGAGAAGAACGGAAACACGGGGAGCAGCGGGATGCTCTCGACCCAGAAGGCCGCGCCGCGTCCGACGAGCCCTTCCTCGAGGTCCACGTCGGCTTCGCGGAAGCGGAACGACCACGCCGGCGGGTCCGATTCGCAGGTGGTGAACACGCCGCGGCGCACGTGGTACCGGCCCTCCCCGAGCCGCTCCATCCGCTCGCCGTCGATGCGGTAGTACGGCGAGACGCTGCTGCGCGCCTCGTGGACGACCCCCGTCCCCGACTTCAGGTTGTACTCGATGCGCTCGCCGACGAGACGGTCGATGCCGTCGTAGAGGAGGGCGCGGCCCTCGGCCACCGCGGCGCCGGTCTCGCGGTTGATCTCGACACGGTCGGCCAGCAATCGGGCCGTTCCCTTGGTGATCTCGACGTTGCCGGTCGCGATGATGAGGTTGTCGGCCGTGATCTCCTCGAGGCGATCGGCGAGGATCGTCACGTCACCGCTCGGCGTGGTCACGGTGGCGGTCGCCCCCTGCCCCACGGCCGGTGGGGGACGAAGCGCGTGACCGGCCATGAGTAGGCCGGTGAAGATGATCACGACGGATCGCATATGCTCGATCAAGTGTGCCGAAAGTCCTCACGAAAAAAGGGGCCCTATGCTACCAGCCCGCTTTTCGACGGGGCAAGGGTTATCGCCCCCGCCGCCGAGGTGAGCGAGGACTTCCCCCACGAGGAAGAGCGAGCCGGCAACACAAACGATGGGGGTGCGAGCGTCCCGCATGGCCACGTCTAGTGCCTCGGCCGAGGAGTGCGTCACCTGGCCGACCGCGGGCAGCGATTGGGGATCGGCGGCCCTCGGGTGAGCGGCCCGGGTCAGGACGATGCGAGTGGCCACCGGGGCCAGGGCGGCGAGGATGGCGGCGCTGTCCTTGTCGGCCGACACGCCGAGGACGAGGGTGATGGGGGTCTCGCCGAACACGTCGCGCAGCGAGGTGGCGAGCGCCCGCGCGCCGGACGGATTGTGAGCGCCGTCGAGCACGAGCGTCGGTCGCCCCGGTACCACCTGGAAGCGTCCAGGCCAGCGCGCGCGGGCGAGGCCGTCGCGGATCGCGCTCTCGCCGGCGTCGAGGTGGCGGGCGGCCGCCACGGCGACGAGCGCGTTCGATGGCTGGTAGCTTCCGAGCAAGCCGAGATGTGCGTCCGGCAACCTCCAGTCCGGGCCGGCGCAGGTGATCACCTGTCCCTTGACGCTCCGTTCGTGGACGCCGACGTGGAGGTCGCGGCCCTCGAGGAGCAACGGAACGCGAGCCGCTGCCCCGTGGCGGACCACGACGGACTCGACCTCGGCGTGTTGTGCGGCCGAGACGGCGAGGCCGCCACGAATGATGGCCGCCTTCTCGCCGGCGATGGCCGTGAGGGTCGTGCCGAGGTAGGCCTCGTGGTCGCGATCGATGCGGGTCAGCACGGTCACGGCCGGGACGCCGACCGTCGTCGCGTCGAGCCGGCCACCCATCCCGACCTCGAGGACCGCGACGTCCACGGCCTCGCGCGCGAAGTGGTCGAGGGCGAGCGCCGTGGTCGCTTCGAACATCGTCGCGTCGAAACGGGCGACGAGCGTGCCCAGCGCGTCCACGCCGTCCACCACGGCGTCCGGCGTGATCGGCTCGCCGTCCACACGGATCCGCTCGCGAAAGGAGACCAGGTGGGGCGAGGTGTAGAGGCCGACACGGCGACCGGCCGCCTTCAGCATCGCGGCCAGCAAGGCCGAGGTCGAGCCCTTGCCGTTGGTGCCGCCGACCTGCACGATCGTGAATCGCTCTTCGGGATGGCCAAGCGCGGCCAGTAGCCCTTCGATACGCTCGAGCCCCGGCCGCATGCCCGCGTGCTCGCCGCCGCGAAGGGCGAGCAGCCGGGCAACCGCCTCGGCGTAGGTCATCCGGAGGACGTCGGCTGATCCGCGAAGAACGAGAGCAGGCGGCGGAGCGTGTCCCGGAGCTGGCCGCGCTCGACGATGAGGTCGAGCTGGCCGTGCTCGAGGAGGAACTCGGAACGCTGGAAGCCGTCGGGCAACGGCTGGCGGATCGTCTCGGCGATCACGCGTGGGCCGGCGAAGCCGATGAGCGCGCGCGGCTCGGCCAGGATCACGTCCCCCAGCATCGCGAAGCTGGCGGTGACGCCGCCGGTCGTGGGATCGGTGAGCAGCGAGATGTAGGGCAGCCGTTGCTCGCCGAGCCGCTGGAGAGCGGCCGAGGTCTTCGCCATCTGCATCAGCGAGAGGATGCCCTCCTGCATGCGGGCGCCCCCGGACGCCGACACGATGATGACGGGCAGATGCTTGGCGACCGCGAGCTCGATCGCCCGCGTGAGCTTCTCGCCCACGGCCGAGCCCATGCTGCCGCCGAGATACGCGAACTCGAAGGCGGCCACCACGACCGAAAAGCCGCCCACCCGGCCGACGCCGGTGACGACGGCCTCCGTCGTGCCGGTCTTCTCGCGCGCCGCCCGCACGCGGTCGCGGTACCGCTTCGTGTCCTTGAAGCCGAGCGGATCGGCAGGCACGACGGCGCCGTCGCGCTCCTCGAACGTGCCGTGGTCGATGAGCTGGGCGAGGCGCTCGTGCGCGGTGATGCGGAACGCGTAGCGACACTTCGGACACACGCGGCCCGCCCGCTCGACCTCCGCGCGATACACGATCTCCTTGCACGAGTCGCACTTGATCCACAGGCCCTCGGCGATGACGACCTTCTTGCCCTTCGCCTCGGCAGGCTCGTCCTTGCGACGGAACCAGACCACTGATCAGCTCCCCCGCACGAATCTGCTCTTCGATACCCCGCCCGACGTCGGCCCGCTCCCCCGTCACGCCGGTGATCGACACGAGATAGACGAAGCCTCGACTCGCCCGCGCGATCACGCGCAGGCGATCCCGCGTGGAGGTGGGAGCGACGAGATGGATGACGTCGAGCCCGACCCGGCCCGCTTCGGTGGCCAGCGGCGCCGCCTCTTCGGGGGGCAGGTCGGCGACGATGACGCCGTCCACGCCGACCTTGGCGGCGGTTTCCGCGAACGCCGGCAAGCCGAACTGGAGCACCGGGTTGTAGTACGTGAGGAGCACGATGGGGGCTCGTACGTCGGCGCGCAGCGACTTCACCAGCTCGAACACGCGGATCATCGACGTGCCGCCGGCGAGCGCACGCTGGGCGGCCCGCTGGATGACGGGTCCGTCGGCGAGCGGATCGGAGAACGGCACACCCAGCTCGACGACGTCGGCGCCGCGACGCTCGGCCTCAGCCACGAGTCGGCCCGTGGCCTCGAGCGACGGATCGCCAGCTGTGAAGTAGGTCACCAGCGCGCGCTCACCACGCGCCCGCAACCGCGTAAACGTCGCGTCGAGTCGACTCACGGCGCGCTCCGGCCCAGCGCCTTGGCCACGACCTGGACGTCCTTGTCGCCCCGCCCGGACAGGCCCACGACAATCGCCTTCGTTCGCGGCAACGTCTTCGCGAGCTGGACGGCGTAGGCGACGGCGTGAGCCGATTCGAGCGCCGGCATGATGCCCTCCAGGCGGGCCAGGGCCTGGAAGCCTTCGAGCGCTTCCTCGTCGGTGATCGAGACGAACTCGAAGCGACCACTGTCCTTGTAGTAGGCGTGCTCGGGGCCGACGCCCGGATAATCGAGGCCCGCGGAAATCGAGTGCGCGGTGGCGATCTGTCCGTCGTCGCTCTGGAGCAGGTACGTCATGCAGCCGTGGAGCACGCCGACCCGGCCCGCGCTGAGGCTGGCGCCGTGCTGGCCGCTCGCGACACCATGCCCTCCCGCCTCTACCCCGATGATGCGGACGCGACGGTCGCCGATGAACGGATGGAAGAGGCCGATGGCGTTGGAACCGCCCCCCACACAGGCGATCAACACGTCGGGCAGGCGCCCGATCATCTTGCGCGCCTGACCGCGCGCCTCTTTTCCGATGACGGCGTGGAAGTCGCGCACCATCACCGGATAGGGATGCGGGCCGAGCGCCGAGCCGAGGAGATAGTACGTCGTGCGGACGTTGGTTACCCAGTCGCGCAGCGCCTCGTTGATCGCGTCCTTCAGCGTGCGGCTCCCGGTCTCGACCGGCGTGACCTTGGCGCCGAGCAGGCGCATGCGGAAGACGTTCAGGGCCTGGCGCTCGACGTCCTCGGCCCCCATGTAGACCTCGCACTCGAGGCCCAGGAGCGCGGCCGCCGTCGCCGTGGCCACGCCGTGCTGGCCCGCGCCGGTCTCCGCGATGAGCCGGCCCTTCTTCATGCGCGCGGCGAGCAGCCCCTGCCCCAGCACGTTGTTGATCTTGTGGGCGCCGGTGTGGCAGAGATCCTCGCGCTTGAGATAGATGCGCGCGCCGCCGACGTGCTCGGAGAGGTGATGGGCGAAGTAGAGCGGCGTGGGCCGGCCGGCGTAGTGGCGCAGCAGCGCCGCCAGCTCGGCTCGGAAGCGGCCATCGCGCTGCGCGGACTCGTACGCCTTGGTCAGCTCGACGAGCGGCGCCATGAGGGTCTCGGGAACGAAGCGGCCACCGAAGCGACCGAAATGGCCTCCGGCATCGGGGAGCGCGCGCTGGCGTGCCGCGGTCATCCGACTCGCCTCGCCTCGGCCAGGAAGCGCCGGACCTTCGCCGGGTCCTTGGTGCCGGGCTCGCTCTCCACGCCAGAGTTGACGTCGACCGCGTACGGTCGAACGATCTCGATCGCGCGAGCCACGTTGTCGGGATTGAGTCCCCCCGACAGGATGATCCGCACGCGGTTCGCGTCGACGCGCCGGGCCAGGTGCCACTCGATCGGCTCGCGCGTTTCCCCCTCGCTCCAGCGCGCGGCGCTGTCGAGCAAGATTGCCGCGCCGACGTGCTGGTATCGCAACACTTCGCTCAGCTCGCGCACGCGGTACTCAGGCAGCCCCTCGATCGTCGAGGCCGGGGGGAGCTTGATCGTCTTGATGACGGGCAGCGTGTAGTCGGCGAGGTCCTCGGGCGTTTCCTGGCCGTGGAACTGGAGCGCCCGCAGCCCGCACGCCTCGGAGACGGCCTTGACGTGGCCGGCGGAATGATCCCAGAAGACTCCCACCGGCGTGACGAACGGCGGCAGCCGCCGGATGATGGGGGTCGCCTGCTCGGGCGTGACGAAGCGTGGCGTCTTCTCCACGAAGATGAAGCCGAGCGCATCGGCGCCGGCATCCACGGCGGTCATCGCGTCCCGGAGATTCGTGATGCCGCAGACCTTGACGCGGATCATGAACAATGGGGGGGGCGAGACGCCCCCCCCATTTCCCCCCCGGCTCGCGCGGAGTGACTCGGAGCGTCCACAGCCCCCAGGGTTTGCGCGGCCTGACTTGGAACTCCCATTTCCCCCCCGGCTCGCGCGGAGTGACTCGGAGCGTCCACAGCCCCCAGGGTTTGCGCGGCCT
>WNGM01004534.1_pt1 | contig 10950 bp, 8 predicted proteins | sample 5400571 | NCBI WGS metagenome assembly WNGM01 (sample SAMN13153378, study PRJNA577476) | soil metagenome | isolation source: 100 cm soil or saprolite under Garry oak tree replicate 2 | place: USA:California | collected 2016-06-15 | reverse complement strand
CGACCGACGTCGGACCGCTTTTCAGCGAGACGCAGCGGGACGAGATCGAAGCGCAGGTGCGGGATGCGGTCCGGAAGGGCGCGAAGATCGAGGTCGGCGGGAAGAGGATGCGGCGAGACGGATGGTACTTCGAACCGACCCTGCTGACGCGGGTGTCGAAAGAGATGCGCGTCCTGCGGGAGGAGACGTTCGGCCCCGTCGCGCCCGTCGTCGCCGTGGCGGGCCTGGACGCCGCGATCCGCGAGGCCAACGACTCCGAGTTCGGCCTCGGCGCGAGCGTCTGGACGCGGAACCTCGCCCGAGCCGACGAGATCGCTACCCGCATGGAGTCGGGCATGGTCTTCGTCAACGGCACGGTGAAGTCGGATCCGCGCATGCCGTTCGGGGGGGTGAAGCACAGCGGCATCGGACGCGAGCTGAGCCGCTACGGCCTCCTGGAGATGGTGAACATCAAGACCGTCCAAATCTTTCCCTCGGATTCAGGAGGGACGGCCGGGCGGCCGAACACGGAATAGCCACGGCCGCGGTGGGGAAACCCGATTCGGGAGGCGTCCCTTCGTCGGCCGACGGGTTTATATCTTCTCCTGCCTAGCTACCATGGGGGGAGCGCGATGATCGTTGTGGATCGAGGCCTCGACGCCCGTTCGCTCTGCGCGGTACTGCTCGTCGGCATCGCGCTGTTGCTCGCCTCTGGGAACGGGATGGGGGCGAGTCCGCCGCGGCCCCTCAACGGATCGTTCGCCCCGCCACATCACGACAGCGGACGAGATACGAACGGCAACGGTCTGTACGATTTCCTGCTCGTCAACGCAAGCATCACGGTCGACATCGCAGACAACTACACCGTCGATGGCCATCTCCACGATTCGAACTTCACGCTATCCGTGTTCAACGGGACGTCGAGATACCTCGGTCCCGGCTCGTGGGTCGTTACCGTCTTCTTCAGCGGTCCCGCGATCAATGCGAGCGGTGTCGACGGTCGGTACACGGTGGACCTGAGCCTGTGGAACTCGGCCTTCACCCTGTTGGACACCGACGTCTACACGACCAATCCATACAACCACTCGCAATTTGATGCTCCGCGGGCGGAATTTGCGCCTCCCTATGCCGACTTCGGCCTCGACACGGACGGTGACGGGCTCTTCAACGCCCTGAATGTGAATGTGAGCCTGACGGTAGGTACGGCGGGCAATTACATCGTCACGGGCTTCCTGCACGACGCGAGCTTTACGCTCGCGCTCTCTGCCTTCAGCTCCCGCATGCTCGACCCCGGGTCCCACACGGTCGTCCTTTCTTTCCCCGGGAGTCAGCTGAATGCGTCCGGCATCGACGGCCCCTACACCGTCGAGCTCAGCCTCTACGTCACGAGGACGTTCGAGTTCCTGGACTCGGACCGATACCTCACGGCGGCGTACAGCCATCTCGAGTTCGAGGAACCGCCATCGATGGTCTCGAACTACGCGACCGCGGCGCCGTCGATCGATGGTGCGTTCGCAGCGGGGGAGTGGGCGGACGCGCACATCGAGAGCTTGACGGCCATCCCGGGGAACGCCGTGCCGGCCTTGCTGCTCGTGATGAACGACGACGGCTTCCTGTACATCGCGTACGACGCCGTCGGCGACACGACCAGGGACTCGCGTGATGTCGCCTCGATCTCGTTCGACACCGGGAACGACGGAATCGGCACGAGCGGACATGAAGATGAGTTCGTCCAGGGTGGTTGGGCTCCGAATAACCAGGCCCATTACGTCTTCACCCAATCCAACAATTGGAGCCTGCGCGACTCGCCGTTCGACCCGAGTCTGCCGAACCAGGCAGGCCTTGCCGGCGCGTGGGGATTCAACTCGAGTCCTGTGGAAGGTACGGCCCATCGGATCTACGAATTCAAGATCCCGCTCGCCCTCCTCCGTGCAGCGCCCGGGGACACCCTTGGGTTCTTCGGCGGCAGCCAGCCCGCGCCGGGCCTCTACGACGACACGGCTTTCGGATGGAGCCTGTGGCCCGAGGCGGGCGGGGGGGCGATCCCGCTCGATGCGTACGGCGACCTGATCCTCGCGAATCCGCCCGACACCGTGGCGCCGACGATCTCGATCACGTCGCCGAGCCCCGGCGCGTTCGTGCCCGTGAACTCGGTAACGCTCTCCTGGACGGCTTCCGATCTCGGCTCCGGACTCGATCATTTCGAGGTCGCGGTCGACGGGGGGGCTCCGGTCGTCCTTCCCGCGGACGCGACCTCGTACACGAAGAGCGGCCTCGCCGACGGGCCTCACACGTTCGTCATCACGGCATTTGACGCCGCCGGAAACTCACAGCCCGCTTCCGTGACCGTGAGCGTCGACACGACCCCGCCCTCGCTTCAAATCACGGGGCCCTCGGCCGGTGCCTTGATCGGGTCTGCCACCGTCGAGGTCACGTGGTATGCCTCGGACGCCGGTTCGGGACTTGCGGAAATTCAGGTCCGCCTCGACGGCGGATCGCCGGTCACCCTGCCGGGGACCGCGACGAGCCACACCTTCACCGGAGTTTCCGACGGCACGCACACGATCACCGTGACCGGCGTCGACCAAGTCGGCCACTCGGCCGTCGCGACCGCGACCGTAACCGTGGACACGACCGACCCGGACGTCGCAATCGTCTCGCCCGCCTCGGGAAGTGTAATCAGTTCCTCCCAGGTCACCACGGTGTTCTCGACGGGAGACGCGACTTCCGGCGTCGAGCGCGTGGAGATCAGCGTCGACGGCGGACCAGCCCAGAGCCTCGGCGCTTCCGAGACCTCCCACGTCATCACGAGCTTAGCGGACGGACCCCACACCGTGACGCTGACGGTCTTCGACCGCGCGGGGAACTCCGCGACCACGACCGTCTCGTTCCGCGTCGACACCTCGTTCTTCAGTCCCTCCGGGCCGTACGGCGCCGGGGGAATCGCGGCGCTGGCGATCGTAATCGTCGTGGCGGCCCTCGCCGCCATCTTCGTCCTTCGGAGGCGACGAGGGTCGAAGCCGCCGCGCGCGCCGCGGTCGCCGCCGTCGGCCTGACCGACGCCCTCGGCCCTCCGATGGGAATGAGCCACCGCGCGTTCGGCTGGATCGAAGAGGATTCAAGTAGCCCTTGGCCCCATCGGCCGACCCTTGTCTCGCCGCCGTCGTGTCGCGGTCGTGCTCTCCGTCGCGATCGTCGCCGCGGTGATTGCCGGCTTCGCAGCGACCCATCTCCAGACGTCGCCGTCGTCGGCCGTCAACGAGCCGCCACCCCCTCCCCCGCCACCGCCGCCGGAGCCCTCGCCGTGTCCGAGATCGGTGGGCCTCTGCATCGAACGCAACGTGACCCGGGTCATCGACGGAGATACTCTCGACGTCGAAGGCGGTGTCCGAATCCGGCTCGTGCTCGTGGATGCGCCGGAGCTGAACGAGACCGGCGGCCCGGAAGCCCGGGATTACCTCACGGGCCTGTGTCTCGGAACGCGCGCCCTCGTCGACGAAGACGATCTGCAGATCGGCGGCGACCGCTACGGCCGAATCCTCGCGGTCGTCTATTGTGGCGGGACAAACGCGAATGCCGCGATGATCTCATCCGGCCACGCGCTTCCCTACTACCTCTATTGCGCTGCGAGTGAGTTCGGCGGCGCGGGATGGACAGGATGCGCCTCTCCCCCCCAGGGCGCTTGCGATCCTGCGTACCCCGACCTCTGCATCCCTCCACCGCCGCCCGACTTGGATTGCGCGGACATCCCGTACCGGAATTTCCGGGTGCTGCCTCCTGACCCCCATCACTTCGATGGCGACGGGGACGGAATCGGATGCGAGACGTAGCCCTCGCCGGTCCGGAGCGCTGCCGTCGGTTGGTTGGAGACAGGCTACCGACCGGACGCGCTTCACGATCGCCGTTCCGCGGCGAGTGACACTGGCGGTGCAGCAAGCTTAATAGCCGCGACATAGGGTGGCCAGACTCCTTGAGTGAAGCGGTCATCTCGACATCCTTGGAATCGGCGAAGCGTCTGGCGGTCACGAAGCAGTGCCTCGCGGGCAACGTGCCGCGAAAACCGAAGAGGGAGCACATCCTGTCCGTGGTGCGCGACCTTTGCTATGTTCAGTGGGACCCCATCGGCGCCGTCGCACCATCCCACGTCATCTCCTTCTGGAGCCGCATCGGGGATTTCCGGTTGTCGGACCTCGATGGATTGCTGTGGGAGACGAAGGAACTCTTCTTGCACTGGACTCCCATCGCATCCATCGTGCTGATGGAGGACTATCCAATCTATGCTTCGATGATGAGAAGGTATCCGGAGTCCCTCTCCGATTCTTGGGGAGGACAGAAGAAGAGAGCGCGGGCTTTCTTTGCCGCGCACGCCGAACTGCGGCGGAGAATATTGAATGAGCTCAAGAAGGGACCGCTCGGACTCAGCGAATTCAGGGACTACGTCCGGACGAAGAGAAGTACCAACGGATGGTCTTCCGGAAGCGACGTCTCGGCCATGCTCTTCCATCTCCTCATGAGCGGAGACGTAATGATCGTCGGCCACCGGGGATACCAGAGCATCTGGAGCCTCTCCGAAGAATTCCTGCCGCCTCAGGTGAAGCGGCAAGAACTGACGGAGGAAGAATTCGAGCGTGAGGCGGCCCAAAGGGCCATCCGGGCCCTCGGGACCGCGACACCCCGCGAGATCCACCTGTACTTTCCACGCGGCCGATACCTGGACTTGAAGAAGACCCTCACACAGCTCCAAGAAGCATCGGTCATCCACCGGGTTCACGTTGCCGACCTCAGTGGCAGAGATGAGAGGTATGTCCATGATCAAGACGTCCCACTCCTCGAATCGATGAGTGCGGACGGGTGGCAGCCGAGGATGACCCTGTTGGCTCCTTTCGACACTCTTATCAACAGCACGGGGAGGACGGATCGACTGTTTGGCTTCCACTACATCCACGAAAACTTCCTGCCGCCGAACAAAAGGAAATTCGGGACCTACGTGCACCCGATCCTGTGGGGGGACCGGCTCATCGGCAGAGTAGATCTGCTCCTGGACAAGAAGAACGAGAAGCTCTTGGTCAAGTCGGTCCACGCGGAGCGCGGCGCTCCCGGCGACAAGGATGTCTCCTCGAAAATCGGCGAGACGATCGAGGCGTTCGCGGGATTTCTCGGGGCGAAGGAAGTCGCATACTCGGCTCGCGTCCCGACCGCCTGGAAGAGTTCCCTTCGCTGACTGGATTCGGTGCTCGCGATGAAGACTGAGACGAGATTCGTGCTCTCGAGGGCGTTTCAGCGCAGGACTAAGGGCGTCGCGTGTCGACGACACAGAACGGATTGCCGTCAGGGTCCGCGAGGACGACGAAGTCCTCCCCCGGATCCGGGGAGCGATGGAGAGATGCTCCGAGGGCCATGAGTCGTTTCACTTCTCCTTCCTGGTCATCGGTATAGAGGTCCAAGTGATGTCGATACTCCTCCAGATGTCCCTCGTTGGTCTGGTTCAAGGAGACGTTGGGCCCTCGCCCCCCGGGATCTTTCAAGATGACCCAGCCACCCTCCGGCGGCCGCGCCGGCACATAATGGAGGGCTTGTTGCCAAAAGTCCATCATGCGGGTGAAATTGTCACAGTCAATCACGATGGAGCCGATTCGAACTCCGCTTCCTGTCATGGCGACGCACTGCGAACCTCAACGGTCAAACATCCTATTGCCATTATGCGTTGGAAGCCTCGACGAGGGGACGCTGAGGGGGAGATTCGAACTCCCGAGGGCCTTGCGGCCCACCAGATCTCAAGTCTGGCGCGTTTGACCGGGCTTCGCTACCTCAGCGGGCCGCGCATCGTCCGAAGCCGGAAATACCTTCTCCCCTCCGTCATCGGGAGGGGAGCAGCGGCACCGCGTCGAGCTCGATCGCGATGACCGGCTGCACCAGGCTGTACGCCTCGAGGATCCGCGGATGGATCTCGCCGAATCGACCGAGGTCGCGCCCCACCGACCGGACAGCGGCCGCTCGTCCGGCGATGAAGGTGTCGTCCTCCACCGCCTCCACGTCCGCTTCGTGGCCGACGTCGCGCATCAGGCTGAGCACAAGCGACTTCGCTTCCGTGAAGGAGGCCTTGTGGTGCATCGCCGCGGTGGCGACCCGTCGCACGTTGCGCGCTTCCAGTACGACGTCCGCGATCTCGAAGATCCGCTGCGGGAGCTCCCGGTGCTTGTTCAAGCGGAAGATGTTCAGGAGCGCGGGCAAGAGCGACGAGCGCAGCGTCGTGAAATCCTCCGAGATCGGATTCGCGATGATCGCCCGCGGCGCGGTCGGGAACGAGTCTCGGGCGGATGCGACGGTCAGCGACATGACTTCCTGATAGCCATAGCCGATGAGCAATTCGCGAAGCGCTTCCGAGAGGTCGTTCGCGGCGAGCGACGCCCCAATCGTCTGCCGCTGAGGCAGGCCCCGAGGGTAGCGATCGTAGCCGAAGGCGATCGCGAGATCCTCGGCGAGGTCGTCCTCGTGCAGGAGGTCGAGTCGGTAGGCGGGCGACCGCACCCGGATCACCTCGCCGTCCGGGTGTGCGTCGTGGCGCATCCGCGCGAGGAGGTCGACCGCCTCCTTCGGCCGGAGGGAGAGCCCGAGGAGGGCGTTCGCCCGATCGAGATGCACCGTGTGCTCGCTCGGCGACAGGTCCGGCGTCTCCATCGTCCGATCGGAGTACCGGGTGTGGACCGTCTCGATCCGACCGCCCCGTTCCGAAAGGGACGTCGCCACGATCGCCAGGGAGCCCCGCACCGCGTCGAGGTCCGTGCCCGTCACGTCGATGAAGACGTTCCGCGTCTCCCCCGTGAGCTGGGTCCGGATGCCGTTGATCACCGGCGGAAAGCTGAGGACTTCGCCGTGGGCGTCCGTGATGAGCGGGAACCGCGGTTTCGAGGAGACGAGGTGCGCGTACTCGCGGCCCTTCGGGTGCTTCGCCAGGATGTCGGTGAGGTCCATCTCCTCCGCGAGCCCGAGCGGCGTGAAGCGCACGCTCTTTGGGGGGACCGCGCGGTAGGCGAACGGCGGCGCTACCCGGTCGAGATCGTGGACCCCGATCGCGACCTTCTTGCGGCGCCTCCCGACCGTCAGGTGGAGTTTCTCCTGGAGGTCGACGAGGGACCGGAGCAGCGCGTCGTCCATCTCGAGGCCGCGCACGATGCCGCCGACCGCGTACGGCCGGACGTCGGCGACGCTCGGGTCCACGACGAAATCGATGCCGGACGATGCGAGGCGATACGCCCGCAGCCCCGGTTCGAGACCGAGGTATCCCCGGAGCGCGCGCGCGATTCCTTCGACCGAGTAGAGGTCGGGCCGGTTCGGGAAGATGTCGAACGTCATGACGTCGCCCTCGACGCCTTCGGGCCCTGCGCCCATGAAGGTGATCCGGTCGACGCACTCCTCGAGGCTGAGTCGCTTCCCGAGCAGCTCGATCAGGTCGTCGTGGGGCACGTCGACGTTCGTCAAGGACGCTGCGGATGAAATTTGACTATTAATAACGTTTCAGACGGGGCGTAAGGAAAAAGGAGAAGGTGTGGCGGTCCGCGACTACTTCGCGGCTGCAGCCGCGCCGTGCGCGCCCTTGGCGACGGCGGCAACGGCCGCACCGATCCCGCCACCCGCGGCACCTCCTGCCAGCGCGTTCTTCACGGCCGTCACGACGTCGTAACCGTGGGTCGTCGGCGGGATGTGCTGAAGCGCGATCGCGAGCCCGGGGATGTCCCCGTGCGTCGCCGCGGACGCGGCGCCGAGCGCCACGGCCCCGACGGCGGCTCCGATCGCAGCGGCGATCCCGAGGGATATCAGGTCCGTCACCTCCATCCGAGGGGTGGAGCCTGGGAGGCTAAAGCGTTTATGGTACGACGGTCGAAAGCCCCTGAACCACCTAGGCTCGTCGAGAGCCAGGCCCACAACAGCCCCTGGGCAAATCGCCACCAGTACGGAGGCAGGCACTGGGCCATACCTCTACTTAGAGGTACGAGACCGAGTCCTTCGGGCGCGGCGTGCCACGGGCTCGAGGTCGTCGAGCGGCCAAACCTTCGGACAATGTTCAAGTAACCTCCCGAAATGTTCGCCCCACCAGCAACAAATCCGGGACGATGGAGGTTCGAAGGCGATGGACGGAGACCGAGCGATCGGAATCGCGGGCGTGGGCAAGATGGGGGAGGCCCTGGTACGAGGCCTCGTCACCGGCCGTGTCGTGCCGCCCTCGCAGGTCTTCGTGAGCGACGCGGTCCCGCCTCGTGCGAGGGAAATCGCCGCGAAATACGGCGTCGGCTACGTCGACACGACCTCTGCGCTCGCAGGACGATCCGACATCCTCGTGCTTGCCGCGAAGCCGAAGGACATGCCCGCCCTCGTCGATTCGATCGCGGACCATCTGAAGGAAGATGGCCTCGTCGTTACTCTCGCAGCGGGCGTCAGGACCTCATTCATTGAGCGGGTTCTCCGGGGCCGTGGACGCGTCGTCCGGATCATGCCGAACCTCGCGTGCGCCGTCGGCGAGGGCGCGTCTGCCTTCGCCCTCGGGAAGACTGCGACGGAACATGATGCGCTCGTCGTCGAGGAGATGTTCGGGTCCCTCGGCCGAGTGACAATCGTGGATGAGCCGATGCTCGATGCCGTCACCGGGCTCAGTGGCAGCGGACCCGGCTTCATCGCGGCCCTGGCACACTACATGATCGAGGGCGGCGTCCGGTCCGGATTGCCTCGGGACGTCGCGACGAAACTCGCGCTCCAGACGATGAAAGGGACCGCGGAGCTCCTGCTGATCGACGGGCTCGAGCCGATGAAGTTGTATCAGATGGTCGCGACCCCGAACGGGACCACGATGGCCGGGTGGTCCGTCATGGAAAGTCGCGGGGTGCCGCAAGCAATCAGCGACGGCATCGTGGCGGCGTCGAAACGCGCAGCGGAACTCGCCGAGGAGACGGCCCGCGCCCACGGCTAGACGGAGGGACGCGGCTCGAAGAATTCCGCCATCTCCCGCGAGATGAAGCCGACGATTATCGCCTTTGGCGGCTATCCGCAGAGGGCGCCTTGCGACGCGGATCCCACGAGCCTCGCGTATTTCGCGAGGGCCCCTGACGCATACCGCGGGGAGGGGCGGGCCCATCCCCGGAGCCTCTGACGGGCCTCGTCATCCGTCAAGTCCACGCGCAACGTTCGCTTCGGGACATCGATTTCGATCGGATCCCCGTCGCGCACTCCCGCCAGCAACCCGCCGTCCCACGCTTCGGGCGAGACGTGCCCCACCATGAGGCCGCGCGTTGCTCCGGAAAAGCGGCCGTCCGTGACAAGTGCCACGTCTTCGCCAAGTCCTTGACCGACCAGGGCCGCGGTGATCGCGAGCATCTCCCGCATCCCCGGCCCGCCCTTCGGGCCTTCGTACCGGATCACGAGGACGTCCCCAGGGTGAATCGCCCGCCCTTGCGCCGCTTGGAACGCGGCCTCCTCGCCCTCGAACACCCTCGCCGGACCCCGATGCACGATGCGCTTGACCATCGCGGTCTTCACGACAGCGCCATCGGATGCGAGATTGCCGCGGAGGACGGCGATCGTCCCGGTCGGGCTGATGGGATCTGCGAGGGGGCGCACGATGTCGCCCGGGATCTTGGCGGGAGCAATCCGCAACCGCTGAGCGATCGTCTCCCCGGTCGCCGTCAGCGCGTCCGGATGAAGCCGACCCGCATCGAGGAGGCGCCGCAACACACCTGGCACGCCTCCCGCCCGGTGGAGGTCCGCCATGACGTACCTACCCCCGGGTTTCATGCTGACGAGGTGCGGGGTCTTCCTTGCGATGGCATCGAATTCGTCAAGGGTCAGGGAGACCCCCGCTTCGTGGGCGATCGCGAGGAGATGGAGGACTGCGTTCGTTGATCCTCCCATCGCGGCGTCGAGCGTGATCGCGTTTTCGAACGCCTCGTGCGTCAGGCAGTCCCGCGGCTTGATGCCCAGTTCCAACGTCTTCATGACGGCGAGACCGACTTTCTCGGAATGCGCTTCCCGTTCCGGATCCACTTGCGGGATCGCCGCATCACCGGGCAGGGTGAGGCCGAGCGCCTCCGCGCAGGACGCCATGGTGTTGGCGGTGAAGAGCCCCGCGCACGTGCCCGCGCCCGGGCACGCCGACCGCTCGAGCTCGTCCAGCTGAGCGGCCGACATCGTCCCGGCGGCGAACGCGCCGACGGCTTCAAAGACGTCCTGGATCGTGACGTCGCGGCCCTCGAATCTCCCCGGGAGCATCGGTCCCCCGTACGTGAAGATCGAAGGCACGTTCAGCCGGGCCATCGCCATGATCGAACCGGGGATCGACTTGTCACATGCCGCGCAAGCAACGAGGGCGTCGTAGCGGTGCGCGTGCATCATCAACTCGATCGAGTCGGCGATGACCTCGCGGCTGACGAGGGACGCCCGCATACCCTCGTGGCCCATGGCGATCGCGTCCGACACGGTGATCGTCATGAATTCCCGCGGCGTGCCGCCGACCTCCCGGACAGCCGCCTTGACGCGCCGCGCGACCCGATCGAGATTGAGCTGGCACGGCGTCGCCTCGTTCCACGTGTTCGACACGCCGACGAGGGGCCGCGCGAGATCTTCGTCGGAGAGGCCCATGCCCCGCATCATCGCGCGTGCCGGGGCGCGCGCGGGACCTTCCGTCACCTCCCAGCTGCGGTGCTTCAGCCGCTTCGGATCCCCCATCGTCTCCTCCCAGGAACCCGTGATTGCCCTGAGTCGGATATGATATCGCCGGTGCCGACGAGCGGGCTATGGGGGAATTGAAAACCGCGGGCCGGAGTGCGGTATGACCTCGCCGAGCGGCACTCGATTGTCGACGGACGTCACGATAGGCGTCGCGCGGATATCGTGATGCTGGAACGCATTGCACATCGCGTGCGCGACTCTTTCGGCGATTCGCGGCTGTGCGGCGAGCGCGAAGACCGTCGACCCGGATCCGCT
>WNGM01008701.1_pt1 | contig 10952 bp, 9 predicted proteins | sample 5400571 | NCBI WGS metagenome assembly WNGM01 (sample SAMN13153378, study PRJNA577476) | soil metagenome | isolation source: 100 cm soil or saprolite under Garry oak tree replicate 2 | place: USA:California | collected 2016-06-15 | reverse complement strand
GAGCCACTTGTATTCGAATGTCAGTTCATACAGCGCCAAGAGACCATCGGCGAAATTGGCGTAATCATCAAGATAGCCGTTAAACCGCGCACGGCCATCCTTGAAGCTGTGCAGCAGGCCGCCGTCGCCCCAGAGCGTTGTTAGAGTAAAGGCAGCGTTTGCTTGGGCAACAGCGCGGTAGTCGTCGCGGTCAAGGTAAGCTGCGGCTTCTGCGAATGCGCGCAGCATCAGGCCGTTCCAATCCGTAAGAACTTTCTCATCGCGTCCGGGTTTGATGCGCTTATCCCGCGCCGCATAAAGCTTCTTCTTGGCCGATTCAACTTTCGATTCTAGTTCCGCGATGGATAGGCTTTCCAACCTGCTGAACAACTCCGCAGCCCGCGGAACGTTAAGAATGTTCATCTCTTCAAAGTTTCCATGTTCAGTCACATCGAAGTATTTTGCGAGCAGGTCGGCATCCGTGCCTACGACTTGCCGAAATTCCTTCAGCGTCCAGACATAAAACTTGCCTTCAACGCCCTCGCTGTCCGCGTCCTGTGTGGAATAGAACGAACCATCCGGAGCACGCATTTCCCGAACGACGAAATCGAGCGTTTCTTCGGTAACCCGCTTGAAGAGCGCGTCGCCGGTCAGCCGGTATGCGTCGAGATATGCGCGGGCGAGAAGCGCATTGTCATAGAGCATCTTTTCGAAATGCGGGACCAGCCAGCGATCGTCGGTGGAGTACCGGTGAAAGCCGCCTCCGGCCTGGTCGTACATTCCGCCGCAGGCCATTTTCTCTAATGTGAATGTCGCCATGTGCAAAGCGTGTTCATCACCCGTGCGATGGTGGTAGCGAAGCAGGAAATCGATGCTCATACTTGGAGGAAATTTGGGCGCCCCTCCGAATCCGCCTTCTCGCGAGTCGAAGCGCGTGGCGAGCGCGCGGTAGGCTCGGTCCATCAAGTTTCGTTCGATTTCGTCGCCGTCGGATTTTTGGAACACCTGCCGGTTTAATTGCTCGAGGAAAGCCTTTGCATTCTCCGTGACCTCCTGTCGGCGGGTCTGATACGCGCTGGAAATGATTTCCAGCACCCGGCGAAAGCCCGGCCGGTTGTAGCGATCTTCAGGCGGGAAGTAGGTGCCTCCGAAAATCGGCGCTCCGCTTGGCAAAAGGAAAACCGTCAGCGGCCATCCTCCGCTGCCGGTCATCAACTGTACAGCGTTCATGTAAATCTGATCCAGATCCGGCCGTTCTTCGCGATCGACTTTGATGTTCACGAAGTTCTCGTTCATCACGTCCGCGATGGAGGGATCTTCAAATGATTCGTGCTCCATAACGTGGCACCAATGACACGCCGAGTAGCCGATGCTCAAAAGGATTGGCTTGTCTTCCCTGGCGGCGCGCTCTAATGCTTCCGTACCCCAGGCGTACCAATCGACAGGATTGTCCGCATGCTGCAACAGGTACGGACTTGTTTCATTGATGAGACGGTTGGGCATAAAAGGTTATTTCGGATTTCGGATTGCGGATTTCGGATTTAGCGAACGGCGTCCTGTGGCTGGTCCCCAAATCCGCAATCCGCAATCCGAAATCACAATCTGAGCGCATGGCTTAATGCCTCGCTAGTGATCGACCAGTGTGATGCATTCCATTCCGGTTTCCCATCTTTCACCACGATCGCCTGTGGCGATTCATGCCGTACTCCGAGTCGAGCCGCGATGGCGTTGGATATGTCACGATTTTCAATCACGAGAACGAGGCCGCATGCCAGATCGCCGGCGTTTTCGAGGAAGCGCGTAAACTCTTCGTAGGCTTGGTCACTGACCGAGCACTGCGTGCTATGCTTGAAAATCAGAACCGGATCGGTTTTTGATCTCTGAAGAAGGTGTTCGAGATCTCGATGTTGACGTAATTCTAACACCATGGTTTCAGGTTAACAGATTCCATCTCAATCGCGGAGAAGGGAATTGCCCAGCAAGGAAATCACGGATGACCTCGAATTACTCCTGCGCGTCGCGCCTCCCCATATCCGGGACTCGCTGCATCGTCAGGCCGACCTCAAGAACTTAATTGAAGTTGTCATGGACCTCGGCCGCCAGCCCGAAGGCCGCTTTCCGAGCCGAGCCATTTATCTCAGCGATCAGCCGATTTCGCGAGAGGACCTCGATTACGTGGTCCATCGCGTGGGTGCGTTTACCCTGGACAACCGCGCCGGGATTGAACGCACGCTGCACCGCATTTCGGCTATCCGAAACCGCCGGGAAGTCGTCGTCGGTCTGACATGCCGTGTGGGCCGCGCCGTGTTCGGCACGGTGGATATCCTGCGCGACGTCGTCGAATCCGGAAAAGGCCTTTTGCTGCTCGGACGGCCTGGCGTCGGCAAGACGACTCTGCTTCGGGAGAGCGCACGCGTACTTTCGACGGAATTGAACAAGCGAGTCATCATCGTCGATACTTCGAATGAGATTGCGGGTGACGGCGACATTCCGCATCCCGGCATTGGAACGAGCCGGCGGATGCAGGTTCCCAGGCCGGATCTGCAGCACGCGGTGATGATCGAAGCCGTCGAGAATCACATGCCGGAGGTCATCGTTATCGACGAGATTGGAACGGAAGCGGAGGCAATCGCAGCGCGAACCATCGCCGAGCGCGGCGTTCAGCTCATCGCCACGGCCCACGGAAATTCGCTGGACAACCTTTTGATGAATCCCACGCTATCGGACCTGCTGGGCGGAATTCACGCCGTAACGCTCAGCGATGAGGAGGCCAGACGCCGAGGCACGCAAAAAACGGTTCTCGAGCGCAAGGCGCCGCCGACTTTCGACACGCTGGTGGAGATTCGGAACCGCGATGAATTTTCCGTGTATCACGACACTTCGTCCGTCGTGGACGCTTTCCTGCGAGGGCGTTCGATTCGTCCCGAACTGCGGGTGCGAAAGGCCGAAGGCTATGAAGTTGTCGGGGAACCCGCCCCATTGCCGGTCGAGGAGCCGCGCAAACGGCGCATCAAAGAACCCGCGCCGCAGGAGCCGGCGGGACAAAAAACCATTCGTATTTTTCCCTACGGCGTCAGCAAAGATCGATTGATGCGCGCAATCAAGGACCTTCAGGTTTCTGCAACGATCGCAAAAACTCCAAAGGAAGCCGATGTCGTTCTTACCTTAAAAGCCCATGAAAAGCGGCAGCCGCGCACCCTCAAGGATCTCGAAGACCATGGGTTGGAGGTTGCCATTATCCGGAGCAACACGGTCAGCCAGATGAAAGCCTACCTGATGCAAGCGTTCGGCTTGCAAGACCAGAAGAACGAGGAGGAAGATGCGCTTAGCGAAGTAGCGGAAGCTGTGGATCGCGTGATGTCGTTCGGCAAGCCCGTGGAGCTTTCTCCCCAGTCGGCACACATCCGGCGATTGCAGCATCAGCTCATCGAGCAACACGGACTGGGCTCGGAAAGCCGCGGGGAAGTGCCTTGGCGAAGAGTGATCGTCTTGCCCACGCGAGGTTGATCAGGGGCCAGGGATCAGGGCCACAAGAAAGTTCACAAATTGGTCAAATTTTAAGGACGCAGGAATAAAGCCTGGGGAAGGATACGCATTTGATTGTTGCCAAAGTTGAGGGTTTGAAGCGAATTCCCCTCCTTGTCCAAGGAGGGGACTTCGGCTTTCTCTTCAGTTGTGTTCAATGCCCCCGGTGTTGCCAAGGAGTATCCAGAGCTGTCCTGCTGGCCAGCTCCATAACAGAAAGGAAGTCGGCGGCACGAAAACAAAGAACTTATCGGCCTACTTCCTTGAGAGGGGAGTTTAGATCACCCGACGCAATCAAATCGTATGCTTCCCAGGCATAAAGCCTGCGGCTACGAATCCGCGGCAGTGGTCTCGTAGCCGTGGGCTTTACGCCCGCGTCTGGCGTCGGTCGTATGAGGTCGCTCGCTACCTCTAGCTGATCCCTGACACCTTATCTCGCGCACGTCTGAGCTCGCCCACCATCGATAGAATATGTCCCTCCTGTAATCCAGCCTGCTTTTGACGAAGCCAGAAATAGAATCAGATCCGCAATTTCCTCGGGTTCGCCTACACGGCCGAGCGGGTGGGTCGTCTTGCTGCGTTCGAGAAAACCAGCATAGGTTTCTTCAGCCATACCCGAATTACGGTGGAGGTTGGTTCTGACAACGCCGGGATTGACCGCGTTTACACGCACGCCTTTGGCCGCGAGTTCCAGTGCGGCGCATCGGGTAAGCTGATCCACGGCGGCTTTGCTGACACAGTAAGCGAAGACTCCGGGAAACGCGCGGAGTCCGGTGACGCTGGAAACATTCACAATGTTTCCTTTCCGTTCGATCATCGAGGGTAGTGCGAGCTGGGTAAGCTGGAAAACGGAACGGACGTTGATATTCATCATGAGGTCGTAATCGGCAAGCGTGCTGTTTTCGATCGTTCCGGATGCAATGATGCCCGCCGCATTGACAAGAATGTCGATACCGCCAAGATCCCGAAGGACGCTCTGGATCAGAGTTTCGGTTTCCTTTTCGCTGGTCAAATCCACCGGATACGTCCGGATGTTCGGACGATCCAGCTTGGCCAGAGCATCCTTTCGTCTGCCAACAGCAGCAACCCGCGCGCCCTCGTTGGCGAAGCGGAACGCGGTTGCCATTCCGATGCCGCTGGTCGCGCCAGTGACAATTGCAACTTTCCCTTCAAACTCCATCGTCAATTCTCCTTATAGGTTAAATCGATTGCCCACAATCCGGTTTCGCGGATGTCGATCGGAGCTAGAATGAATCGGCCGTCCGGCAGCACGTCAAATTCGGGCCACATCGGACGCTCTTTCATCATAAATAAGGTTTCGGTCGCGGTTCGAATCTGTCCGTCCAGGAAGAACGCCGGACCTTTTCGAGACCACACACCCTTCGTGGGCTCCGGAATTTCGGCGTAGATGCGGCGCGGATTTCCTCCATTAACATCGGTTGACCAAAGCGCTTGCCGGTTCCAGAAGAGTATCGATCTGCCATCGGGCGAATATCGGGGCGCGTAGCCACCGTCGTTGATCCGCAAGCGCTTTCCACCGGATGAAGGTATGGTCCAGAGAGAAATCGCACCGCCTCGAGCGGAGGCAAATGCGATGGAATGTCCATCTGGAGACCAATCGGCGGAGATATCAATTTCATCCGCATCCGTCACGCGCTCTGTACTGCCGCTTCGAATATCGATTTTCCAAATATCGCTGTTGCCATTCAGATCGGTATGCGTGTAAACGATTTCGTATCCATTCGCGGAAAACCGCGGTTCCCGTCCGACCGCTCGGAAGGCGGGATTCTCGCCATTCACTGCAGCAGTCCAGATTTCAAATCGGTTGTCCTCCGCTGCGGTGTAGGCCACCAGCTTGCCATCCGGTGAGACTGCCGGCTCCAATTCCATTTTCTCAGTTGCCACTACGGAAGTTCCATCAGAGAGAACGATGTTGGAATCGACGAAATGCCGAGGCAGCACAATGCGATCCTTCCATACACCCATTCCGATTCGACCGACCGGGATCGTGACCAGTGGCTGAGTCAGGGGAAGAATGGTGGACTGCGCAAAATCGATCTGCCAGAGCGAATAAGCGCCCGCTCGATTGGTGAGATAGGCGACATTGTGCCCGTCCACAATCCAGCCCACATCCATTGGATTTTCGGCCGCACGGTCCACAACCAAGGGGCGTGCCATGCCATTCCAGGCCTCGACAATCCAGACTTCGCCTGTGAGATTTAGTTGCGTCTTGATGAACGCAATCTGGAGAGCGTCCGGTGAAAATCGAGGTGTTCGGATCGTGATGTCCGGATTCGCATCCGCTGTGACCAGTTGCTTTTCATTCTGTCCGTTCGGATTCATGATCCACAATGCCCGATCCCGAACAAACGCGATACGGCTTGTTGATGACCACGAGAGCGATGCCGCATTCGCCAGGAATAACTTTTCTGTGTTGGTAGCGGCATCGATGACAAACGTATCGGAGCCACGCGTAAATGCAATTCTCTTGCCGTCGGGGCTCCACGCTGGGAAGGATTCCAGTTCTGGTGTGTGCGTGATTTGCTGGCGGGCGCCTGTGGAGATGTTCAAGACCCAAAGATCGCCTGAAACGATCACCGCGAATCGATTCCCGTCCGGCGCTATTGCGACTTCGGTCTCGATTCCATCGATATCGGCTAGCCGGGTGAGCCTGGGCACATCCAGCGTCCGGTGATTGGACCGTGTCGCCGTAAACAAATACACTACGGCCGAGAGCAGAGTGACGGCGATAACCAATGGAACAATCGGCAATTTCATTTTTCGGAATGTTACTACAAGCAAAGTTCGGGTATAATGCTGTTCAATAAACCTCAGACGGGCGCCGAGACTGACCACCTTTTCAATAAATCTCACTGTCTGCAGGAATGCGGGTTGCATAGCGTCAGTGCGCTAAGCAGGCCGAAATCATATATTTGCACCCGCGGCGATGTTGAAGTCTGCGGAGGAAGGCTACCCAATTAGGAGGTATTCATGCCAGTCATGACAAAGGCCGCAAAGACCGATATGGTCTACAGCCATCCGACCATGTGTCTGCATTGCCACCTGATCGTGGAGATGTTCCACGAGCGGGGCGCCGATCCCGTAAAGGGATCCTGGCAGTGCCCAAGGTGTGGCCATAAGTATCTGTTCTCCCACTGGAAAATTAAGAAACAGGTCCGTGGGAAGCCGGAAGCTGCGTAAAAAATTGCGGATTTCGGATTGCGGATTTCGGATTTAAGGTCTCGCCGGACGCGGTTCCCCAAATCCGAAATCCGCAATCCGAAATCCGAATTCCCATGGCTCGCTCCCCGAAACTCCCCCCTTCCTTCTATTCCCGTCCCACTCTCGAAGTTGCTTCTGACCTTTTAGGCAAAGTTCTGCTCCGCCGTAACGAGGGCCGCGATCTCGCGGGTAAGATCGTGGAGACGGAGGCCTATGTTGGGCCACATGATCTGGCGTGTCACGCTTCCAAAGGACACACCCCCAGAACTTCCGTCATGTTCGGCCCGCCAGGCCACGCCTACGTATACATGATTTATGGCTTCTATTTTTGCCTGAATGTGGTGACGGAACCGATGGGCTATCCTGCGGCGGTGCTCGTCCGGGCTGTCGAGCCGTTGGAAAATGTGGATTTGATGCGGCAACTCCGCAATAATCCACAGCGTGAGACAAATATCGCCAGCGGTCCAGGCAAAGTATGCATGGCGATGTCGATCGACAAGCGATTAAACGGAGAAAGTCTATTCGGCGCCACGATATGGATCGAAGACAGGAAAATCGATCCAGGGCCGATCCGCACGAGCCCTCGCGTTGGAGTCGATTACGCCGGGGAATATCGAGACAAACCCTGGCGATTTTTTGTTGAAGGCAATCCGCACGTCTCGCGAGTGCGGTTCAAGTAAGGGATGCAATTCAAGTGATGAACCTGGATTCCGAACTGTAGGCACGGTCTAGGACGCGCGTTTTCTTCAAGACCCCGCCTACAGTCACGGATTGCACCCTCAAATCACTCTCTTCTGAGGTGGAGGTTCCATGAATCGATTATCCAGAAGTGCGTCAGTCCTGGTCTTCTTATTCCTTTCGAACATTGCAGCTTTCGCAATGCCAGAGTTTCTGGAGAAATTCAGAAGCGATCCGTTTCGCAATCCGGCTGTCGACGGGTGCATCACATGCCATATGAGCCCGCAGGGCGGTGATGCTCGAAACGTTTTCGGGACAGGCATTTGAACGTGGAGGTAAGGAGATCACCGCCACGCTCCGTGCCCAATTCCCGGACAGGTTTATTTATCCCACTTCGAGGGTAGATTCGCTCGTGATTCATTTCTCCGATCCCGCTAACAAGCAGATCGTGATTGAGTCCGGCGGACGGCGAATGCTGGTCGATGTGGACAAGAAAACAGTAGACGGCACTCCGGCTACCACACCGGGCGCAGCACCGGTTGGGGCGGCTCAGGCGGCGGTGGCAACTCAAGCGAGGCCGGCTGGAGACTCCGCGCCGCGCACGGACGCGTATGCGCGCGAAGGCGCATTCTTTGGTTCGAATGTCGTGAATCTTCCGAACGGAAAGCCAGCACAAGCCGGCGAAGTTGATTTCTTCATCGGACACCGATTTGCGCAGCCCGTTTGTTTACACAATTGCGGATTGCGTGGTGGGGGATTGGGAGACTTTTTCGGCTTTGACAGTCCAGCGACCATCGCATTTAGCGGGCGGGTTGGTCTGACGAATCGGCTTTCGGTCTCCGTGATGCGCAGCAATTTCTTTAAGTCCTCTCTCGACAGAACGCCCATCGAGTTCAGCTCGGCATTTCAGGTGTCGCGCCAAAAACAGTCGGTTCCGGTAACTCTCCAGATTCGGGGCGGCGTTGAAGGAAGCCGCAACTTTCACGTACTTTACCGGCCCTTTTTGCAGGTGATCGCAACGCGTACATTTGCCGATCGTGTTTCATTTACGGCGTCGCCAACGTTCGCGTTCAACACGAGGAACGAAAGTACATTTCTTCCGCCGGAGCTGCTTTATGGAAACGAGTTCAACAATACGCAATCGCTGGGCTTGGGAGTGGGCATCCGTTTCTTACGCTCTGCATCCATTGTTGGCGAGTTCATTCCGAGACTGCATGGCTTCCGGGGAGAGCGAAAAGATTATGCCGGACTCTCAGTTGGACTTCAGAAGTCGACCTTCCGCCATACGTTTGAGCTTGTCGTCACGAGACAGGAGCCGATGACGACGGCGCAGTATGCGTTTCAGGGAATCGACACGTTCCGGATCGGATTCAATATTTTCCGCAGGATTCGATAGCGGCGAGGATCTCTTCGAAGGGCGGCGCCTCCCGTTGATTCGGGCTGACGGCGATCCGGCGAATCGTTCCTTCGCTGCCAACGACAAACAACGCGCGCCTTGCGAGATTAAACGTGTCGACGCCTAACGCCTGATAAACGCCATAGGCGCGCGTCACCTGTCTCTTTTCATCGAAGAGAACAGGGAAGGGATATGCGTGTTTGTGGATATGCTCCTTGCCCCGGAATAATCCGTCGATTTTCTGCGCTGCTATAAATACCACGCCGGCGCTGCGCTTCGTGAATTCATGATAAGCCGACTCAAACTGAGTCATCTGGTTCACACAGTTGGGTCACCAGGTTCCTCGGATAAAAACGATTACGAGAGGCGTACCGCGATAGTCCGACAGGCGGACGATTTGGTGGTCTACCGTGGGTAGTTCGAAGTCTGGCGCCGTATCGCCGGGCTTCAGGGTTTGGGAAACAGTCTCGAGCATGGAGAATTATAGCCGCGAGAGAGGAAAAATAGGGACACAGGGCGACGTCCCCATTTTTCCTCTCTCGCGGCTATAATTTTTTCAACAGCATGAATCCTACGGTTGAAGCCAAGCTCCAGCGAATTCCTCCAGGGCCGGGAGTGTATTTATACAGGGATGCTGAGGGCCAGACGATCTACGTTGGAAAAGCCAAGTCGCTACGGAACCGCGTGCGGACGTACTTCCAGCAATCCAGAAATCTGGATGAACGGAAGGACCAGATGATGGACGCCATCGAAGACCTGGAGTTCATCATGACGGACACAGAAGGGGAAGCGCTGGCTCTGGAAAACAATCTGATCAAGCAGCACAAGCCAAAGTACAACATCCTGCTGCGCGATGACAAGACCTACCCGTTCATAAAACTTTCCGTGAACGAGCCCTTTCCGCGGACCATCATTACGAGGCGCATCCGAAAAGACGGCGCATTGTACTACGGGCCATTCTTCCCGGCAGGCTTGGCCCGAAAGACTCTGAAGCTGATCGAACGATATTTCCTTATCCGCAATTGCAATATCCAGATTGACGGGAAGCGTCCCCGGCCCTGCCTGCAGTATTACATTCACCGATGCCTTGGGCCATGCGTGGAGGGCTTGACTTCCTACGAGCAATATCAGGAAGCGGTGAAGGACGTGAAGCTTCTACTCGAGGGCCGAAATGACGATCTCGTCGAGCGGCTCCAGGCGAAAATGGAGGAAGCCGCTGGCAATGAACAGTACGAAATCGCAGCGCATTATCGAGACGCGATCCAGACCATGGAAACGCTTGCCGAGCGTCAGAAGATGGCCGTCATGGGCTATGACGACATCGATATCTTTGGGTATCACCACGAAGAGAACATGGTCGCCGTATCGATCTTCCACATGCGCGGGGGCCGGGTTGTCGACAAGCGCGAGCTGTTCTGGGAGGACCAGGACCGCTTTGATGCCGGTGAATTTTTTGGTTCGGTCCTCAAGCAGTACTACGTGGATGCGCCTTTCATTCCAGTCGAGATCCACGTTCCCACCGACTTTGAGGACCGCGGATTGCTTGAAGAATGGCTTTCCGGGCGGCGGGGACGAAAGGTCGAGATCCGCACGCCGCAGCGCGGCGGCAAGCGCGAGATGATTGAGCTGGTGCATCGGAATGCGCGCCTTTCATTCATGCAGCGGTTCCGGTCGGCCGTCCTGTCGCCTGCCACGATTTCCAGAGAAGTCGAAGAAGCGCTCGATCTTGAGAAACCACCGCGACGCGTCGAGTGCTTCGATATTTCGAACCTCCAGGGCAGCGACGTTGTGGCATCGATGGTCGCGTGGGAAGACGGGCGCATGAAGAAATCCGATTACCGGCGCTTTATCATTCGTTCGCTTTCCGGACTGCCCGACGATTTCCAGAGCATGCGCGAAGTTGTGACCCGCCGGTACAAGCGTATCCAGGAAGAAGGACTAAGCATGCCCGATCTCATCTTGATCGATGGCGGCATCGGTCAGCTACACGCTGCCCAGTCCGCTCTCGATGAGTTGAATATTGTCGATCAGGCGCTGGCCAGCATCGCAAAAAAGGAAGAAATCATCTACGTGGCGGGACGCGAAGACGATCCGGTCGTGCTCGATCGCCGCTCACCCGTCCTCCGCTTGATCCAGCAGATCCGGGATGAGA
>WNGM01007599.1_pt1 | contig 10952 bp, 7 predicted proteins | sample 5400571 | NCBI WGS metagenome assembly WNGM01 (sample SAMN13153378, study PRJNA577476) | soil metagenome | isolation source: 100 cm soil or saprolite under Garry oak tree replicate 2 | place: USA:California | collected 2016-06-15 | reverse complement strand
GAACATGCTTTGGCGCAGGCTGCCTTACGCCGCTCTTTGAGCATTGCTGAGCGGATTGGCGATGCCTCAATCATGTCAGTAGCGTTTGGCAACCTTGGAATCCTGGCAACTCGTTTTGGCGATCTACCAGAGGCTGAAGCTTACTTTAACCGAGGACTAGTATTGGCAGAACAGATAAACGACCCTGTATATATGAGCCTCTGCCATGCTTACTTGACTACCATCATGCAAGATCAAGGGAAAATCAATGAGGCAAAGTTATCTTTACGCCAAGCACTGACGATCAGTCGAGCTATGAGCTTTATTCCTTGTATTGGTATTGCCCTTGTCGTATCGGGACAATTACGTATTGCCCAGGCCCTTGTCGTTCAAGAGAACTACAGTGATTCACGGAGAACGATAAAACGACCTGCTAGCTCGCCTTCCATGCACTTACTACGTCGAGCTAGGATCTCTTTGCGACGTGTACTGACCCTCGAAGGGTTGGAAGCAGAGACGAGAACTGAAGGACTACTGGGATTGGCAAAGGTTGCTTTATTACTGGGAGAGATCGATGAAGCGCAGCAACAGGCGGTACAGACTATAGATGAAGCTCAACGATACGAACAAACCTGGCTGTTGGCGAGTGCTCAGCGTCTCATGGGCAGTATCCTCACGACGATGGATCAGCAGCAACAAGCAGATAAGTATTTTGAGCAAGCGTTAGAGACGTTTCATAGCTGTGGTATGCGTCTAGAATGGGCGCGTACCTTACAGAGCTATGGTGTGGTATTGCTAGAACAGCATAGTACAGGCGAAAGCAGTCATGAACAGGGACTGAAATACCTGCGCAATGCAAACCAGGTCTTTCGTGAATGTAACGCCATCCTTGATCTTCAGGTGGTTGAACGCATTCTCGGCAGGTATACAATACCGGTGCTTACATCGACACGCAAGAGCGCCAGGCAAACACATTGATGTGATTCTCATAAGAGGCATAGAGAGCAACACCCAGCTAATAAATTATTTTGCAGGATATCCATGATAGATATCCTGTTTTTTCTTGTCGCGCGTCCAAAAAACCTGCGATGTCCATCCAAAAATGAGACCTCCATCCAAACCTGGGACATCCATTCCAGTGTCTAATGGCCTGTATCCTCAAAACAAGGTGTTTAAAGAGCACATTTTTTACTAAAAAAACTTATAAGTAATATACAAGAACTTATTGTTAGGGAAGCAGGATGTAAATCTGCTTTCCAGGTAATCTCCCAACGGGAAAGGGAAGGAGCACACAGCATGGGCATAGCCCTTCGCATGAGCAAAACGCAGATCTTGATCCTAGTACTCGTCCTTGTATCTCTAATTATTGCTACTCTCATCGTTCTTCATGCTGCTACTCCAAATCTGTTTCATGCGATTGCGTACACGCCTAAGATCCTAAACCGTCACTAAATCACTCTACGCCTGTTACTTTTCTGTGTTGAGGAAGAGTGAGCTACAAACCTCTAGAAGGGACCTTGTAATATGTCAACTTAAGGCTGACTGCTCTTCATAGTTGCTCTGCCTATGGGTTGGGTTTCGTTACTTCTGATTGGCAAGCCAGGCTTTTAGAGCAAAAACAAAGAGCGTTCACTTAGTTTCACTTATGAAAGGAAAGCGTTATATGTCACATTATGATTAAGATTGCAGGATGCATGCAGGCAAACGCTCATCCGCGAGGGTGGGCGTTTTGATTTTGTGTGAGGAGTGGCTTTGATTGACAGAGGCGATATAATGACACCATCTGACACATCCATTGAACCTCATATGATGCAAGTGACATCTGTAATGCAGGTTACTCCCTGTTCGGTGCCCGGGGACGTAAACAAAGGAGCCGGTGAGAAGATGGACGATAAGGTCACCTATCGCCAACAAATCAACTTCTGTGGAAAGCCTCGCTGTCGCAAATGCCAGCAGGGTATAGGCCATGGCCCCTACTGGTACTCCTACCAGGTTGTCGATGGGCACACTATTCGTACGTATATCGGCAAAAATCTTCCAGCCGACGTCCAGGTTCCCAACTCACAAAAATCACCCGCTTCGATAACAGACCCTGCGGCACTGCAATTAGCAGATATGCGACATGCACGCAAATCCCTGTCCAGTGAGATCGATGAGCTGGATCGCTTGCTGGCGCTTGAACCCAGCAATGAGGAGCGGGTACGACGGCTGATGATGGCACTTTTGCATTCGAAGCGGCGTGGGGAAGCGTTGCGTGTGTATCAGCGACTGGCGACGGTGTTGCGGGAGGGGTATAAGAGGGAACCTTCGTTGGAGACACAGGCAGTGTATGAGATGGTGTTACGAGGGGATGGGGAAGTGGCAACGATACCGCAAGGGGTGCAGATTGGGCGCAGCAATCAAAGCACGTTGGTGGGACGTGAACATGAATTGCATATTTTGCGACAGTTGCTCGTTTCTACTGGGGCATTCGGGCACATTCGCGCTGACGGCCAAAAGAGGATGGCGAGTACTGCTGCCGCGATGCTCGAAACGCAGCATCCGCAATGTATGGTGCTGATGGGTGAGGCAGGTATAGGGAAAACGCGCCTCGCCGAGGAGACTGAACCACTCGAGGCGCTGCTGCCGGAAATGCGTGAATTGGTGGAGTGGAATAGGAAGGGTGGGGAAGCAGGAGGTGGTGATACGCGAAACGAGGTGGGGCGGGATAAATCTGGCTCCCACTCATATCCGGAACAGGTATTGTTATGGGAGGCTGTGTTTGAGTTGCTGGCGACAATTAGCACGAGGACACCACTGATGATAGTGCTGGATGATGTGCAATGGGCAGACGCGAGCAGTTGTGAGCTGTTGGGTTATCTTGCGCGTCGCCTGCTGGGTCATCCGATTGTATTGCTGTTGACGTGTCGCGAAAACGAACTGACCTCCAAACATCCCTTGCGCTCGCTCCTGGCTCATATGCAGCGCGAACATGCCGTGGAGACCCTTCACGTGCAGCCCCTCACGGATGATCAGGTTGGCACTCTGGTGGCTCATCTTCCCCCAGAAATGGTACAGCGCATCCAAACGCAGGCCGCCGGCAACCCGTTCTTTGCGGAAGAACTCGCGCACTCTTTCAGAATTGATGATATGGGGATGATGGCGACCAGTAGAGGAATGCAGCAGTCACCACGCGAAGCTTTACCAGTCACAGTCACTGCCGCTCTTAACCAGCGCTTGAACAAGCTCAGTACAGCATGCCAGCAACTCCTGAGCAAAGCGGCAGTATTAGGCGGTTCTTTCGGGTTTCATCTGATTTCTGCTATGGTGGCAGGTAGCACAAGCCCTGATGAAGATGTCTTATTCGACCTGCTCGAGGAGGCGATACGATCTGGCGTCTTAACGGAAGAGGGGACAGGCACGCGTATCACCTACCACTTCTGGCATCCCCTGTTAGCCGGTCATCTCTACAATCAGCTTTCTTCTACTCGTCGTGCCAGGCTGCACAGGCGCGCTGCAGAGGTGCTACAGCAGGTTTATACCACGAGGCAGGGCGAACAGGCCGCTACCATCACACGGCATCTCGTTGAGGGGGGTGCTGATGCAGTGCAGATTACCAGGTATGCAGAACTGGCGGGCAATCACGCGTATGGGTTATCTGCATATACTGAGGCCGAGCAGCATTATCGCCTGGCAGTGGAACAGGTCGAGAAAGCCCAGGCGAGTCAACAGTATCAGCAACAGGATCGATTGCACCTGGCTTTCATGCTGGAACGCCTGGCTGAATGCACCAGGATTCAGGGAAACTTCAAGGAGGCGCGCCATCTCTTTGAGCGTGTATTGGAAGTGCGCGATGACTCACGCACTCTCAATTCCGCTGAAGAGGCCCAGGAGGAAGCGCAAATAGAGGCTCTTCTATGGAGCGAGATTGGCTGGACCTGGCGTTTCACGGGCGATACTGCGCGTACGCGTCAGTGTTGCGAGCATGGTGAACAAGTGTTACGAAACGCGGGTATTTTCACAGGTCCTGCGAGGGCAAGGTTACTCTTTCAGCAGAGCAGTATCTTCTGGCAGCAGGGTAACTACGAAGAGGCGCTCGACGCTGCCCGAGAGTCATTGAGTTTGTTTGAGGAGAGTCTACCGCACGGTAATGGCGTGGCGTTTTCGAAAGGCGAAATGCCCGATGCGTCCAATTTGACACGCATAAGACGCACCCTGCTAGGAGACCCGGTTGATCTTGGGCGCACGCATGCTTTACTAGGCGCTATAGCCAACGCCGTTGGTCAACGTAACGAGGCCCTGGAGCACCAGCATAGGGCATTAGCAATCTATGAGCGGTACGACCGTCAACGTGAGATCGCGCATGTATCTAACAACATTGGCTTTCTCCATTTGAAGAAGGCCGAATACGCACTGGCCGAGTCATTCCTTCACCGCTCATTCACTCTCGCGGAACGCACCGGTGATATTCCGCTGATGTCCGTAGTTTTTCACAATCTTGGAGAACTGTCCGTCGCGTCTGGAAACTTTCAAGAAGCCGAGACTTTGTACAAAAAGAGCCTGCTGTTGGCCGAACAGGTGGAGGATAGAGAGTACGTAAGCTTGTGGAATGCTGATCTTGCGGGCGTGTTGTTGGCGGTGGGCAAAATCGAGGATGCAGAGGTGTGTGTCGGTCGCGCTCTGATGACTGCCCGGGCTATGCACAATGCGCCTTGTCTGGGTCTGGCGCTTGTTACCCTGGGGCATGTGCGTATTGCGCGAGCAAAGGCGGGGACAAATGTAGAGGTACGAGACCTGAAGCGCGCCAGGGGGAGCCTACGACGTGCGCTAGCGCTCCCGGGCCTGGAGGTTGAGACGCGAGTGAGGGGCCAATTGGCACTTGCTGAGGTGTCCTTACTGATGGGGCACAAAGAGGTCGCCCGTGGGGAAGCTGTGAGAGCAATGGAGGAGGCACGCGGGTTTGAACTGGTAGGTGTATTGAAAGATTGTGAACGGTTAGTGGGTGAGATTGAAGGTAAACGCTAAATCTCCATACCTAAAAAATGAGATGTCAACCACATTCTGGTTGGATTTACGTACAAAGAACGAGAGTAAAAAAACCACACTTCCTCCCCTATTCGTTAAGTATACTTCCTGTAAACTACAGCATACGCTTCATTTTTGTATTGTCAGAGAGGGGTATTTTTCTATGCAGCATGTCATGCTTGATCTCTATGGGTGCAGTCCCGATCTATTAGAGAACGAGAATTTCTTGCGCGGGGTGCTCGATCAGTATCCGACGCGCATCGGCATGCAGAAGGTAGGCCCGGTTGAACTGCGCTATATCGAGACAAGCATCCCCTCGGACGACGGCTATTCGGGTTTTGCGATCATCGCAACCAGTCATGTCAGCCTGCATGCCTGGGCGCCATATGGCATGGTCAATATCGACATCTTCTCCTGTGAAGCATTCGAGGTGGCTGAGGTGGTTGCCTTCGCTTGCAGGATGTTTCAGACGAAAGACGTGGAGGTACACGCGGTCGAACGCGCAACGCGCTCCCCGCGCATTTCAGCTCGGCGGCCAATGCAACCAGTGGAGAGTTGAATATGAAACTGGTAGCCGGACTCGCATTTTTGTTGAATACGATCCTGTTCGCGACCTACTACTCGGTGGCCAAGGAGGCGCTTGGTCGTATCGACCCGATTGTCTTTTCATTCTTCGAGATGACCTCGCTCGTTCCTGTCGCTTTCTGTCTTATTCTATTTTCATGGAAAGATATGAACAGGATCGTCGTCAAGCGCGGCATCTTCTTGGGGAGTTGGCTGTGCCTGGCGCTGTTTACCATCGCCATCGCGCTCAAATACACCACGGCCACCAGCACGGCTTTTTTCCCATCCCTCAATGGATTCTTGGCCGCGTTGATCGCATGGTTCTTCCTACGCCAGCCTGTAAGCAAGCTCACCTGGTTCGCGGGTGTGTTGTCTCTCGCTGGCACAATCCTTCTGGTGCTGAATTCGTCCACGACTAACTGGCGCGGTTCGTTGATAGCATTTCTGGGTGGCGTCTTCTTTACCTGTTACGTATTCCTGGCCGATCGCGAACAGGAGGATGGAATTGCGCCGTGGCCGCTTCTTGGCATCGAGTTGCTAACCATGGCGCTGTGGTCAAATCTCGTTGTCTTGCTCTTCGGTGACTGGCGAGAAGTGCACCCGTCACTACCTCATGATCTGTGGGTTGTTCTCTACGTAGCTGGAGCCTGCACCTTCATACCAACGCTGATTACGGTGCTCTTGCAAAAGCACATTTCACCTGTCACCGTCTCATTTATTTATATCCTTGAGCCGATCCTGGGAGCCTTCGTAGCAAATCTCTACCTGCACGAATTGCTACCCATACAAGGCTATGCTGGTGGCATGCTGGTGGTCGCAGGCGCAATTATCCATACCTGGGGTACTTCCCTGAACAAGCAACCATCTCAAGAGCAATTGTCAGGCGCTTCCGAGGAAGAATCAAGTGCATCAATAGCGTTCGTCGGATTGGTGCCGTCCTGGGACATCCAATCTCACAGGCAGGTAGGAACCGTGCCGTACTCCATATCACGTAAGGGAGAGAAGACGCTGGTACAACGTCGTCGTCGAGACCGCCTGCAGCGTCTGGGGTATCAAGAAATCATTCCAGGGTCAGAGGTGGAGTGGAGCGGTGGAGACACATTCGCTCACTGCGCGTTTATAGATGATCTCGTGATTCAACCCATCGAAGTCACAGAAATGAGGTCACGATGAAATCTAACGATGCTGTCGACTTTTGTGTGCTATACGTTGAGCCAGCGGACGAAAGGGCTGCCCTGCTCGAATTCATCAGTGAACAGAAAAAGCCAGTGGTGATTATGCTACCGGCACAGTCCAGGTTGAAAGTGTTTCAGCATCCAGATGATTATGGCGATCTTAAACATGTGAAGCGACAGCTTGATTTACCGATTGTTTTTGTCGTATCTGGGAACGAACACCTGCGGCAGCTTGCATGGCGCAATGGGTTTCCAGCTTATATCTCAATTGATGCGCTTGCCGATTCTTTAACAAAGGGACAACTAGCGCTCTCACGCCAGCGCACCCTTGCCAGAAAAACAGTGCCGCTCAAGCCTCCAACCTCTGCGAATGAGCGCAACGTCTCGACCAGGAGAACAGTTCCTCTAGCGCCCACTCTTCCCCCGGTAGAGCAGATCTCTCCCAAAGGGGCAAGGGTGGGGGTAAACCCCGCCCCTACTGACGAACGCCCAACGTTGCTTGTGCCCGAGGCGGGAAGTGGGAGACGGCGCTTTCCAGCAGCGCTGTTTATCGTATCTCTCCTCATATTGGTCGGTGCGGGCATGATTTCTTATCTCTCGTTTTTTCGTGTGTTTACGTTCGCACCTGCTGCTGCGCCTGTAATGCGGCTTGTAGGGAACATCACCTTCCTGAGCAGCGAACAACTTAGTGAAAACAGCAGCCAGGGAATTGATGATGAGGTGCAGATTGATCTGCATAGCCTCGCCAGCCCTGCTGCCGGAAAAAGCTATTATGCCTGGCTGCTGGGCGATAAAAACCAGGCAGAATCGAGGACAATCCTGCTTGGTAAGCTTTCTCTAAATCAAGGCAATGCTTATCTGCTTTATGCGGGTGACCAGCAGCACACCAACCTGCTTGAGTTTAACAGTCGCTTCGTGGTTACGGAGGAGGATGCAGCTATGACGCCTATCACACCCTCCCCCGACTATAGCGCGTGGCGCTACTACGGTGAAATTCCACAGACGCCGGACCCATTTAATAGCCACCACTATAGTTTTCTTGACCACGTGCGCCACCTGCTGGCATCGGAGCCAATGCTCAACGATTTGGAGTTACCTGGAGGACTCAATAACTGGTTTTATAGGAATACCGGGAAACTTATAGAATGGACGATCAGCGCCAGAGATCGTTGGGAAGAAAGCAAAGACCTTGCCTTCGTGCGCCGTCAGGCGATACGCACGCTGACCTATCTTGATGGGCTTTCATTTGTGCAGCAAGATATGCCTCCCGATGCAACTCTATCAGATTCTTCAAAGCTTGAAAGTGTCGGATTGCTCGATGTGAATGGCCAAAACCAGAATCCGGCCAGTTACATTGGTTCGATTGTCTACCATCTCAATGGATTACTTGATGCTCCAGGTTCAACCCCGGATGTGCGTAAGAACGCAGCCCAGATCATTACAGCGATGAACAATGTCCAGGGCTGGCTGGAAACAATGCATGCAGACGCCAAACAGATTGTCGCTATGACAGATGCTCAGTTGAGTCAGCCCGCGACCTTTACTTTATTGAACGATCTGGTCGATCAAGCCAATCATGCCTATGTGGGTGAGCTTGATCCCACTAGCGGCGAAATGCGCGAAGGGGTCACCTGGATTCACGAGCGTCTTCAATCCCTGGCAACACTTCCTGTTACACAGTATATCGCGGGCGGTTCGCCGCCAGAAATCGTACCGAATAACCAGAATAAAACAGCATTTTTGAATCACTTATGAGGTAAAAAAATGAAATTACGTCGGATTGTCTTTGCGTTTATCGTCATATGTATGCTCATGGGATTACTCGCCGGTTTCTTCTCTCATTCGCTGGAAGCTGCGCTGACAGTACCGTTAAAGATTGGAACAAGTCGTCCTACTTCCACTCCCTCTAAAATGGGACCCGGTGGCCCTGTAGGAACGTCAAAACCTACTATGCCATCCACTCCCACAGCAGGTGGTGTGACCATCCTGGCGCAAGACACCTTTAAACGCGCCAACCAGGTCTTCTGGGGAACGTCTTCAGATGGGAGGCAATGGAATGGCGATGCCAATAGCATCGAGGTCTTCTCTGTTGTGAGTGGCACAGGTCAGATAGACCAGGCCCAGGGCACGTTTAACGCCATACTGGGGCCAACGATGACAAATACCGAGATCGTTTTTAGTGGGATTGTGAATCAGTTCGCTCAGGGCGCCACAGTGAATGTGGGGGCTGTACTTCGCTGGACCGACGCCAACAACTGGTATAAGGCGCTCATCGACGGCTCCAAACTGCAAATATTGAGGCGTGTCAGCGGAAAAACCACTTCCCTGGGTTCTTTTCCACTCAACGCTAAGGGTGGAACTTCGTATACACTGCGTTTTCGGGCAGTTGGCGCGTCGCTCTTTGTAAAAGCCTGGCAAAGCAACCAACCCGAACCAAACGGCTGGATGTTGAACGTGATGGATACAGCACTCTCAAAGGGCTCAGGTGGCTTGCGTTTCCTGATGCAAAACGGTGTGGTCATCAAGGTGACCTCGTTTCGCGAAACAACTGTGGCGGGGATGATTTAGGGCGTCCGTAGTACCTGATGAAAGCTGAACGACAAGATGAAGGACATACTAGAACGGTTACGGGCCGCGTACATGGCCAACAGGCGGATCAGAATCGCTGCACGTGCCGGATTAATCCTGAGTGCAATCCTCCTGCTATGGGTATCGGGCGGTTTTCCTCCCTGGGCCTGGCGCTTCTTGTTCCAGGTGATACCCCAAATACCGCGTTTGTTGGCAGTCCATGGGCTGTTCATAGTTCTTCCACTGTTTGGTTTAGCGCTGCTATCAGCCACGCTGCTGGTCGCGTGGGGCGCGCTTATACTGGGAAGCATACGCCTGATGCGCGGATGGTGGCAGGAACGACACGAACTCCGGCGGTTCAATGAAGACTTGCTTAAAGCGCGATACCTGACGGAAGCAATGCAGGAAACTCAGGAAATCCCGAGTTCCAATCCCTTCCCACATCAGCCAGTCTTGACTACATCTGCGGCATCTATGAATGCTAGCGCTAGAAATCAATCAGTAGCACCTCAAATGATGTACCGGCGATCAATCCCCTGGCCGCTAAGCGAAAACGAAGACATCGCCTTTGCACAACCTCATATACAAGTGCAAGATCATGTCAGGACAAAGGATGTTGCAAGGACAGAGAGCGAACCCCGCATCCCAACCTACACACGAAATGCTGTTGGCGGTTCCCTACTCCACAGCAGCGGCAGTACTAAAAGTAAGAAAGGCATATACCTGGATATAGGAGCTGGATTGGATGCTGGTATAAAACGCAGGGGCAGTCCTAATGAGGATAGCCTGCTTGCTATTGAGAACTTCACAAGCCTGGTGGCGGCTCCTCAACCGGTGGGACTGTTTATTGTGGCGGATGGCATGGGAGGCCATGGGAATGGGCGCGAGGCAAGTCAACTGGCGATTCGTGCTATGAGAGAGAGTGTGTTGATGGCCTTACGGTTGGGTGTTGAAGAAGATGAGACGCTCATGGAAGTCCTGGTAGAGGGGGTGCACAGTGCAAACCACAGCGTGTACAAACGCAACCAGCAGCAGCATGCGGATATGGGTACGACATTGACGGCAGCGCTGCTCTGGGGGACCAGCGCGTATGTGGTAAACGTAGGCGACAGCCGTACCTACATGTATCGAGCATCCGAAGGTCTGTACCAGCTAACGAAGGATCATTCGGTCGTTGCCCGCCTGGTAGAGCGAGGAGTGATTTCCGTCGATGAAGTCTATACACATCCAAAGCGCAATGAAATTTACCGTTCCCTCGGTAACCATCCAACAGTGGAAGTAGATAGCTTCACCGTGCCAGTAGGTGTGGACGACGTGCTGCTTCTCTGCTCCGATGGTTTGTGGGAGATGGTGCGCGACTTCGAGATCGAGCAGATAATCGATGCCTGCGCTCCGTATTCATCTCGCTTATGTGGCATGCTTGTCCAGGCTGCGCTGAATCGCGGAGGGAGAGACAATATAAGCGTGATTGCGGTCTCCGTACGAGAGGATGAAAAGTAGAGGCGTAATGCATTCATTGATTCCAACTTATTCGTTTAGAAGGCTCGCCAGAGTATACCACCAGGCTTTCGCCTCAACCGCACGGAGGCTCGCATTGGCCATAACGCGACTCGAAAGGAGAACACCAGCTTGTCATCCTGAGCGAAGCGAAGGATCTCGTTG
>WNGM01004532.1_pt1 | contig 10954 bp, 19 predicted proteins | sample 5400571 | NCBI WGS metagenome assembly WNGM01 (sample SAMN13153378, study PRJNA577476) | soil metagenome | isolation source: 100 cm soil or saprolite under Garry oak tree replicate 2 | place: USA:California | collected 2016-06-15 | reverse complement strand
TAACTAAGTGGGCATAGCTGTACTAACTGTTGAACACAAGAATAAGGAGATGATATGAACCGTCAACAGCGACGAGCACAAGGCAAAGAACGTATTGAAATGGTTGATTTACGAGAGGTGGTTATGCCTCCACAGATGAACCATGATGAAACTCGTATGGCAGCGGTTTTCCGCTTACAAGATAACCTGGAAGCAACGAGCCATCCATTTCACCACAAAACAGCAAACGGTGTCATTGTGAAACCAGACCCAACACTTGAGTATCTTCTTTCTCGTTTACCTGAACAGGAGCGGGAGGAACTACGCTCCAATTGGAAGCATCGCTGCTCACCTTTTGCTCCTGAGGCTGTACCCGTCAATCGGAAATATTACGGCTTTGACCCGTTTGAAAAGCAGTAGGTGAACTAACTGCCCATAGCTCATGTTAGAAGAAAGAGAGTTAAGAACATGGAATTGACGCAAGGTGAGATAGCCTATCTCATGCAATTAGTGAAGCAGGATATCACTGATGATATACATCAAGGAACACCAGCAGATGAGACGGTGGGGCGAAAGGATATCTATACAAAACTCAAGGCGATGTATGACGAAACGAAGCCTAAGCAGCGCCTCCTTCAGAAGCTAGACCGCATTGCCTTAGAGCACCGGCAAATGTTAGAGATCATCGCACAGGAACGCCAGTTTATTCTTGAGTAGGGAAATGGCAGGTCAAGAAAGGAAAGCAAAATGATCGAAGGAATACTCTTTATTGAGAAAGATGGGGGTATTGTGCTCCACGAGCACAATACCCCCAATCGTTTGGTAACGATTGAACCCGGGAGTTCACTTGAAATAAAGTTGGGGAATGTCTGGATTGAGGGAAAGTTCAGACCTGATTTTACGAACAACGATGAAATGGTTGAACCCTATGACTTGACGTGTGAACCCGGCATGAGTTTCTGTGGACTCAGGAGCGGCATGCGTGCGCGTCTCCCCGACGTGAAGTAATACATCATAGGTGATGTCGAGATACGGGCAAAAGAGGTATTGTGTGCTATGTTGTTTCATGGTTATTCACGATGAAGGAGATAAAATGGCTGAGCCTGAACGGAACTGGGTCGGTGAGATCGCCCTAAAATATTTCTCTGATGAAAACCCGCGTGTACGATTGGAAATTGACGAGATGGGTTCTACGCTCCTTACGATGGACCAGGTTGAATCGTTGGCATCCATCCTACGCGGGTGGGTAGAAAAGTATCATGCGGCTGAGAGAGCGGAAGATACAGCCAGGCGTAGGACTCAGGGAGCAAAAGACTGGTGGGAGATACGCCGGGCAAAAGGAGTGAGTGATGAGTAAATTCGATGGGCCGGAATATCTTCCTGGCATCGTTTTAGCAGTGAAGTTTCTGCCAGGTGATGAGGAAGATGCCAGGGCATGGGCAAGGGAACATGCGAGTGCGGGATGGTACATTCAGTGTGGTTCCAATGACCGGGTATGCACGCTCGTTTTCAATCACAAAGAGGGTGATACCGCGCCCTTCCCGTTTACCTACATCTGGGATGGCGAGAAGATTGTCAAGCAGTATGTTACACAAGAGGGCAGTGAGTGATGTTCACCTGGCTGAACAAGCTCTATGAACTTTCGCAATGGGAGAAAGACGGCTTGCCCTGGGATAGTGTCGCTATCATTCGACAGGAATACCGGAACCTGCTGGAATACTATAAGCACCACTATACCATGACGCTCACCTCTGATGGCTGGATAGGCGAGCCGAAACCCAACTGGCGTCAGACCTGTATCGAGTGTGGCAGTACTTACGTTGTGGATGGCGTGCGCTGTGCCTGTTGTGCTGATGGATTATGATATGCAGGTGTTAACTTTGTTAAGTCGCCGTTATCCGAAACCTACCCATGTATGGACAAGCCATAAACAGCGTTCGGTTCCTGCTTCAACGACCAGAGTTTCACTTGGGATTGCTCCCAAGCCAGCGCTCCGATTTCCACAGGCGTATACCTTCCCGTGTAACTCACGGTAGGTGCCATATCTTTCGCTATTCATCAGAAGACTTGTGTGACTCACGGCATTAATTGGCCGCTTGGGCCAGGATATCACGTTCCGGCTGTTTTTCAGATCGCGTTTTCACGCTCAAATCTTGCTTCTGGCTAGATACCTTCTCAGCAGCCAAAAGCTGAGAGTGCATCAGAGGCCAATCAAATCCGTTGCCAGATTGTGTATTTTCGGCCAAGTTATGCCCGATTTTTGTACTCTCGGCCACATTATGCTGTGTTAGCACAGCCGCTTTTGAGCTTGAATGGTTCAGACTATCGGCCAAGATATGCCGTTTTTGGCGGCCAATAATTGCCGTGAGTGACAATAATCCCTCTGACCGCACAACGTTGTGCGGTCAATGGCCTTGAAAAACGCCTGGATTTGTTCATGGCTCATCGCTTTATAGTTCTGCTTTTCCCCTTTACGGGAAAGCTTTATGCCAGTTGTCGGGGCGAGGGCTTCAAAAAGCCGCCTGTTTCCATCCTCTCCTTGCACCACGTAATCTGCAGCGTAGGCAAAAAACGATTTCATGACCGCACCTCTTAGGTTCACAGTCGCGAGTGCTGGGGGACCTTGATGTGAAGAGGAATGCGTGATGGAATGCATGTATGCCTCAACGTCAGCGCGGCTATAGGACGAGGGCAGCCGATGAGGGTCGGAGAAGAACTGCACCAGGATCAAGCGGTAGGAGCGGTATGTGTAGGCGCTTCGTTCAGCTACGCCACGCAGATAACTTTCCAGGCATTGCTGCCACTGTTCATCAGCAAAAATGGTCGGAATGTCCATTAACGCCCCCCTATGCTGTCCTTACATAAGGACAAATTGACATTAGTACGACTTCCATTAAAAAAGAGAATGTCACGAATGGTCACTCTTCTAATTGCCGCCGTAAGGTAACATTGCCCTCTTCAAGTAGCTCGTTACTGGCGGCAAGCCCGAATACGCGGTACGCTCGCTCGCCTGCCGGTACACGAATGGGGATAGTCAGCGCTGGGTGGTCAGCTGCTTTTCCCAGTTGCGCCCATCGTTCTTGTAGCGATTTCTTCCAGGGCTGGCTCGTTTTCTTCCGATTGATATACTCATCAATCAAGTGGTGAGCCGCGGCCAGGTCCTGCTCTAACTGTGCAATGCGTTGCTGGAGATCTCCATTCGTGACGTTAGGTGTAACGTTTGCAGTGTCTTGCGCCTGTACTTGCTTCCGCGCCCGGTGTGCTCGCTGGCGACACTTCCCACGATCATCACAATAGAGCCGGGAGCGATGGCCGCGCCCCGGCTTCTGTTCGATTGGAGCGCCGCAGCGCTGGCAGGTAGTGATGGTTTCCTCAGCAGTTTCAATCATAGCTGGCCCCTTGCTTGCTATCATTCAAAATGTCACAATTGGTAACAATAGCATACCATACTGAGAGGGGATTGTCGAGGCCGCGACCTATTTCCATCTTTCCTCTGGCGACATGGCATCGATGGCGGCCTGCATGACGCAGCCCTCGCAGGCACCTTGCGCTGAGAGGAGCAAGGAGAAGCGGCCACACTCGACGCATTCACCTTGACGTACCTGGCTTGCTTCCTGCGAGAGTAGCGCCGTGTGCTCTAATGCGTAGTCCATGAGGTCTAGCAAGTCCTGAGCTGAGAGCGTGATGATTTGCCCATGCGCCCGTATCCTGTAGCGGTCGGATGCTATTTTCTCAATTTCTGCCATGTTACTCACTTTCTCTTTGATGAATGATCGCCCCTATTTCCCTGCCACAAAGTATAATCACAGCAACAAGGGCGAGCAGGGTAATGATGATGACTACTGGCATAGTGGTTACTCTCCTTTACAGCAAGGTTGCTATAATCTCTGCTAATTCCTTCTGAGCTTTGGTATACGACGCCCCACTTGAAACACCCCATATTTCTTGGATAATTTGCCGGTGGGGTATGCCCTGTTTGAGCAGATCACGGATACGCAATGAACGCGCATCCAGCGGGCTTGCAGTTGGTTTCATTTCTGCTTGCACAGTGGTTTCTACAGTCGAGGTTATAGACGTTGATTGCACGTCTTCTGCAACCACTTGGAAACCAGAAAGTAACCCGGATACTTGCCCTGGATCCACGTAAGGAGCGAGCAAAATGCTATCCCCTACTGGTTGCTCTAACAGGAATTGCCCTTGCCGCTTTTCATGATAGAGCCTATTCAAGAGGTCAGTATTGGTGAAACCGGCTGCCCGGACCATCGTTGGCTTGGCAGCAAAGGCCATATTACTTTGAAACTGTCCTTGCGCGTCCCGGATAGCCTTTTCGACATAGCTTGTTTGGCCTATCGAGAAAAGGAACATGCCGCGCTTGCGGCCCCGGAGGGCAAGGGTCGTATAATCTTCTAGCGCCTGGTCGCGATACTCACCCGGCATGGTCCTTCTGAGATTTAAGAATTCTTCCACGAAGATGAAGATCGTCGGCCAGAGAGTACGCGATACATCCCGGCGCTCCAGTTCGTTTACTAACCCTCTGAAGGTCTTCGCTGCTTCTCTCGGCTCGTCGGCCAGGTAACGCACGTGGGGGAGTCGTTGAAACGGCGCGGTCGTTTCGCCTTCGCAGTCAATCAGAGCGAGCTGGAGTCGGCTTGTATCATTCCGTGCGCACAACTGCGTCAAGATCGAAGTCGCTTGCCTGCTCTTGCCCATATTGGTCATGCCGATAAGCTGAATATGCACCGCCTTTGGCAGTGTCGTCCGGGCAAGTTGGCCGGTGAGTGGATCCACACCAAACACAAACTCTAAAATGTTGGGTGTCAGCTCCTCGATGATAGTAGCAAGCCGGGGCTGTTCGTAGTTGTGCGCGGCGGCCAGTTGCTCTTGCCCTGCTCGGGTGGAAGTGTCGCTGTAGTTGTACTCGATGTGTTGATGAGAGGGTACGGGTTGAATGAACTGGCCGGGCTCGGGCCTGATAAGTGCGCCTCTTTGCCGCTGCCAAATGATCTGATAATTCCCTGCCTCGTTTGGTGTCAGCAGGGCCTCTTGCATCTGTAGCGCGTGCAGTTCGTTCGCCCGCCTCACTTCATCACGTTTGGCTTGAAGATTGATAGCATCGACACGGTGTTTGTGGAAAAGCAGATATCCAATAACACACGCCCCCAGGGCCAGCAGTAGCCATGCAATGATAACCGATGCTTGCTGAAACTGAGGGAAAGCATAGACGAAACCATAGCCCGCCAGGGCGAGGATGACAAGCAGGCAGATCGCGATAAGAATGTCACTGCCTTTGTGACTGGGGTAGTGCTCAATGCGAGCGTCAACGTCTTCTTGCATATGCATAGTCCTAACTACTAGGCTATGCTTTGCCTCTCTGTTATCATGAGAGAAGCCCAGCATAGCGGCTCTTGCGCTTGTTGGGTTAGTCCCTGGTGGGTGATTTCACCACCTGCCAGGGGCGTCGGATCTACAAAAGTTTGCTTACAATTGTCTCCTCTGTCATGCGCTCCAATCCCTCGATAGGAGCAATATATTTTTCAGTGACCTTGCCTTTTCGCTTCTGATAAGCGTACAGATACCACTTTGTCCCCTTCCTATCTTGCCGCGTGCGTGGTGTCCATCCACAATTACGGATAACCTGCTTTGCTTCATCTTCAGTCACAAATGAACGCCTCGTTTCTTTGAAGTATACCTAATGGTTAGGTAGATTGCAAGCCCACTAACCTCCATGTAGATAAACCCACTTGTGTCCTTGTGGGCAAAACCACAAAACGTTTTGTAGCTAAAACCACTTGTATACAAGTATTCTTGTGGCTATGGGTCCTTGACAGCTTAACCACAAGAATGGGATACTGAGACATCACAAATTGACTGGAATACCCTTTTCAGGCTTTCAGGAGGTTTACCAATGCTCACTACTGCTATTGCCTCACAAAAAGGGGGAACTGGCAAAACCACCACGGCTATTGCACTTGCGGCAGGGCTCACCTACAAAGGGAAGAAGGTCCTGCTGATTGACGCAGACAGCCAAGCCAACGCATCTAAAGTGCTGCTTCCCACGTATCAGCACATCTCCAAAGAAGAGACCGTACATCGCACAATCTTGCACCGGCAGCCGCTGCCCATTCACACCACGACTATCAAAAACTTGTGGATCGCGCCGGCTCATATCCTGCTCTCGGATGCTGATATGGAATTGACCGTAGCCAGGGATCACAGGGAAGCCAGGCTTAAACATCAACTCGACCAGGTGAAGGGCAACTATGATTATGTCTTCATCGATTGTCCGCCTGCTCTCGGATGGTTAACCCTCAATGCATTCACGGCTGCCGACGAGGTGATTGTGATTGTCTCGCCTGGCTACTTTGAGCTTGACTCGATTGTACAGATTAGCAAAACCATTGCAGAGGTCAGGAAGGGCTATAACGCTGATTTGCAGTTACGAGGCCTGCTCTTCACCATGAGCGATCCCACCGTCAACACAGCCAACTCTCTTGCGATCCTACGCAAGATGTATAGCAGCCAGCTCCTACAGACGATCATCCCCCGCAATACCGATTTGAGAGACGCCCATTTCAGCAAGCAGGATATTTTCAGATACAACCCCGCGGCAAAAGGCGCGCTTGCCTATGCCAGATTGATTGAGGAGCTTTACCCATGAGTGCAAAAAAGAAACTGGATACCAACCAGGTCGCTAGTGAACTCAGCGAGTCGGCTTTCTTTCACCCCACAAGTCCACAAGTGGAGAAACCCGCAAAACCACTTGTGGACAAGTACACAACTCACCTACCGTCTGATATTATCGAGGCTGTGAAAAGTTACGCTTTCTTTCACAAGATGAAAGATTATGAGGTTGTACGACAAGCCCTCGTTGAGTTTCTAGAGCGGCATAAAGAAGAGTGTTGAACTGTCACGACGTCGTGACAGTTTATCATGTTGCACCTACCTCCGCCCGATGGATGGGTTGCAACCGAGCACACAAAAGGGCGACACCTGGCTCGTATCGCCCAATCAAAAGGAGAGTGAGGAAGGCCCCGGCGAGCTCCTATTCACGCGCTTTGACGTGACTCAATGACATACTGCTCATATGCCTGGTCAAAATGAATGCGGGGTTCTCCTTCGCCATAGGTTTGCCGGAGAAAAGCCAGGGCGGAGGTCTGGGACTTTGACTTGAGCACCATCGCCAAGGGTACCACATCACGCGCTTTGAGTTCGGTCGCGATAGCAAGATACGCAAAACTCCAGCCCGCCCGCACCAGGTGCCGATAGGCGTCGTTATCAGCAGCAATGCAGCACACATCGGCCCTCATTGCATCGGGCACCTGGTGAGATGCCTCAAAACAGTCCTTGCGGCTTTTGAGGCATCGTGGGAAGTCGAGGACGGCAGCGAGCATACCACGCATCGCAGCCTCGAAGAAGAGATCTTTCTTGCGCTTCTTAAAACAGTACGTAGCCATTAGCGCATCCCTCCATAGTGCACACGCACCGACGAAGCCATGGCATCGCCGAGGGCATCTATTATTTGCCCTTTTGTGACACCACGCTCGTGCCCAAGCTCACGCAAAATCTGCCGCAGAAGATCATTCGTTTCACTCGAGCTCCCCCCGCGTTGGCGGCTCTGTGCCATGGTTAGAGGAGCAGCGGCGGTCGCTACCCCGACATTCCAAGGCAGCGGTGACACCATCATGCTGACCGCCGCGTGCACTTCTGGCATTGTGCGCACAATGCCAGCTGCGAAACCGCCAGTCAGCGCCGGCCCAAACTCATCTAAGTGAGCGAGCGGCCCTTCCTTCGCCGGGCTATGCGGTAGGTAGCTCGCGATCGCCCCGGCCACAGCTGACGCGGCAGCTATCGCACTACCGATTCTGGACAGGAGGCCCGAGGCCACACTTTGAACGATATTTGCGCCCCATTGGAACGCTTGCCCTGCCAGGTTGTTGAAGAAGCCGGCCAAGTCCCCCGAGAGCGGGCTCACCGCCGCGAGCGCACGGCTCGGCAGTTGTGCGAACCAGCCCACGATGCCGTTGACGGTATCAGGCACGATGGAATGGCCCACCAGGGTGTTGTAGAGATTGACGAAAATGTTGTAAATGGCCGTGACGAACGCCTGTGCTATCGCGATAACGCCGCCCATGCCCAGCATCCAGATACCTTGAATTGCTGACCAGGCCCCTGACCAGGTCAACTTGAAGCCGTCGGATGAGAGCTTCATATCCTTGCCGATTTTGTCAAACCGACCATGCACCAGGTCATCCAGTGCCTGCAGATAGCCACTGACCGTCATGACCAGGCCGCTGAAAATGGCGACAACCCCGCCAACGAATCGCGCCAGTCCTTGGAGCACGCTTCCGAGCCCAGCAGCCAGGCCCGCAAGTGCTGCGACAAGGAGAAGAACATCCGCAACCACGAGGCCCAGGGGCGCAGCCAGGAGCCATAGGTAGCCGGCGAGCGGTCGCAGAAGCGGCCCGAGTGGCTTGAGCGCCTCCGAAAGCCCCTTGAAGGCCGGGATAATCTGGTTATTGATCGTGTCCTTGATGGTATCGAAAGTCGGCTTGAGTTGATTGGTGAGAATGCCCCACAACTGCCAGGCTTCGAGGTAGACAAAGTGGAGCGCCTTCTTGAGTGCGTCATTTTTCGTGTTCCACTTGTCTATGGCCCCAACGACATCATTGATCTTGTTCCACCAGGTTTGCAGCACAGGAACCAGCTTATTCTGGACGAAGTTCCATACATCCTGGAAGACAGGCAGGGCTTTGTTGTGGAGAAAGTTCCACAACCCACTGAAGGCCCCGACCACCTTGTCCTGGATCCACAGATAGATACTTTGCAGGGCCGGCACCAGCTTGTCCTGGATCCACCGCTGGAAGTCTTGTAGCGCCGGTATCACCTTGGTTTGGATCCACTGAGCAAAGGACGTGAGGATGGGCACCACCTTGGCCTGGATCCACTGATAGGCACTCTGCAGGGCGGGTACCATCCTCGTTTCAATCCACCCCGCCACACTCTTGATTGCTCCTGCGACCGTTTCCCCCAGCATCTTCGCGAAATTACTGAAGGCGGGCGAGCTCACCAGCCCCACCAGGTGCCCCAGGGCCGTCTTCGCCATGTCGAACAGCGGACCGCTAAACGTCATGAGGGCTGCCATCGCGTTATCGTGGAGCGTTGAGAGCAGGCCATTGAAGGTTTGTGCCTGGTTCTTCATCTGCCCGCCGTACATCTTCTCCATGCCATGCCATAAGGCAGTGACGCTATCGGCTCCGAGCTTGCCTTGCTCAGAAAGTTGCTGCACCTGCTCGACCGACAGGTGCATGGAGTTCGCGAGGATCTTCCAGGCAGGTATCCCTGCTTCTGTGAGTTGCAGCATATCCTGTCCGGTCACCTTGCCTCTCGCTTGCATCTGTCCAAGAGCCAGGGTAATAGAGTCCACGCCCTCCTTCCCGCGCCCAACGCCTGCCGCCGCATCACCGACGGCGGTAAGGACGGGAATAACGTCGCGTGCGGTGAAGCCCATGCCAAGGAGTTCTTGGGTGTTTTGCACAAGGCCGGTGAACTCAAAGGGGGTGACTGCTGCGAAGTTCCACAACTGGCGCAGCATGGCATCGGCGGCCTGCCCACTGCCAAGGAGACCGGCGAAGGCGACGCGGCTTTGCTCCATGTTGGCATTCTGCCCAAGCAGCGCGTTGGCAAAACCCATAACGCCCTGGGCCGCGCTCTGAGCAAAGAAGACGAAGCGCCCGAAACCCTCGATCGCGCCCAGGAGAGAAGAGCCAATGGAGACGAGACCCTTCCCCACGCCCCAGGCCATATTCCCAATATGGCCGATGATCGAACGGCCCATCGACCCGAAAGCATCACTTGTCCGCCCCGCCACGTCTGCCATATGACCGACAAGCCCGCTCGTTTGCTCAACCATCTTGCGAATGCCGTCCGTGAAATTGGATATATCGGCACCGAACTTGGCGACGACTCCTCCCGTGGTTAGCATGGCTTTCTCCAAACAAAAACGGACACTTGCCTTTCCCTTTTCATTCGAGAGAGGCAAGCGCCCGTCCTTCTGGATCTCTGACGCTGGTCCTTACTTCACTATTCCGTTAGCTTTTCGCTTCGCTTCTGTCTTTACCCCTACCCGTTTGCCGTAAAGTTTACCAAAGGCCTCGACGTGTTCTAGCACAAAGTTCCTGACTTCACCCAGGATGCGCCCGTATCCGCCACCCGCTGTATTGATTTCCGTCAACGCCTCATCAATCTGCAGGACTTGCTGACCATGCAGATTGATGAGTTTAACCGCTTCATGCTCACCAGTGATAATCAATCGGGCCATGTATGCATCAACCTACTGTTTACTAGGGCTCTGAGCCCTCTTCATTCATCTGCGAAGAGTTCCGCATCTGGATCGAAGAGGTATATTTTGTGCACGCATCCACGCGGCAAAATGGCTAATTCTTCCTCTGGTGTCTCATAGGTGAGATTCCCATCCTCATCAAAAAGCATAACCTTGTACATTTTGAGGAAGCGGTTTTTCTCTGCCAGGGCCCGCTGCTCCATCATCACAATCATTTTATTGACCCGCTGCACCAATCGCCCGACGTTCATACTCGTGGCTCTCCTCTCAGCAGCTGCTCCAACTCTGCCACCTTCGTTTCAAGTTCGCCCACCTTGTAGATACCAATAGCTTGCTCCAGGATGATTTGAGCGGCGCGCACTTGCGTCGAGGCCACCGCCTCAGGTGCGCTCATGTTGCGGTCGAGTGTCTCTATCGCCTTATCGACCTTGCCCAACAGGCCCGTCAACGCCTGGTCAAACAGCGCTCGTTGCGCCGTCTTGTAAGCAGTCTGAAAATGGTTCAGCTTAAGCCAGCGATACGCCGTCTTATTGCCGATTTTCAATTGCCTGGCAGCCGCTGAGATGTTGACACCGGCGAGCAAGAGTTCAATCAGTTGATCTTGCTTGGGTGTCAACTCCTCTGCATTTGTGTCGT
>WNGM01009812.1_pt1 | contig 10955 bp, 10 predicted proteins | sample 5400571 | NCBI WGS metagenome assembly WNGM01 (sample SAMN13153378, study PRJNA577476) | soil metagenome | isolation source: 100 cm soil or saprolite under Garry oak tree replicate 2 | place: USA:California | collected 2016-06-15 | reverse complement strand
CACCGACGTGGTGCCCACCCGGGACGGCCTTAACAACCTGCTCGACTGGGCGGCGGGCTGCGTGCTCGTTTATTCCACGCTCTTCGGGGTGGGCGACATCCTCTTCGGCCGGACCCAGGCGGGGCTCGGGCTCCTCGCGCTCGCGGTCGCCGCGGGCTGCGTCATCTACGTCGACCTCAACCGCCGCGGCTGGAAGACGGTGATGGAGTAGCCCCTCCTGCTCAGGCGGCGACGGAGGCGGGCTCCTTCGTGGGGGGCGCGGGGAACTGCCCTTCCCACCGGGCCACGACCACGGTGGCGAGGCAGTTCCCGATGACGTTGACCGAAGTGCGCGCCATGTCCATGAGCTCGTCGATCCCGAGGATCGCGAGGATCGGCCACTCCGGCAGGCCGAACGAGGCGGCGGTCCCGAGCAGGATCACGAGGGTCGCGCGGGGGACGCCGGCCACGCCCTTGCTGGTCAGCATGAGGGTGAAAACGACGAGGAGCTGCCGGCCGAGGCCCAGGTGGATCCCCGCCGCCTGGGCGACGAAGATCGAGGCCAGGGCGAGGTAGAGGGCCGAGCCGTCGAGGTTGAAGCTGTATCCCGTCGGCATCACGAAGGCCACGGTGGAGCGCGGCACCCCCAGCTCCTCCATCCGCTCCATGGCGAGGGGAAGCGCCGCTTCGGAGCTGGTGGTGGCGAAAGCGATGGAGACGGGCTCCGCGATGGCCGCGAGGAACCGCTTCCACGGAACGCGGGCGAGCACCGCCACCGGCAGCAGAACCAGGAGCAGGAAAGCCGCCAGGGCGAGGTAGAGGGTGGCCAGGAGCTTGAAGAGGTTGGCGAGGATCCCGAGCCCCATGTGCCCGACGGTGTAGGCGATGGCGGCGCCCACCCCCACCGGGGCGAAGTACATGACGATGTTCGTGAACTTGAACATGGTCTCGGAGAGGCTCTGGGCGAAGGCCAGCATGGGCCGGCGCTTGTCGTCCCCCAGGCGGGCGAGGGAGATCCCGAAGAGCACGCTGAAGACCACCACCTGGAGGACGTGCCCTTCCACCACCGACTTCGCCACGTTCTCGGGGAAGACGTGCAGCAGGACCTCGGCGAAGGTCTGTTTCTGCCCCTGGACGTCCGGGGGGGCGAGCGCGGCCGGCGGCTCCACCCCCACCCCGGCCTGGGTCAGGTTGATGGCGAGGAGGCCGATGAAGAGGGCCAGGGTGGTGACGACCTCGAAGTAGACCAGGGCCTTCACCCCCATCCTCCCCACCTGCTTCAGGTCGGCGTGGCCGGCGATGCCGACCACCAGGGTGCCGAAGAGCAGGGGGGCGATGATCGTCTTGATCATCCTCAGGAAGATCTGGCTCAGGACGCGCAGCGACACCGCCACCTCGGGCCAGTCGTGGCCGATCTCGGCCCCCACGATCATCGAGACGAGGATCCACGTGGTCAGGGAGCGCCGGCGGACGGCATGCACGCACAGGCCGGCTATCGCGATCCATCGACCGGCGAAGCCGATCGTCCCCGCGCCCGTGAGGGCGCCGGCCGCGGCCAGCAGCAGGCCGGCGCCCAGGACGAGCCAGCCGGCCAGCGCCCCACCGCCAAGACGCGCCGGCCTCGTCACGGGCGCTGCGGCAGGCTCGTCCTCGCGCATTGGAGCGGGAGTATATCGCGGCTCAGCCTTCGCTGGTCCCGTCTTCCTCCCTGGGGTTGATCCACAAGGCGCGCGGAGGCTAAGCTGCCGCCAGCCATGGCCGACCGGAGGACGGGGACGATCAGCGACTGGCGTCAGCTCTCGCCGCTGCTCGCGGTCTTCCGCCTGCAGCCCGCCCCGGGCTGCCCCTTCCCGGACTACAAGGGGGGCCAGTACATCGCCTTGCGGCGGGACGATTGCCGGCTCACCCGGAAGGTGGTGGACGACCACGGGCAGGTCCGCTACCTGCCGGAGCTGGACGAGATGGGTCGGCAGAAGCGCGGCCCGGTCACGCACTCCTACTCGATCTCCTCCGCCCCCTTCGAGACCCGGCGCGACGGCCACCTCGAGTTCTACGTCGTGCTCGAGGTCGACTCCACGAGCGGGCTCGGCCGCCTGACCGAGGCCCTCTTCGCCCTCCACCAACGCGACGGCGCGCCGCTCGACTACGTGGACCGCATCGCGGGCGACTTCACGCTCGACAAGCGGGCGGCCGGCTTCGAGAGCGTGCTGCTGGTCGGCACGGGGACCGGCCTCGCTCCCTTCGCTTCCATGGTGAAGCAGCTCGACCACGAAGCCGCCGAGGGCAAGCGGCCCCCCTTCCGGCTCACCCTGCTCCACGCCAACCGGACACGGCAGGAGCTCGCCTACCACGAGGAACTCTGCGCGATCGAGGGCTCGCGCCGCTTCGATTTCGTCTACCTGCCCTCCCTGAGCCGCGTCGGAGGGGGAGGGCCGCTCGCGGACGGCCTCGCCACCGGAAGGGCCAACAACCTGCTGCGTCTCGTCTTCGAGATGCCGCTGAGGGAGGAAGAGGACGGGGACGGCGCGGCCCTCGCCCGGGTCGTGCGGCCCGCGCTGCCGCGCGGGCTCTCGCGCGAACCGCTGCGGAAGCGGCTCGATCCGGCGAAGACGGTGGTCCTCACCTGCGGGAACGCCTCCTCCATGGCGGACATCAAGCGCATCGCCGAGGCCCTGGAAATGCGCTTCGAGAAGGAGGATTGGAAGCCCGCCTCCCGGGCGGAGCAGGTCGGCCGTGAGTAGATCGGACGTTGACATCGACCGATCGCGGCGCTATCGTGCAACGAACACACCAGGAAGACAGGTCCAGGCAGGCGCGTCCGCCGCGGTGGGCCTCGGGACCGATGAAGCTCGTTGACACGATCAGTTCCGTCTTGAGACACAAGGGCCGCGAGATCTGGTCCCTGAGCCCCGAGGCCTCCGTCTACGAGGCCATCGAGATGATGGCCGACAAGCAGGTCGGGGCCCTGCTGGTCGTCTCCGGGGGCAAGCTGGTCGGCATCGTCTCCGAGCGCGATTACGCCCGCAAGGTCATCCTCAAGGGCAAGGCCTCCAAGCAGACCCAGGTCAGGGAGATCATGACCAGCCCCGTGATCTTCGTGGGGCCGAAGCACACCGTCGACGAATGCATGAGCATCATGACGAACAATCGCATACGCCATCTTCCGGTCCTCGAGGGCGACCGGGTGATGGCCGTGGTCTCCATCGGCGACCTGGTGAAGTGGATCATCACCGAGCAGGAGGAGACCATCCAGCACCTGGAGAACTACATCACCAACAAGTACCCCGGGTAAGCCCCTCCCCCTCCGCTCCCTACGACTTCAAGGCCACGATGAGGGTGTTGACCGTGTCCTTGGCGTCCCCGAACAGCATCATGCACTTCGGGTTGTAGTAGAGCTCGTTGTCCACGCCCGAGAAGCCCGGACGAAGGCTGCGCTTGAGGACGACCACCGACTTGGCGCGGTCGACCTCGAGGATCGGCATCCCGTAGAGGGGGCTCGCCCGGTTGTGCCGGGCCGCCGGGTTCGTGACGTCGTTGGCTCCCACGATGAGGGCCATGTCCGCCTCGGCGAAGTAGGGGTTGATCTGGTCCATCTGGTAGAGCTGGTCATAGGGAACGTTGGCCTCCGCCAGCAACACGTTCATGTGCCCGGGCATGCGCCCGGCCACGGGATGGATGGCGTACTTCACGTCGATGCCGCGCTTGATCAGCACCTTCGCCAGCTCGGCGACGCCGTGCTGGGCCTGGGCGACCGCCAGGCCGTACCCGGGAACGATGATGACGGACCGCACGCTGTCGAGCAGGACCCCCATCTCCTCGGGGGCGATGCGGCGCACCGTGCCCTTCGCCCCCGCCGCCGTCCCTTCGGCCTCTTTCTCGATCTTGCCGAAGGCGCCGAACAGCACGTTCACGGCCGAGCGGTTCATGGCCCGGCACATGAGCAAGGAGAGGAGGAAGCCCGAGGTCCCGTCCAGGGAGCCGGTGATGATCTGGATCTTGTTCATCAGCACGAAGCCCATGGCGGCGTCGGCGAGGCCGGCGTAGGAGTTCAGCAGGGAGATGACCACCGGCATGTCCGCGGCACCGATGGGGATCACGAGCAGGAACCCGAAGAGCAGGGCGAGGCCGACCATGAGCGGGAACACCGACCCGGCCGAGGGCGTCACGATGAGGCAGACGAGGCTGCCCACCATGACCGCGAGCAGCGCGAAGTTCGTGGCGTTCTGCCCAGGGTAGGTGACGGGCGCTCCGGGGAGGAGCCCCTGTAGCTTGGCCGCCGCCATGAGGCTGCCGGTGAAGGTGAGGCCGCCGATCACCACCTCCAGGCCGATGGTCGTCATCAGGACCTGGCCGAGCGCGTCCCCGTGCCGGATGTACTCGGAGATCCCGATCAGGGTAGCCGCCAGGGCCCCCAGGGAATGGGAGAGGGCCGTCCGCTGCGGCACGGCCGTCATCGGGATCCAGAGCCCCATGCTCGCCCCGACGACGGAGCCGAGGATGAGCCCGACGATGATCCATCGGTAGGCCACGATGTCGGGATGGAAGAGAGTGCCCATGACGGCCATCGCCATCCCGAGTTCGGCCAGGAACATGCCCTGGCGGGCGTGCCGGGGCGAGCTCAAGCCCTTGAGCCCGAGGATGAAGAGGGCGGCCGAGAGGATGTAGGAGAAACGGAGCGCCTGGGTGAGGTCGGCGCCGCGCAGAAGCGGCCGCAGCTCCTCCCGCCAGCGGAGAAGGGCGAGCACGCCCGCGAGGAGGCCGGCCGCGGCCAGCCACGCCCCCCGCCCGAGCTCTCTCTTGGCCAACCGGTCCTGATCGCGCCTGAACATCCTGAGCATGCGGTCCGTGATCAGGAAGCCCCCCACCACGTTGGTGGTGGAGCACGTGACCGCCACGAACCCGAAGGCGGTGCTCAGGGGGCTGTAGGCGGCACCCGCGACCACGAGGGACCCCACGAGCGAGATCCCCGACATCGCGTTGGTGGCGGACATGAGCGGGGTGTGGAGCAGGGGCGGCACCCGCGAGATCAGGTGGTACCCGAGGAAGCCGGCGAGCATGAAGATGTAGAGCCCGATCTCGAGTTCAATCGTCATTGGTCTTGCGTCCTCGCTTCGGCCCGGACTTCATCTAGCGCCTCGCGTGGAGTGAATCCACGCTCGGCGGTCGGGAAAGGCCTTCAGAGCGTGGCCTTGACCGCCTCGTGAACGATCTCCCCCTGGTGCGTCACGAGAGGACCGCGCGTGAGCTCGTCCGACAGATCGAGATCGAGCCGCCCGTCCTTGACGAGGTGCGCGAGGAGATTCGTGACCGTCGTCGCGTACATCTCGCTGGCGTGGAGGGGCATCGTGCCAGGGAGGTTCGTGGGGCCGAGGATGACGACGCCGTCGCTGACGACCTCCCGGTCCGGCTGGGTGAGGGCGCAGTTGCCGCCCTGTTCGGCGGCGAGGTCGACGACGACGGAGCCCGGCCGCATGGCCCGAACCATCTCCTCGGTGATGAGGAGGGGAGCGCGCTGGCCGGGGATGAGGGCGGTGGTGATCACGACGTCCGCGGCCGCCACCGCTCGGAGCATCATCTGCTGCTGCTTCCGGTAGAACTCTTCCGACTGCGCCTTGGCGTACCCGCTCTTCTCCTCGGCGTCGGCCGTCTCCAGGGCGAGCTCCACGAACCTGGCTCCCAGGCTCTCCACCTGCTCCTTCACCGCGGGGCGCGTGTCGTAGGCTTCCACGAGGGCTCCCAGCCGCCGGGCCGTGCCGATGGCCTCCAGGCCGGCCACCCCCGCGCCCACGATGAAGACGCGCGCGGGCGTCATCGTCCCCGCGGCCGTCATGAGCAGCGGGAAGAACCGGGGGACGCGGCCCGCCGCGAGCAAGACGGCCTTGTAGCCGGCCACCGTGCTCATGGCGCTCAAGGCATCCATCGACTGGGCCCGCGCCAGACGCGGCATGAGCTCCATCGAGAAGGCGGTGACCTTGCGGGCGGCGAGGGCCCGGATCCCCGCGCCGTTGGCGTAGGGCTGGAGGAAGCCGATGAGGGCTGCGCCCTCCTTCATTCGCGCGATCTCGTCGGTCGCCGGCGGTCGCACCTTCAGGACCACGTCGGCCTCCGCGAACACTTCCGGTCCGACCCGGGCGCCTTTCTCGAGGTAGGCGGAGTCCGGAAGCGCGGCCGCCGCACCCGCCCCGGACTGCAAGAGGACGTCCAGGCCCGCTTGTCTCAGCCTGGGAACGAGGGCGGGGACGAGCGCCACGCGGCACTCCCCGGGGACGGTTTCCTTCGGTACGCCCACGAGCATGAGAGTTCCGACCCCAGGCTAAACCAGCGGTGGGTTACGCGGAGGCTACGCCGCCTGGCCGGCCCGGTCAAGACGAGGGTGGACAGGGTGGGAGGTCTTGATTGAGCAAGGGGGGCCTGCGTCGGCCCCCCTTGAACCCCCGCTCCCCTTTGCGTCGCGTCAGATGTCGATGGTCGTGCTCTTGCTCTTGGGCTCCTTGCGCATCTCGCTCTCGACCTGCACCTGGTTGTCCACGCTGAAGGCCAGGGTCCCGTTGGCGATCGAGCCGAGCACGGCCTGCTCGACCTTGCTGTTCACGACCCCCGTGAGGGTCACCTTGCCGTTCGCGACCACGATCCGAATCGGCGGGTTCACGAAGGTCGCGTAGCGCTCGAAGAGACCGTTGCCGTAGATCCGGCGGTAGAGCTGAGCGCGCAGGCGGTCGTCGAAGATCGAGGTGGGCTGGACGCGGATCTCGTTCTTGATCCCGCGCACCCCCTCCACCCGGGCCACCCGCCCCTCGAGCTCGTCCTTGCGCCAGGGCTGGTACACCGACCCGACGAGGGTCACGACCCCGTCGTCCACCCCCACGCCCACGCTGTCGAAGACCCCGTAATAGACGTAGCCCAGGATGGTGTCGGCGACCACCTTCTGGACCTCCGGGTCGGTCTTCTTCTCCGCGGGCACCACGCGGAGCCGGTTCTCCACCGTCTTGGTTTCCTTGCGGGCCGCCTTCTCCGCGGCCCGCTGCGCGTTTACGGTGAGGGTGAACCCGGAGAGGACGGCCGCGCCGCCCTTGACCTCGACAAGGACGTTGCCCCGCTCGAGCAGGTGGGCCTTGGCCAGCCGCGCCGCGAAGAGAGCCGCCCCGCCTGTGCGAAGGACGTCACGGCTGTCAAGACTTGTCATGCTTTCTCCATCGTTCGTCAAGCCCGCGCCCCCCGCCGGGCTCCACTCCTTCCTACGAAGCAAGCCCCCTGCCAGTTGGTAATCGGGCTCACAAGCGAAGCAATCAGCGCGGGTTGCGGAATCCGGGGCCCGTCGCCGGGGCGGGGACCGCCTGGAAACGGGGGACGCCGCGTCCCTCGCAGGGGACGCTCTCGAGTTCGCGCTTGACCCCGCTTCGCCAGTTCTTTTAGATTTCAACGATCATGAGCCTGCGGGGACGGCGCGCCCTGGTGACGGGGGGCGGCCGCGGGATCGGCCGCGCCACCGCCCTGGCCCTCGCCGGGGCGGGGGTGGAGGTGGCGGTCGCGGCCCGCACGAAGGCCGAGGTGGAGGCGGTGGCCCGGGAAGTGCGCGGTCTCGGGGTGCGCGGGGTGGCGCTCACCGCCGACGTCGGGCAGGCCGAGGGCGTGCGGGCCCTCTTCGGGGCCGCCCGGGAGGCGCTGGGGGGGATCGACATCCTGGTCGCCAACGCCGGGATCGCGCCTTCGGCTCCCCTGGTCAAGACCACGGACGAGACGTGGTCACAGGTTCTGGCGGTGAACCTCTCCGGCCCCTTCTACTGCCTGCGGGAGGCGCTGCCCGAGATGGCCGCCCGCGGCTGGGGCCGGGCGGTGGTGGTGGCCTCGATCGCCGGCAAGTCGGCCATGCCCTACATCGCGGCCTACGCCGCCAGCAAGCACGGCCTGATGGGCCTCACCAAGGTCGCGGCCCTCGAGATGGCCGGCCAGGGGGTGACCGTCAACGCGGTCTGCCCCGGCTACGTCGACACCCCGATGACGGACGGCGGGGTCGCGCGGATCGCCGGCAAGACCGGGGCCGAGCCCGCCGCGGTCCGCCGGAAGCTCGAGGAGCTCTCGCCTCAGAAGCGGCTGGTGACGGCCCAGGAGGTGGCCGCGCTGGTCCTCTACCTGTGCGGCGAGGAGGCGCGGGGCATCACGGGCCAGGGGCTGAACGTCGACGGGGGAACCCTGATCTGAGCGCGGTGGCCATCTCGGTCTGGTTCCGGCTCCTCCGGGTGCACGGCCTGCTGCTGCGGCAGGTGCGGCGGAGCGTCCCCGACCACCTCACCCTGCCCCGGTTCGACGTGATGGCCCAGCTCCATCGGCGCGCGGAAGGAATGACCCCCGGCGAGCTGACCCGGGCGCTCCTGGTCACCGCGGGCAACGTCACCGGGATCGTGGACCGCCTGGTGCGCGAGGGCCTGGCCGAGCGCCGTCCGCTTCCGGGTGACCGCCGCACCCTCCTCGTCCGCCTCACTCCCCGCGGCCGGCGGACCATGGAGCGGGCCATCCCCCGCCACCGCCGCGATGTGCAGGCCGTGCTGGCCGCGGTCCCCCGTGCCGAGCTGCGGCGCCTCCGCCAGGCCCTGGGCTGCGCGATGCGTGCGCTGGAGCTACGAGGCCCGCGTCCGGGCCAGGTCATGAGAGGATCGACGGCGGACCGCCTCTACACCGGGGCGGTCCTCAAGGAGAGGAAGTGATGGGACGGATCGTGGACCTGTGCGGCGAGGTGGCGGCGGCGGCCGACGAGGGCCCGGAGGGTCTCATCCTCCCCCCGGAAGCCTGGGACCGCTTGCGGGCCGACTGGGAGGACGAGGACATCGAGGACGCGATGGGCTTCGTCCACGACTCGCTGCTGCAGGGCGAGCTGGTGGACGCCGCGGAAAGCATCTCCTCGCGCCTCCTGGAGCTGTTGGGGACGTTCGGGGACGCCGGGGCGTTCGAGCAGGCAGTGGCGGGGCGCGCGGAGATCGGGATCGACGCCATCCGGCAGCTCGCCCATCGCGTGGAGCGGCTGGAGGAGATCCTGGAGTCGTACCGCGAAGGGCGCGGGCCCGAGCGGGGGGGCTTCGACGCCCTCCAACGCCGGCTCCTCGACCAGGGGATCGAGGGAGAGATGGGCCACGACGAGGAGGAATAGAGGCGGACCCGATACGACCGGTCCGTCTGTAAACTTGGGGCTCATGAGACTGAACCTGCCAGTCGTGGCCTTCGCCGCCCTCCTGCCCCTCACCGCCTCCGCCGACAACAACTTCGAGGTCGCAGGCTACCTGGGGACGTCGTTCCCCTTCTACTCGCAGAGCTTCACCTACAGCCCGGGCCCGGTGAGCTTTCCCATCCCCCAGGTCACCATCACCCAGCAAGGCGTCTTCCAGATGGAGGGCAGCGGCGGGCTGGTGGTGAGCGGCGGTGTGACCTACTACCTCGGCGGCGTGATCGGCATCGAGGGGCGGCTCGACACCGTGAAGGTGAACATCGACACGACGGGGGCGCGTTACGACGTCAAGCTGAACCTCCCCGGAGTCCCGCTGCCCTTCAGCGCCAGCCTGGACCTCGGCACCGGCACCGTCGAACTCGCCACCCTCAAGCCCTGGTCGCTGAACCTGAAGCTGCGCACGCCGGGACCGGTGCGCCTCTTCGTTTCCGGAGGGGTGAGCCGCCTGCCGGCTCTGGACTTCACGGTCAACCAGAATATCGGCCTGGGCGCGACCGCCCTGAACGTGATCACCTCCAAGCTCGACGTCTCCACGGTCAGGCTGAAGGGAGCGCTCGTGCCCCAGGAGGGGGAGAGCCGCTGGGGCGTGAACGCGGGGGGCGGCCTGCAGCTCAAGCTGGGGCCGAACGTCGCCCTGGTGGCGGAGGGGCGCTACTTCTATTTCGGCGAACGGACCTACGACTGGACCGCCGTTCCCACCGACCGCTTCCTTTCGGGCCTCGAGCAGACGCTCCTGGATGCCACGAGGCAGAGGCTCCCCGCGATCAAGTTCAAGCCCCAGTTCTTCCAGGCCACGGGGGGGGTGGCGATCAGCTTCTGACCCGCAGACCCGATCCCTCGACACCGCGGGTGTAGAATCGGCGACGCATGCGCTGGCGCACCTCGCTTGCCTCCCTCGCGGGCCTCGCCCTCCTGGCCGCGTGGCACGCGAGGGTCCGCGGGGAGGCGCCGCCGCCCACGCCGGCCCTGCCCCGCCTCGAAGCACCCTCCCCGCTGCCCCCGCTGCCCGCGGTCTCGCCCCGCATCGCCAACTACACGATCGAGGCCCGCCTGGACCCGGACAAGCATACGATCGAAGGGACGCTGGTCCTCGACTGGCGCAACTCCAGCGCGGTCACGCTCCAGGACTTCCCGTTCCACCTCTACTGGAACGCGTTCCGGAACAACCTGTCGAGCTCGGCCCGCGGGGCCGGGCGGCGGGCCCCGCGCCTGCGCGACGAGCGCGACTACGGCTGGATCCTCGTCCGCGCCTTCCGTCGGTTGGGCGAGTCCGAGGAGGACCTGCTGCCGACCCTCCACTACGTCACCTCCGACAATCCCGACGACCGGACGGTGGCCGAGGTGCGGACGAGCCGGCCGGTCGCTCCCGGAGCGACCGCGCGCTTCCGCATCGATTGGTCCGCCCGCCTCCCCTACGGCCGCATCGGCCGGGCGGGCTGGGTCCACGACTACCACTTCGTCGTGCAGTGGTTCCCGAAGATCGGCGTCTTCTGGAAGGGCGCCTGGAACTGCCATCCTTTCTACGCGAACACCGAGTTCTTCGCCGACTTCGGGGGGTACGACGTGAGCCTCACCCTGCCCCGGGGCTTCGTGGTGGGGGCGACCGGACGGCGGACGGAGACGCGCGAGAACCCCGACGGCACCGAGACCCTCCGCTTCGTGCAGGAGGACGTGCACGACTTCGCGTGGACGGCCAGCCGCCGCTTCCTGGAGCGGCGGTCGCGCTTCGACGACCCCGGCTATCCGCCGGTCGAGATCC
>WNGM01004529.1_pt1 | contig 10956 bp, 7 predicted proteins | sample 5400571 | NCBI WGS metagenome assembly WNGM01 (sample SAMN13153378, study PRJNA577476) | soil metagenome | isolation source: 100 cm soil or saprolite under Garry oak tree replicate 2 | place: USA:California | collected 2016-06-15 | reverse complement strand
GTTGAATGCTCACCGAGCCGTCCTGCTTGTCCGATATCGCGTAGTGCACGGCTTTTTCCCCGACCTCACGCGCTTCGCTGCGATCCACGTCGGAAACGCAGCCGAAGAACGAGCGCTGCAGATAGCCGAAGGTGTCGCCGCGCACCCGCTTGATGCCGAGCTTGGATTTCACCGCATCGGTGAGCGAATCCGCCAGCAGCCCGGTTCCCGAAAGCTGCACGTTGCCGTGCGCGTCGCGCTCGACCTGCTTGGCGAGAGAAACCGTGACCGGCGTGCCCTGCGCGTCATGAATTCCCTCCGATACGGCGACGACGCATCGCCCGTAGCGTTCAACACCGGCCTTCACGTCGGCAAGGAACTTGTCCACGGAGAAGGCGCGCTCGGGCAGGTAGACGAGGTGCGGACCGTCGTCCGCGAAAGTCTTCGCCAAGGCGGAAGCCGCCGTGAGAAATCCCGCATGCCGCCCCATCACCACCGCGACGTAGACGCCGGGCAAGGATCGGTTGTCGAGATTGAGCCCCATGAAGGCCTGGACCACGAAGCGCGCGGCCGAAGGATATCCCGGCACGTGATCGGAGCCCATCAGATCGTTGTCGATGGTCTTGGGGATGTGCACACAGCGCAGATCGTAGCTCGCCTTCCGCGCTTCCTCGGAAACGATGCGCACGGTATCGGCGCTGTCGTTGCCGCCGATGTAGAAGAAGCACCCGACCTCGTGCGCCTGCAGCACGCGAAAAATCTGCTTGCAGTAGGCCTGATCGGGCTTGTCCCGCGTGGAGCCGAGCGCCGCGGAAGGCGTGAGCGCCACCATCTCGAGGTTCTGCACGGTCTCGCGCGTGAGGTTCACCAGGTCCTCGTCCACGATGCCTCGCACGCCGTGGATCGCGCCGTAGATCTCCCGCACGCCGGCAGACCTGCGCGCTTCACAGACGACGCCGGCCAGCGACTGATTGATCACCGCGGTGGGGCCGCCGCCTTGGGCGACCAGCACGTTACCCTGCATGGCATCTTCCTTCCTGCGTCCTAGTGTTCCGCAAAGGAGCGCGTGCACCGAGTCGGGGCGAGCGGTTATTTGCTTCTGTAGCCCGCATGGAGCGAAGCGTAATGCGGGGACGGCGATCCCGGATTTCGCTTCGCTCCATCCGGGCTACGCGCGCCCGACCCCGGCCAACGCTTATTGCACGTGTCGCGCAGCGCACAGTCAAGCGCGACACAGCGACAGCTAGAATTGCGCGTCCGGAGCCGCCAGCGCGGCGTCGAGGATGCGCAATTGCGCGCGCTCATCGCCCTGCCAGCGGTCGAGCGTCAAGCTGCCCGCCGCATGCAGCGCACGGCCGCGGTTCTTGACAAGCGCCTCGCCGAGCGGCTGGCCCACGGCGCGGAATGCGATCGCCTGCACGCTCGCGCCGTCGCCGGATTTGAGCCGCACGCGAACGTGCCCCTGGCCCACCGCCTCGGCGTGAACGAGGATGTGCGCGGGCAGCGCGAACACCGGCTCGGGATTGCCGGCGCCGAACGGACCGGCCCGCGCGATCGTGGCGCACAGCTCGGCCCCGGCGGCCGCCGCGCTGAGCGCGCCGTCGATGAGGAGCGCATTGTCGCGCCGCGCCGCCTCGACCGCCGGGCCGAGCTCGGCCTCGAGATAGGCCCGGAAGGCGGCCAGTCGGCCGGCTTCGAGCGTGATCCCGGCGGCCATGGGGTGCCCCCCGCCCTTGGCGAGAAGCCCGTCGGCGACGGCGCGGCGCACCGCGCGGCCGAGATCGACCCCGGCAATCGAGCGCCCCGAGCCGGTGCCGATGCCGGCCGGATCGAACGCGATGGCGAACGCCGGACGCCCGAATTTCTCCTTCAGCCGCGCGGCCACGAGGCCCAGCACGCCGGGATGCCATCCCGCCGCCGCGGTCACGATCACCGCGCCGTTGTCCCCGGCGCCCAGCGCGGCCAGGGCCTCAGCCTCGGCTTGCGCCAGCGTCGCCTGCTCGATGAGCTGCCGCTCGCCATTGAGCCGGTCGAGCTCGGCGGCGATCGCCGCGGCTTCTGCCGGATCCTCCTCGAGCAGCAGCCGGGTGCCGAGATCGGCTCTGCCGATACGGCCGCCGGCATTGATGCGGGGACCCAGGAGAAAACCGAGATGCCAGGGCTCGGGCGGACCGGCGAGGCGCGCCACGTCCATCAGTGCGGTAAGCCCCGGGCGTTCGCGCCGGCGCATTGCCAACAGGCCCTTGGCCACGAAGGCGCGATTGAGGCCTTCCAGGCGCGCGACGTCGGCAATCGTGCCGAGCGCGACCAGATCGAGCAGGGAGAGCAGATCCGGCTCTCCCCGCGACGGGTTCCAGAAGGAACGCCGGCGCAACACGCGGTTCACGGCCACGATGGTGAGAAACGTGAGGCCGACCGCGGCGAGGTGGCCGAGCCGCGAGAGATCGTCGAGCCGGTTGGGATTGACCACGAGTGCGGGCGGCAGCGATTCGTCGGCCAGGTGGTGATCGATGACGATCACGTCGAGACCGAGCCGCCGCGCCTCCTCGAGCGGCGCGATGCTGGTCGTGCCGCAATCGACCGTGACCAGCAGCGTCGCGCCCCGCTCCGAGAGCGTGCGGATCGCCTCGAGATTCGGCCCATAGCCTTCAAAGATGCGGTCGGGAATGTGGATCAGGGGATCGAGCCCGCCATGGCGGAGGAAGCGCGCCAGCACCGCGGTCGAGGTCGCGCCGTCGACGTCGTAATCGCCGAAGATCGCCACCTGCTCGCCGCGCTCGACCGCGTCGGCCAATCGTTGCGACGCCGCAGCCATGTCGGTGAGAATTTCGGGATCGGGCATGAGCCGTTTCACGGTCGGGTCGAGATAGGCCTCGAAGGTTTCGAGTTCGACGCCGCGCCCGGCGACGATGCGCGCCAACAGCTCGGGGACCCCGTGGCGCTGCACGATCGAGAGCGCGCCGGCCGCCGTGCGCTCGTCGAGCCGGTCGCGCCAGGCGCGGCCGGTCACCGAGCGCTCCACGTCGAGAAACAGGCGCCGTTGCGCCAACATCCGCGATCCCCATGCGACCGAGCTTAGCTGCGAATCGGTGTCCCGAGATTAGAGGAATGTCCGCGGGATATCTCCTGAACGCGAGGTCAAAGCGCACCGGGGCCGCGCACGCCTCCCCTCCCCCCGCGAGCGAATGCGAGTGGCGGGGAGGGGTTGGGGGTGGGGGGCCAGATCTTAAATTCAGAGATCCGAATTGAGGCGGCGCTCTGGTCGATGCTTACCGGGCTCTGCCCTGGCTTGTGATCCAAGCCCCCCACCCCTATCCCCTCCCCGCCGCAAGCGGGGGAGGGGAATCGATTGCCGCCCGTCTGAGACCAATCGCTTGCCTGAGTTGGTGGCAGGTGTCCGACCGGTAAGCGCGGAGATTTTTGACCCGCGCCTCAATCCAAATGGAACTTGTCGAGGTCGCGGTGCTCGGCGCGGATCCAGCGCACGGTGCCGGTGACGGAGCGCATCACCACGGTCTCGGTCTCGATGACGTGCTTGCGGAATTTCACCCCGCGCAGCATCGGGCCGTCGGTCACGCCGGTCGCGGCGAACAGGCAGTCGCCTTGGACCATGTCCTCCATCTCGTACTTCTTGCGCGGATCCTTGATGCCCATCTTGGCGGCGCGCGCGCGCTTCTCCTCGGTGTCGAGCACGAGCCGTCCCTGCATCTGGCCGCCGATGCAGCGCAGCGCCGCGGCGGCGAGCACGCCCTCGGGCGCCCCGCCGCTGCCGAGATAAATGTCGACCCCGGTGCCCTCGGCGTCGGCGGTGTGAATGACGCCGGCGGTATCCCCGTCGGTGAACAGCCGCACCGCGGCGCCCGCCTTGCGCAAGGCCGCGATCAGATCGGCGTGGCGCGGCCGGTCGAGCACGAGCGCCGTGATATTGGCAGGCGGCACGCCCTTGGCCCTGGCGAGCGCCGCGATGTTTTCCTCCGGTGGCGCGTCGAGGTCCACGAGACCGCGCGGATAACCGGGGCCGATCGCGATCTTCTCCATGTACACGTCGGGCGCGTTGAGCAATGTGCCTTGCTCGGCCATGGCCATGGTGGCAATCGCGCCGGGCAGGCTCTTGGCGCACAGCGTGGTGCCGTCGAGCGGATCGACGGCGATATCCACCTTGGTGGTGGCGGTCTCGAGCCCCACCAATTCGCCGATGAACAGCATCGGCGTCTCGTCGCGCTCCCCCTCCCCGATCACCACGGTGCCGCGGATCGGCAGCTTGTTGAGCTCGCGCCGCATGGCGTCGACCGCCGCCTGGTCGGCCGCCATCTCGTTGCCGCGCCCGCGCAGGCGCGCCGCGGATACCGCGGCCCGCTCGGTGACCCGCACGATCTCCAGCGAGAGAATGCGGTCCAACAGCTGCTGCGGCTGCACGTTGATCGCTGCCATCGTTTCCTTCCTTGGCGCCGGTTCGGGCGATTCCCGGGATTGTCCGCGTCGGACGATAGCAGGCGCGGAGCGGCCCCGATTCGCCGATTGTCACGTCTTTTCGATGCGGATCAATTGCGGCTTGCCCTCGATCACCCGTTCGGCCTCGACTTTGGCGAGCGCCCTGCGCACCGCGTCCTCGGTGGTCGCATAGGTGATGAGAATGACCGGCACCGGCCGCGCCGCGCTCGGGTCCTCGCCGCCGAGCGGCCGCGGCCCGAAATGCCGCTGCATGATCGATTCGAGCGAGATGCTCTCCTCGGCGAAACAGGTCGCGATCCGGGCGGCAGTGCCCGGCTTGTCGACCGCGAGCATGCGAATGTAATAGCCGCCCTCGTGGCGCTGCATCGGCGCCTTCTCGACGGAGGCGAGCCGCGCCGACGGGCGCCCGAACGGAGCCGTGCGCACGCCCCGCGCGATATCGGCGATATCCGACACCACCGCCGAGGCGGTTGCCTCGCCGCCGGCGCCCGGGCCCACCAACGTGATCTCGCGCACGGCGTCGGCATCGACGGTGACCGCGTTGGTCACGCCCATCACCTGGGCGATCGCCGACCCCTTCGGCACCATGGTCGGATGCACGCGCTGCTCGATGCCGTTCTCGGTCTTCACCGCGACTCCCAGGAGCTTGACGCGGTAGCCGAGATCGTCGGCGGCACGAAGGTCTTCGGGCGTGATCGAGGCGATGCCCTCGACATAGACCGCGCCGGGATCGACTCGGGTGCCGAAGGCGAGACTGGCGAGGATCGCCAGCTTCTGCGCGGTGTCGTGACCCTCGATATCGAAGGAAGGATCGGCCTCGGCGTAGCCGAGTTGCTGGGCCTCTTCGAGAGCGCGCGCGAACGACAGATTCTCCCGCTCCATGCGCGTCAGGATGTAATTGCAGGTGCCGTTGAGAATGCCGTAGATCCGCGTCAGCGAATTGCCGACGAGACCCTCGCGCAGCGTCTTGACGATGGGGATGCCGCCGGCCACCGCTGCCTCGAAGTTCAAGGCGACGTGGTGCTGCTCCGCCAGCGCCGCGAGCGCCACGCCGTGCCGGGCGAGCAGAGCCTTGTTGGCCGTGACCACCGACTTGCCGGCTGAAAGCGCCGCCTCGACCGCGCGCTTGGCCGGATCGCCCTCGCCGCCGATCACCTCGACGAACACGTCGATCTCACGATCGCCCGCCAGCGCCACCGCGTCCGCCGCCCAGCGAAATCCGCCGACATCGACGTCGCGGCGTTTGTTGCGCGAGCGCGCGGTGACCGCGACGACTTCGATCGGACGGCCGCAGCGCGCCTCCAGCGCCTCGCGCTGGCGCTCGATCAGACGCACGACGGAGGCGCCGACCGTGCCAAGCCCGGCAAGACCGACTTTCAGCGGCACGACCATGGGCCGTCTCGGGGAGAGCAAAGCGGAGCGTCAGCGCCGCGTGGCGAGGGGAACCACGTTGTGCAACTTTTCGACGCCGGTTTCAAGGAAACGGCGCACGTTGCGCGCGGCCTGGCGGATGCGCTGCTCGTTCTCGACCAGCGCGATGCGCACGAAGCCCTCGCCGTGCTCGCCGAAGGCGATGCCGGGCGAGACCGCAAGCTCGGCCTTCTCGACCAGCAGGGTGGAGAACTCGAGACTCCCGAGCGGCTGGAACACCGGCGGGATCGGCGCCCAGGCGAACATCGAGGCGCGCGGCGCCGGGATCGGCCAGCCGGCGCGGCCGAAGGATTCCACCAGAACGTCGCGCCGGCGCTTGTAGGTCGCGCGCATCTCCTGGATGCACTCGTCCGGACCGTTGAGCGCCGCGGTCGCGGCAACCTGCACCGGCGTGAACGCGCCGTAGTCGAGATAGGATTTCACCCGCGCCAGCGCCGAGATGATGCGCTCGTTGCCGACCGCAAAACCCATGCGCCAGCCCGGCATCGAATAGGTCTTCGACAGCGAGGTGAACTCCACCGTGACGTCGATCGCGCCCGGCACCTGCAGCACCGAAGGCGGCGGGTGGTCGTCGAAATACACTTCGGCGTAGGCGAGATCCGAAAGAACGAACAGGCCGTGCCTCTTCGCGAAGGCGACGAGATCGCGGTAGAATTCGAGGCTCGCCACATAGGCGGTCGGATTGGCCGGATAGCAAACGACGACGGCGATCGGCTTGGGGATCGAATGGATCACCGCGCGCTCGAGCGCCTCGAAGAACGAGGGCGTGGGGTCCGAGGGCACCGAGCGGATCACGCCGCCGGCCATCAGAAATCCGAAGGCGTGGATCGGATAGCTCGGGTTGGGAACGAGGACGACGTCGCCGGGCGCGATGATCGCCTGGGCGACGTTGGCGAAGCCTTCCTTGGAGCCGAGCGTCGCCACGATCTCCCGCTCGGGGTCGAGCTTCACCCCGAACCGGCGGCGGTAGTACGCCGCCTGGGCGCGGCGCAGGCCGGGGATGCCGCGGGAAGCGGAATAGCGATCCGTGCGCGGCTTGCCGACCGTCTCCTTGAGCTTGTCGACGACGTGGAGCGGCGCCGGCAGATCGGGATTGCCCATCCCCAGATCGATGATGTCGGCCCCGGCATTGCGCGCCGCGGCTTTGGCGCGGTTGACCTGCTCGAACACGTAGGGCGGCAGGCGCCGGATCCGGAAGAACTCTTGCATGGTTTCGTCACTCCCCGGCGTGCACCAGCCTCATCGGGCGCCGCCGGCCTCCCGGCTCTATCACGCTTTAGGCGCGAGCGGCCGCTCGTTCAATCGGGCGGCTTGGCGGGAGTGCGGCCCTCCGCCGAGGATTTTTCCGCCGGTTGCTTTGAGGAAGCCTTGCCGGGACGCTGTTCCTGGCGATCGCGGATTTCCACGAGATCGGCCTCGAGCTTCTTGCGCTCCTGCTCAGTGAGCGGCTTGGTGTCCCGTGCCGGCGGCATTTCGTGAACCGGCAGGAACTCGGGCTGGACCGCCGGACGCTCCGGCGCGCCCTGGGGCAACCCGAGCGGCGCCGGCAGGTTATCGCCCAGGGAGGAGCAGGCGCAAAGCGAGGTGGCGAGCGCGAAGGCGAGCACCGCCCCGGTACGGCGGGCGGACGCTCGACGGCGGCACTGCGGGTTCGACGCCATGCGTGCGCTATAGCCGATTTTCACGCCCTGCCCGAAGTCTCCGGGATGGATGGCAGGGCCGTATCCCGGTAATATGTCCAAACCGTGGACCGCCGGTCCACGCGACGCGGGTGGCACTGCCATGGACGAGAAATCGCCACAGGATCGCAAGAACGGCGTGCCGAACAAGACCCGTCGTCCCCGCAAGAAGACCAACGGCAAAACGGTCGAGCCGGACCGGGCGAGCGCGTTCGCGCAAGCCGCGGACGCGGTGGCCGGCGTGGCAAAGCCGGCGCCGAAGGCCGGGGTGACGAAATCCTCGCCGAGCCTGGTTGCGCCGGCGCAAGCAGGGCCCGCGCCGCCGGCGCCGGCGCCCATGGTCAATATCGAGCAGCTCGCCAACAACTTTGCGCGCCTGATCGAGGAGAGCGGCAAGGCCGCCGCGGCCTACCTCAAGCCGCGGGAGGAAGGGCAAGTCAGCGGCGAAGGCAGACAGGTCGTCGAAGTGGTCAAGACGCTCGGCCAGGTCGCGGAATATTGGCTGCGCGATCCGCAACGAACGCTGGAGCTGCAGACCAGCATCGGCAGGACCTATCTCGATCTGTGGGCCTCGGCGATGCGGCGCATGGCGGGCGAGCCCGCGCAACCGGTCGCCGAGGCCGATCCCAAGGACCGGCGCTTCGCCGACCCGGAATGGAGCTCGAACCAGTTCTTCGATTTCTTGAAGCAGGCCTATCTGCTCACCACCAACTGGGCCCAGCACATGGTCGAGGACGCGGAGGGGCTCGACCCGCATACGCGCCAGAAGGCGGAATTCTACGTGCGTCAGATCGCCAACGCGATCTCGCCGTCGAACTTCGTGCTGACCAATCCGGAGCTGTTGCGCGAAACCTTGTCCTCGAACGCCGAGAATCTGGTGCGCGGCATGCGCATGCTGGCCGAAGACATCGAGGCGGGCGGCGGCCACTTGAAAATCCGCCAATCCGATGCCTCGATGTTCGAGGTCGGACGCAATCTCGCGGTGACGCCCGGCAAGGTGATCTATCAGAACGAGCTGATGCAGCTCATTCAGTACGCGCCGGCGACCGCGACCGTGCTCGAGCGGCCGCTGCTGATCGTCCCGCCCTGGATCAACAAATATTACATCCTCGACCTCACCCCGGAAAAGTCCTTCATCAAATGGGCGGTGGCGCAGGGCTTGACCGTATTCGTCGTCTCCTGGGTCAATCCGGACGCGAAGCTCGCCAAGAACGGCTTCGAGGACTACATGCTCAAGGGGCCGCTCGAGGCGATCGACGTCGTCACCAAAGTGACGGGCGAGGACAAGATCCACACCATCGGCTATTGCGTCGGCGGCACGCTGCTGGCGGCTACGCTTGCCTATATGGCGGCCAAGCGCGACGAGCGCGTCCTCTCGGCGACCATGTTCGCCGCACAGGTCGACTTCACTTATGGGGGCGATCTTCTGGTGTTCATCGACGAGGAGCAGCTGCGCACGCTGGAGCGCCAGATGGAGGAGACCGGCTATCTCGAGGGCCAGAAGATGGCGATGGCCTTCAACATGATGCGCTCGAACGATCTGGTCTGGCCCTACGTCGTCAACAATTATCTCAAGGGCAAGGCCCCCTTCCCGTTCGACCTGTTGTACTGGAACTCCGACGCGACGCGAATGCCCGCGGCCAACCACTCGTTCTATCTGCGCAATTGCTATCTGGAGAACAAGCTGAGCAAGGGCGCGATGGTGATCGGCGGCGAGGCGCTCGATCTCGGCAAGATCGTCATCCCGATCTACAATCTGGCGACGCGCGAGGACCACATCGCGCCGGCCAAATCGGTGTTTCTGGGATCGAAATTCTTCGGCGGCCCGGTCAAGTTCGTGCTGGCCGGATCCGGCCACATCGCCGGCGTCGTCAATCCGCCCGAGCCGGTGAAATATTCCTATTGGAGCGACGGACCCGCGCTCGGCAACCTCGAGAGCTGGATCGAGAAGGCCGAGCAGCGGCCCGGATCGTGGTGGCCGGATTGGGCGCAATGGCTCAAAGACCAGGATCCCGCCGAAGTGCCGGCGCGACAGCCCGGCGGCGGCAAGCTCAAGCCGATCGAGGACGCGCCCGGCAGCTACGTCAAGGTACAGGATTGACCCCAAACCCCGCCGAAAGAGCCATTTTTTGGCCCCTGTTCATAAAAGTTCCAAAGCAATATCAATGTTTTGAGCCCTTTCAATTCGCCAAAATGCATCTTTAGATTTCTGTTTCGATGAAATGCAAGTGAGGATTTGATCCAGCACCTCTTCGCGAGTTCCTCGTCCCGGATTGTGCGCCGTGTTTGCTGGGCTCCATCCGGGCTGCCGCCGTCAGCCGCGCATCAGCGCGCCGGTCCAATAGCAGGTGCCGGCCTCGCGCGTGATCGCGCCGCCGGCCGCCCATTGAGTGTCGCCGCCGGCGGGGATTTCAAAGCCGGGCTTGAACGTCGCGACCGCTTTCGCGTCGCGGATGGCGAACTTGTGGACCCCGAGCGCCGGTTTCCATTGGTAGACGCGGGTAGCGGACGGCTCGAGGATCGCGAAATTGAACGAGCGCCGGACCAGCCGCAGCGAACCGGCTCTGAGGCCGTCCAGCGTGTCCTGGGAGCCGAGCAGCAGCACCGACGCGCCGACCGTGCCGTTGGATTTGGCAAGCCACGCTCGTTGGTCGCCGTCGACCGCCAGCACCGGTATGACCAGAAAATACAGAGTATCGACGCTGCGCGCGGCTTCCGCTTCGCATTGGGTGATCGCCCGTCCGATCCAGCCGAAATTCTGATTGTTTGCCGGCGCGACGATCCTGCCCTGCGGCAGCGCGAGGAGCGATTTCAATGCTCCCGATCCCAGCACGATCGCGGCGACCAGAGCCGCCATGGCCAACAGGGCAACGCCGACCGCCGCGACGCGCGCGTGAGTTGAAACCGGCAGCGACGAACGCAGCCGATCCCCGAGGCTCGTGCCGGAGAGGGGCCGCATCCCGGCGGCGCGCCACAACAGGGCTCGGCCAAATCCCCTCATGGCAACCCGAGCTCTCGTTCCAATCCACAGGCCCCAGCACGCAAGACGCGAAGGGGATTGCACCATAGGGAGGGCAATTCGATCAATCCGGGCGAACGGGCCGGGCCCGTCACGGGAACAGCGCCGCGTGCTCGAGCCCCAAAATCTCGGGGAAGCCGAGCATCAGGTTCATCGCCTGCACCGCTTGGCCCGAAGCGCCCTTGGTGAGATTGTCGAGCGCGGCGACGATGATGGCGCGGCCCACGATACGGTCCCCGGCGACGCCGATGCCGGTGAGATTGGAGCCGCGCACGTGCCTGGTCTGTGGCGTCGCGCCGAACGGCAGCACGTGGACGAACGGCTCCTTGGCATAGGCCCGGGCGAGAATGTCGTGGAGATCCTCGGCCGTGCGGCCCCGCCGGCCGCGCACGTAGA
>WNGM01014997.1_pt1 | contig 10961 bp, 8 predicted proteins | sample 5400571 | NCBI WGS metagenome assembly WNGM01 (sample SAMN13153378, study PRJNA577476) | soil metagenome | isolation source: 100 cm soil or saprolite under Garry oak tree replicate 2 | place: USA:California | collected 2016-06-15 | reverse complement strand
CGTGCCTCAAATGATTTAATTGGCCCATTGATCAACACAGGCCGCCACACAAACACGCAGGTCCTTGCGGATTCTGCACATTCTGATCCGCAACGCATTTACTCCTCCGAGTCCATCAGCCAGTCGTCTCCGGGTCTCGATCTTTTCGTGTCCTTGCCCTTGATGATAGCGGGCTACGATATCGGGATCGCCGGGCGCCAGTTGATCCATGCAGTGTTCCAGACATTTCAGCTCCTGCTCATGAATCTGCGGGTCTGGATGGATTGGCAAAGCCATGTTCTCGTCCAAGGTCGCCGATTTTCGTTCTCGGAAATCTTGCCGCCAGATGTTTTTTGCTACTCCGAAACAAAAAGCCAGGGGCGTTGGAAACTTTCCACAGTTGTCTATTTTCCCAACTACAACGTCAACCGTTTTATCGAACAAGGCATCCGGATCTGAGCAGCCTTTATGAGTGAAATAGCGAACCAACTTCATTCTGATCGATTGATACTCTCGCACGGCCAGTTCATCATTCTCAGAAAGCCAGCGAAGAAACTTCCCAAAGCCCTCCGCTGTCAGCGCCCTTCTGGCTCCGCGTGGCACCATAAGCGGCTCACCATAGAACAAGGATATTGTGAAGTCAACGCTCTACCTGTAATCTCCTTGCAAGGCAAAAGCCGCCCAGTAGTAAGGCTTCGACCACTGTTCGTCGTGCACCATTTCGAGTTGGGCACCACGCAATGCCGAACTCGGGCTTTCACCCCGCTGTATTCGCGCGTACAGACCTGCCATGAGTTTTGCCGTAGCTTGGTCATTGACTTTCCACAGACTCGCAATGACGCTTTTGGCACCTGCATATAGAAAACCCCGAGGCAGGCCGATGATCCCCTCTGCCTCGAGGTCCTTGCCCAAAGCGGATTCGCAGGAACTAAGTACCACCAGGTCGGCTGAGAGCCTCAATTTGTAAATGTCTCCCAGGCGCAAATAGCCATCCTGTTTTCGTCCCTTTCTATCTATTAATGACAAGATCAGACCAGACATTTCAGGCTGGCGGGGGTCCACGACCCCATGAGTCGCAAAATGAACCAACCGAAATCGCGTGAGACCGTCCCTAAGAACAAAGTCCCGGCTGGCCGAGAAGTCCAGGGCGACGTGCACGGCTTGGGAATCTCGTGACTGGAGGGCGTTTGCAATTGCATTGGCTTCGTCACGGGATGCCTGTAACCGGGGAATATATTGTGAACCCTGCGTGTCACGAATGGCCCTGGTTAAGGCCGCTGGCCGCTCCTGCTGGCCATTGTCGTGACCTCGGTTTGTCGATACTCGTGGATCATCTTGTTCGAAAACCGGATCTGCAAGAATTACCGCAGTGGCTGTAGGGGGCGCCCTCTTTGACGTCGTCTTTCTCAGCGTCCCGAGCACGGATGCTGAAGGCAGGATGTCTACCTCGTAACGATTAACCAAAAGTTGTTCGCTCATTCCAGGTAGAGGAACGGGAAGCGCAGCAAACGGCACGTATTGAAGGGACCCGTCAGGGACTATGAGGACGCGCTTTGCCCGCGCCAGGACGATGGGGCCAAGCAGCATTCGTGATAGTTGGCGGGCATACACTTTGTATGATTGTTCCTGCCCGCGGACTCTTGCCTGGTAGTCGCTTGCGCTCTCTCCCGCTCTCAACTGAGGAGGAACGAGCGTCTTGCGAAAACTCTCCACCAATTTCCTGATTCGCTCTGATTGCGGCAGCTCATGCACCGCGACGTGGCCGTGCTCTATTACCCACGCGTAACTTTTCTCATCCCCGAGCGCATATTCCAGCAAGACTGTGTCCCCGGCTTCAATCTCCGCCTGCACCTCCTTCAGCGTCAGAGTCAAAGACGCAGGTTCTGCCGCCTGCCCTGGAGTTGCAACGTCCAGGTGTGATCGCGCCTGCAACTGTCTTTGCAGGAGTTCCTCACAGGGCGCCTCTTGGCTGGATGTCGTGAGCAGGTCTAACAAAGATCGGGCCCTGCTCCTCTCAGAGGCGTCGAAGGCCTTCTCAGCCAAACAGCGGCCCGGTTCGTGTTGGTTGAGCAACATGAATATTTCTATGTAAAGTGCGTAGTAGGCGTGGACGGCTGCGAAATACGACGCCCGTGAGTCGAAATGGGAGATCGTGACCCGCTGCTTCTCGACAATATCAATCGTCTTTTCGATGGCCGACTTCGCTTCCTCCAACCGGTTCAGCCGCAGATAGGCACGGGCAAGCTCGTACTGTATTTTGGCAATTTCTTCGATTTGGCCGGTCTCTTCCCTCAGCGCATTTGCACGTTCCAATGAAGCGATGGCTTGGGAGTACCTGCCGCGCTTGGCCTGTAGGCGTCCCAGGCGGATTAGAATATCGCCCTCGCCATAGAGGTGGTCGACTGCACGGAACGTTTCGAGCGAGCGGCGGTAGAATGCTTCCGCTTGTGCAGGTCTGTTTTGTGCTTCATAAGCGGCCGCCATGTCCGCCAGGGAATCCGACACCTTCACCGGGTCGCCCGCCCGACGTGCAAGACGTAGCTCCGCCACGTAGAGTGGCAAAAGCAGTTTGTAATTTTTCATGGTGGTCAGAGCCTTGCCCATGCCAGTAATTGCTTCAAGCTCCCCCACCATGTCATGAACACTGGCAAAAATAGCCCTGGCCTTTTGGTAGTGTTCCAGTGATTTCTGCCAATCACCTGTTTCCCGGCTTACGTATCCCAGCCCATTCAGGACGCTCGCTTCGTCGTCCTTGTTGCCCAACCCGTGAAATACTGGTCTGGCTAGTCTGTAGTTGCATTGCGCGGTCTCGAATTCTCCCTTTGAAATAGCGAAGGTCCCCAGAACAGAACGCATCCGGGCGACTCCATAGCTGTTTCTTGTCGAAGACCATAAGCGCAAAGCCTGTTCAGCCGATTCCAGACCTTGTACCTGCCTGTCACCCGAGAAAAGGGCGCCATAGGCCAGCATCAGTAACGCTCGAGCTTGTCCGTCGTCGTCCTTCGCCAACGCGAAAAGGTCTCGGGCCTGACGGAATGAGTCCTCGCTCTTCGAGCGCTCACCGGCGAAATCCAGGGCTTCCCCGCGGGCCTCCAGGGCCTCGGCTTGAGCCATTTCACTTAGATTGTGGCACGAATCAAATGCCTGCTTGGAATAGCGTTCGACGAGCGACAAGGGCCCGGTGGCGGCATACGTTCGTGCGATGCTGCTCAGAGGTCTGCATCGCTTTTCCGGATCTTGGCCGACTTTGAGGGCCTCACGATAAGATCGCCGGGCCTTGTCATACTGACTGAGTGTGAAATAGATATCACCAGCCTGAACATGTGAGTCGGCAGCTTGTTGGTATGAATTGGCGGCGCCAAAGAGTTCCGCGCTCGCACGAAAAAGCCCAACTGCTGCCGTGAGATCCCTGGCGGTCTGCTTGTCGCGCAGAGCGGAAGCGCTCTGAAAGGCTGCTTCCGCTCTTCTGAGCAGAACATCTCGGCTACGACCCTTTTCGGATGCGCTGACAGGACTCTGCTTCTCGGCTGTTCCCGAAATGGTGGAAACAGCCTCTCGCTCGGAGATACCAAGTTCTCTAACTTGCCCGTGCAACAGTGCCGCGGATAGGAAAAGAGACCCCGCCAGCAACGCCAAAATAATGTGCCATCGCATAGGCCCCCTGGTCGCCGTAGTCGCACCTAGAAACAGTTTCACAGTGCCAGCCATTGCTTACAAGCACGCGGAATGCTCAAGCCGCCTCTGCAACCTTTGGCGGCTTTTGGCTCTGGTGCAAGGAAAGAAGATTCGCGGCGACCCGTTGAGCAGAATAGTACTGGTCCAGTTCAAGCGGGGTCTCCTCCGCCAAGATGAACGACCATCCGTGTTTGATGAACTCGTCCCATCTCGTCTGACGGAATTCACCAAGCTTTGCGAAATCCTCCTCCAGCTCTTCAATTCTTGCGCTGCGTTCTTTGAGGGGTCGGCTCGTTCCTCCCTTCAGGGGACGGCTCGTTCCCCCTTTTGCCCAGAGTTCCTCAGCTTTGTCCGTCTCACTCTCGTCGCGGAATGGAAAGTAGATGGAAAGGCCGTGGCAACGTTTCTCTATCACGGTCTGGTTCTCAATAACGCACCCGTCATCACGCACCACCATGGCTTCACGAATCCTTTTGCATGCAGACCTTAGATCAGGGACGGTAGTGCTCCGGGGGACTTGCTCCAAGTCTTTGTCCAACTCCTTGTCTAAGCACTCGCAAAAATCCAAAAGATCCACGAACAGCCCAAAGACAAAATCTTGGGCCTCCTTGCGCGCGGAAAAAATTTTCTTGCGCACAATGTTGTCGGAACTCGAAGTCAGTAAGGCTTTCGCAAGCTCCGTTAATGGGCCTTTAATCGTATCGATCTCCTTTAGACTGAGGCTTGAAAGTGTGATTCCCTTCACTCCGGTGCCGGGCGTAGCGATATAATCCCGAAACGCTTGTTGGTAGAGTCCCGGAATCATCTTGCAGACTTCTTTAACATCATTTCTTACGTTGTGAGCTTTCAAGTCTTCCAGAATCTTCTGATAAGGAAAACTCGCGTCCGGCACATCCTCTTGCGACGCGATCATAAAATCAACAGAACCCCGAAGCTCACTAGCAACCTCAATCATGCTCATCGAGCAGGCATCTATCCCGATGATGTCTAGGGTATTCCCGGATTTAGGATGGCCCGCTGCTAATTCTCCTTTTGCTAGCTTCGTGTTTCGAAGGGCTTCCTTCAGGTTTGAGAAAGTAAGATATCTCCTGACGGAGCCGTTCGTGACCCCATAGCGGTGCTTCTCAGCCCGCAACAACTCAGTGCCATAGCGGCGCCCCTCAGAAAACAACAGCTCAGTGCCATAGTGGCGGTCCTCAGCCAACAACAACTCAGTGCCATAGCGGCGGTCCTCATCCAACAACAACTCAGTGCCATGACCCCACAGTATCAGGCAGTAGTGCTCGGTCTTGGATTTCTCCGACGCATAATTGATGAACTCTGTAAGAGTCTCTGGACGTGTCATGTCGACTGGATGAATTGTTGTGAACTTCGCGATTTCGTCTTCTGGCATCCGACTACTTTCGATCGGTAAAGTGCGTTTTTTAGCGTCACCATCAAAAAAGTAAATACGTGCGTCTTGAGGTTGTTTGGGGTCGAATTCTGCTTCAAGTTCTGCCACCACAACAATACCCTTGTGGGCCGCATCTCGCAGCTGTTTCAAGGATTCGATGGCAAAATTTGCTAACACATCGTCGGCAGAGATGTACACCATGATCGTCCAGGTCGCAGATTGATTTGTCATATGCTCCTCGTGATCACAAGATTCAGAGTTCATGGCTTGGACTTGTCGGTTTCACGCCAAAGCGTCGGAGATGCATCTCTGTTGAGAGCTCTGGAGTTTTAGCCTTTGTGGAACGCCTTCACTTCTTAAATGCCTTGGATAGGAAAGTATTTCAGGGCCCGTAAACCAAAGCTCCCGACTGTCCGCGGGTTTGCGCCATGGACAAAACATGCTGGCTCGCTCCAGCCCGAACGAAATTAGCTCGTCCCAAATCCTGGAAACTTGTCCAGACTTGGTAGTGATTGCGGCCTGACTTGCAACAGAAATGTCGAGCGTATTCTGCGCCTACCAGCTTCCAAAAATCAATCAAAAAGAATGGCGGCGAAATACTTCAGGAGATGCCGCCATATGCTAGTAGAAGGTCTCGGCGCCTTGGGGGATTTGTGCCACAGGTGAGTAAATTGCGAGCGAATCTGGAGAGGAAAGGCCGCCAAGTAGCGATAGTCAACACCTGGCCAGTGTCCGGGTTGTCGCTCAGGCGGGAATCGCGCTTTGACTCGTCGTGCGTTAATGTTCCGCGTGAGCTAATTGTCGGACAGATGCTTGGCCACTACCGTCTAGTCGAGCAAATTTCGAGGGGCGGTATGGGGGTCGTCTATCGAGCTCACGATGAGCACCTGGAAAGAGAAGTTGCGCTGAAGGTGTTGGCGCCAGCCAGCGTGAATGATGCCGCTGCTTGCAGACGATTCCAGAACGAAGCACTGATTCTTTCAAAACTCAATCATCCCAATATCATTTCTATTTATGATTTTGACGCCCAGGACGGCATCGACTTCCTGGTAATGGAATACGTCCCAGGCCAGACACTCTCGGCAAGGCTCGAGAGGGGCCCGCTGACCCAAGACGAAGTACTCCACATCGGCCGACAAATCGCGGCCTCAGTAAAAGAAGCACATGACCACGGCATCATTCACCGGGACTTGAAACCCCAAAACGTGCTGCTTACGCCCAAAGGGCAGGTGAAAGTGGCTGACTTTGGACTGGCGAAGCTCGCTTCGCCAGTAATCGACCCGGCGGCGACCACTAATGTGAACCGTGATCTTGGGCTAATTGGAACCTTGCCCTACATGCCGCCGGAGCAGTTGCGAGGAAAGCCAACGGACTTCCGGAGCGACATCTATTCCGCTGGCGCCGTGCTCTACGAGTTAGCAACAGGCCGTCGCGCATTTCCAGAAACACTTGGGCCGCGCTTGATAGATTCGATTCTGCACGAAGTACCGCATCCGCCCAGCAGCCTGACGCGCTGGGTGTCGGAGGCGTTCGAGACTATTGTCTTGAAATGCCTGGAGAAAGAACCCGAGCGACGCTATCAATCGTCAGCCGAGCTAGGCGTGGACCTTCAGCACCTAAGTACGTCCACAGCATCGCTACCAACGGAGATTGAGAATGATGCCAAGAGCAAAGCCAAAGTGTGTGCGGAGATACTTGCCCAGAAATACATGTTTGTGAACAACGCGACGTCAGACTCAACTTGCCGTGTCCGTTCAATTATTTAAGGTGGAGGAAGGGATAATTGGCTGCCGACCGCGTTCATTCGAGGCGATCTGGCTGGCGACTCTCTGGCTTCGCTGATCGCACAGATGCAATTGGCCGCCCGGCGGTCGGCAAGCTACCGCTTTCTCCAGCGAGTCCATATCTAACAGCCCGTGTCTAAAATCGCTTTTCCTCAGGAGAGCAATACGGGGCTCTTGCGGAAACCGCCGGGCACGACTTACGTGGTGAACCCCGCAGTGCCGAAGCAAGGGAAACCCGGTATACAATGTCGTCGGCCCAGTGTCCAAAACGGAAATCCTGTTTGAGTTTGGAGGCGCGGTTTATGCGCGTCCTCGACTTAGGTTGCGGATCGGGGCGGGACCTGGCTTCATGGGGCGTCACCGCTTCGGATCAGGTTACGGGACTTGACATCGACTACAGCCGTCTGGCTATTGCCAAGGTGCGATTTTCAAACCAACTTTATCTGCAAGGCGCCGGTGAATGTTTGCCGTTCGAGGATGAGAGTTTCGATCGCGTAATTTCCGCCGTTGCTCTCCCCTACATGAACATTCAGAAAACGCTCGCAGAAATTCACCGCATCCTCGTTCGTGGCGGCAGTTTGTCGTTAAGCCTGCATCTCCCGAGTTTCACGATAGCTGAACTTCTCCACAATGCCATCCCCAAACCAGTCCCCACGCTCTTTCGGCTATACGTCCTGGCAAACGGGTTATTGTTCCACTGCATCGGCAGGACTGTCGGGTTCCTAAAGGGGAGGACGGAATCGTTTCAGACTGAGCGAGGAATGAGGGTCGCACTGAATCGTGCTGGATTCGTCAATCTTTCTTTCAGACGGGCAACTGGGCCGGTCGGCGAAACGTTTATTGTGGAAGCAAGAAAATCGAAAGTTATTGGTCCCTTTGCCGCTGCTCGCGCCGCCTAAAGCAAGGTTGGACTAGTTCCGCTGAGGACTCCGAGGAGATTAGAGCTTAATATTCCAACACCGCTTGATCTCCAGGCGAGTTGCGCCGGGAAGTCTCATTCAGTATCAAGAAACAAAAATATGAATTTAATCGCTTTGCGGCGAAGATGTTTCCGCTTAGAGTCTTGTCATGGCGATGGGAACGCGAAGGCACCGTCAACGGCAAGAGGAGCTTTGGTATCGCGGGGATCTGGCCGAAGCTCCAGGCCATCCTTTTTATCTACGGCTGAACGAACTGCTCGAGCGGGCCGGCTTCGACGAGTTCTGCGAAGCGCCCTGCCGAAAGTTCTATCACCAGAAGCTGGGCCGTCCTTCTCTTGCACCAGGGACATACTTCCGCTTGCTGCTGATCGGGTTCTTCGAGGGGATCGAGAGCGAACGGGGCATCGCATGGCGGGTGGCAGATTCGTTGTGTTTGCGGGAGTTTTTGCAGATCGGACTGGATGAACGGACGCCGGATCATGTGACCATCTCGCGCACACGCCGACTGATGGACGAGGCTACACATCAGGAAGTGTTTGGCTGGGTGCTGCGACAAGTAGCGCGAGCGGGATTGCTGAGAGGCAAGACGGTCGGCATCGACGCGACCACGCTGGAAGCGAATGCCGCGATGAAGTCGATTGTGCGGCGTGACACCGAGGAGAGCTACATCGGGTATCTGAAGCGTTTAGCGGAAGCCGCCGGGCTGGAAGCCACCGATGAGGCGGCACTCCGGCGCATGGACCGGCGACGCAAGAAGAAGGGTTCGAATGAGGAGTGGGTAAATCCGCATGATCCAGAAGCGGAAATCACCCGCATGAAGGATGGCCGCACCGGGTTGGCGTACAAGGCGGAGCATGCGGTGGACATGGACACCGGAGCCATTGTGGCGGTGACCACACATGGTGGCGCGGAGGGCGATACCACCTCGGTGGGCGAGACGCTGCCGGCGGCGGGAGAAGCGATTGCCGAACACATCGCAGAACCAACCACGAATGGCAAGTTCGAGGTGAACGCAAAGGGCCTCGAAGAGTTGGTGGCGGATAAGGGCTACCACTCCGGGGACGTGTTGGTGGATCTGCAGGGACTTGAAGTGCGGACCTACATTGCGGAACCGGATCGCGGACGGCGGAAGTGGGCGGGCAAGCGAGCAGAGCAAGCGGCAGTCTACGGAAATCGGCAGCGAATCGGTAGCCATCGAGGCAAGCAATTGTTGAGGCGGCGGGGTGAGGTCGTCGAACGGACTTTCGCGCATGCCTACGAGACCGGAGCTCTACGGCGATTATACGTACGCGGAAAAGAGAACGTGCACAAGCGGCTTCTGCTGCAAGCGGCCGCGTGCAACTTGGCGCTGCTGCTCCGGAAAATGGTTGGAGTGGGGACGCCGCGAGCAATGCAGGACGCAGTGGCACATCTATTGCTTGTTCTTTTGCAGCGTATCTCGGCCATGGACGCCGTGAATAAACCGGCACGCTCACTTCCGGCTGTCATCTCGCGCCGAATGCCGCATCGACACCGGTGCGCTCAACAGGAACCCGCTGGCGAAAAAAGTACGCTTTAGACACGGGCTGCTAAGCGTGGTTTGTCCCAAATCATCAGTCGAGAGTTGCCAATAAACTTGAATGTTGCGCCCTGTTTGGGGCGGAACGTCGATTCGTGAATCGCTGGTTGGGACACGACGCCGCAGCGAATTGAGAGGCAGTCGGTTGCGTTGTGAATTCAGTGGAATTGTATTGGTTATGTTGTGCTCTGCTACGAGGTGACGAGGTGGACAAGAACGTAGTCCGGAGGCGATTTTGACAGGAAATGGGTAGACGCCTGCTAGCGATGGATCGCAGGGCAAGGCGGAACCACAATGCCGAGACGGCGCTGAACCGATTGCTGGCCGTGGATTTCTACCTGGAACTCGACGAGGGCTTGCCCGAGGAATTCGGTTCCGCATCGGGCGGACAGCGTAGGCGGCTGCCACTCTGCAGGCAAAGCAGGCCGTGTACCGAATACAATGCAGGTCGTCGTCGGTCGATTGCATTATCCCTTTTCGGCGTAAGTACTTTTAAAGGATTGTTAAGCATTCCTTGCGATGGACGGGGTGCCAGACGCCCCCAGGGTCAGTCGTTCCATGAGTCCGTTGGGCCCGCCGCACTGTATAAGTAGCCGCCGCTAATCGCCGTGACTATCTACTAATTCGGCGGGCATATGAGCACGTTATGACTATGCGAGCGACCGAGGTATGCAGTGTCCAGGTCAAAGACTTCGATATCAGCACTGACACTTTTTATCTGCACTGGGAACGGCTCAAAGGCTCCGAATTCCCTGTCCCGTCGCTTATGCCTGAGACTGCCGCCTTATTGTTGGATTGGGTCAAATCCTGCCTGACACGATGCCGACAACGATGAAAACCGCAAATAGAACTTCCTGCCATCTTGGGTTTAGCCCTGCCTGATTGCCGAAAACTGTACTGAGAAACGCAAGGGGTGGGCAAGCGAGTGCGAAGATAAGTTTCAAACTGTTCATAGAAGTGGCTTTCTTCACGCGTTAAGCGTTCAGCATTCATCTTGTCTATGACCCAGAAGTACATGCGGTTCCTATTGACGCACCCTCCCTGATAAGCATCAGAGGGCGAGAAATGGCAGAACTGTTCATGCGGTAAGCACCTTCGTTGGTACGACGGCAAAGCATTACGTAAAACTGCTAGAACACGCCGCTGGGATACCGCTTGTGAGATTGCAGGGCGTTTGGAAAAGAATCTTGTGCGTCTGTTGAACCACATTAAAACTGTCCCCTTGAGACCACATTAGAAATGACCCCCTTTAGAGTGCCTTCGACAGGAGGCACTCAGATTGGGGCGATGTGGATTGAGCAGCAAAGAGCTGAGTCGTGTCGAGGTCATGGGACGGGTGAAGGCGGGCAGCTTGCGGCTGAAAGAGGCGGCGGAGTTGCTGGGGCTGAGCTATCGGCAAGCCAAGCGGGTGTGGGCGCGGTATCGCGGTGGGGGGGCGCGAAAGACCTGCAGCATGGCAACTGCGGGCGGATCTCTAACCGAGCTCACCCCGAGGAGTTTCGTCAAGCGGTGCTCGTTCAGGTGCGCAGGCGTTATGCGGACTTCGGACCGACGCTGGCGGCGGAACACTTGAACGAGCACCGCTTGACGAAACTCCTCGGGGTGAGCTCGGTTAGAGATCCGCCCGCAGTTGCCATGCTGCAGGTCTTTCG
>WNGM01004523.1_pt1 | contig 10964 bp, 5 predicted proteins | sample 5400571 | NCBI WGS metagenome assembly WNGM01 (sample SAMN13153378, study PRJNA577476) | soil metagenome | isolation source: 100 cm soil or saprolite under Garry oak tree replicate 2 | place: USA:California | collected 2016-06-15 | reverse complement strand
GCTGAACGTGGTGCAGGTTAAGCTGCCGCCGCTGCGTGACCGTAAGAGTGACATCCCAATCCTGGTGACTTCCTTTCTGGAAAAGTTTTCCGACCCGCAGGGGCCCGTGCGCACGATCGCCGAAGAGGCCATGCGGCGGCTGATTGCTTACGATTGGCCGGGAAACGTTCGCGAACTGGAAAATGCCATCGAGCGCGCCGTCGCTCTTGGTTCGGGGCCCATCCTTCATGTGGCAGATCTGCCGTCGAACTTGCAATATCCGACAACGGAACGCGCGCCGGAGAAGGATGAGATCTTGCCGCTCGAGGAATTGGAACGGCGCGCGATTCTGCGGACGCTGCGCGAAACCGGAGGCGACAAGCTTTCCGCGGCGCGTATGCTGGGGATCGGCAAGACCACGCTCTACCGCAAGCTGAAGCAATATCACATGGAGCCCGCGGAGCAGTAAGGGCGCCAACAATTCAAGAGATTTTTTTTCAAGAATCCAGTTGGCTAGAGGATTTTCACCTCCGCAATTCCCAGTGCAGGAATCGGTTCGCCCATGCAAAACCACGCTCTGTGACGGATGTGCATCTGTTTCCTGGTGAGCGAAGCTTCTGAGATGCAACTGTTTCCCTAGCATGGTGGTCCCTCTTCCCCGATCACTCGTCGCATCATTGGATATATCGTTCGGTGTAAAGCTTCATCTTCTTTATCCATTCCTTTTTCTCCCGGCTTGGATTCTCCCGCGCTCGTTGCGGTTCACTCTGGGAAGAACGCCAAGCAAAGTCTCGACATGGAATTTTTGCCAGTCTTCGGTCGTGCTCTCTGTCCCCCTAAGTGCTTGATTCAACAGGCCAGACTGACATCCCTGATGGGCCTGCTGATGCAAGGGTCTTCGCCAGTGGTCTCCTTCTGTTCTGCTTCCACGGCCCGCGCCGCGATCCTATGTGGCCCGGGGCCAGCAGCAGAGGCCCGAGGAAATGGGATGAGGGTCCGGAAGAAAAAGACCGAGACAGATTCCAGCGAACGGGGCGTCGCGCGCGCTGCCTTAGAGGGGGCGCCGCGCGATGAGCTTTTGCAGGAGGCCCTGAGGGCGCTCGCAAGAGAAGGAAACGCAGATCGCATCGGTGTGTGGCTGAAGGCACAACCGGGAATGGGCCCGCAAGGTGAAGTTCCAGCGGGCTTTCACGGACTGGTATGGGACCGCGAAAACGCCGAGACCCCCAAGGAGTGGACGAATCTCTCCGTGGAGCCTCCCCTTCCGGAAGAGCTGCTGTTTCGAGGTAAGAGCGTCGAGCAAGATTTGGAGGACACCCCCGACCAGCCGATCATCGGGGCACTCGTCGAGCTGCGCCGCGCATTGTGGATCCCCATTGAAAGGGAGGCACAGTTGAAAGGAGTGATCCTTGCTGGAACCAAGCGCAAACAGCTTGTGTTTTCGCGCGCGCGCGCGGAATCGATTGCCGCGGAACTGGCCCTGGCGTTGGGAATTGAGGAGGAACAGAGGAACGCCCGCCTCCGAAGCGCGGACCTCGGCATCACCCGCCGTCTCCTCGAAACGCAGGCCACCGGCGCTTCCGTGGAGACATTGTTATCGAGCCTGGCCGACAGTTGTACGGATAAGGCCGAGAAGGGAAACGGCCTCGGCGCGGAGTTCGTCGTGATCGGCGTGTTGCCGGACCAACGTGGGGAGTCCAATGGAAGTGATCGGGTTGAGTTTTGCTGGCGCAGCGGAAGCGAAGTGTGGACGCGCGCAATCGAAAGTGAACCGCTGGCGAGCATCTGGCGCCGGGCAATGCAGGCACGGCGCGTGATCGGAAGCGAACCTCCGATAGGCTGGACCCATGGACCGGTGGCGCGAATCCTGGCATTTCCCCTCGAGTCGGAAGGGCGGCTCCTGGGCACCCTGGTCGCGGGACTGCCGGGCGGCGCCGCATCCCTCGCCACACTCGACCGCCTGGAATTGCGCGCGGCGATGGCCGCGTCCGTGTTGCGGCACAGAAGGCGAAAGGAAGAGGAATCGCAGTTGGTGGTTTGGCAACAGGTCTTGCTGGATTCCATCCGTCAACCGCTGTTGCTGCTGGATGAGGTCGGCAACATCGCCGCGTCCAGCCGCGCTGCGAAGGAGTTAACTGGCCAGGCTTCCAAGCCGGCCGAAAAGAATCCGCGCAACCCCGAACGAGTCGGGGCAAGCCTCCCGGTGCACGGGCATTTCACCGAACTCTTCAGCGGAAGAGACCGGCAGCTTGTGCGGACGTGGCTGCGGAAAGCCCTCGAACGTGGATCGGCGGGGCTCGTCACTCCTGACGAATCGCCACAGGCGGAATTGCACAACGGAGTCGGTGTGCGATTGCGCTTGGCGGCGAAGGCACGAGGCCAGGGCGCCGCGATCCTGCTGGAGCCATTAGCGGCTCGCGAATCAACGCGCCCAGCAGACCAAGCCGAAACCGAGTTGCAAAACGTAATCGAATGGCTGGAAGAAGGAGTCGTGCTGTTTGACGCACAGGAAAACGTGCGCGCGATGAACGCGCGGTTCGAACAGATCGTCGGCCTGGCTCCAGAGGAATCCGGGAAAATCAAAACGCTGGAAGGTTTGATCGGGCGTCTCGAAGGTCACGCGACGGATCCGGCGCGTTTTGCGAAACGCTGGCGGGAGCTGGCGCGCAAAATCGAAGGAGGCGTTCGCGAGGAATTGCAGATGGCTCGCCCTGCGCCGCGCATCCTCGAGCGGTCAGCGCGGCCCGTTCTCGATTCGGCAGGGTGCCGGTTGGGGCGAGTGGAAATTTATCGCGACCTGACCGCTCAGCGGGTTTTCCAATCGAAGCTGCTGCAGACTGAAAAGCTCGCCGCGCTGGGCCAGATGGTCAGCGGCATCGCGCACGAACTGAGCAATCCGCTGACGACCATTCTGGGCTACGCGCAGCGGCTTCTGGAGCGGCAGGACGCTTCCGCGCGGACCGAAGAAGTGCGGCAGATTTATCAGGAGGCAGAGAGGGCCAGCAAAATCCTGCGGCAGTTGCTGCTGAATGCCAGGGAAACGCTCCCGGAACGGCGCCTCGTCTCCCTGAATCATATCGCGGAGCGGGCCATGGAGGTCCAGCGGTTCAGCCTTGCCGCAGAAAAGATCCGCGTGGAGATTGATCTGGACCCGACGCTTCCCTTCGTGCATGGCGATCCCGGGCAATTGCAGCAGGTGCTGATGAATCTGATGGGCAACGCGCAACAGGCCCTCGAACAGCAGGGACGAGGCGGAACGATCCGGATTCGCACCAAAAGAATCCGTGAGCGGCGGGTACTGCTGGAAGTCGAGGACGACGGCCCGGGGATCCCGCAGGCAATTCAGGCGCGCATTTTCGATCCTTTTTTCACCACCAAACCCGCAGGCGTGGGAACGGGATTGGGGCTGGCAATCGTCTTGAGCGTGGTGCGCGAGCATGGCGGCCAGGTACACGTTTCGAGTCCGTCGAAGGGTGGCGCGGTATTCCGGATCGAACTTCCCGAGGCATCCGAAGCGCTGCAGGAGTTTACCGAAGCGGCGATGGCCACGGGCCGCGAGAATCCGCTTGCAACCGCGTTCGAAACTGCAAAAGGCGCGCGTGTGCTCGTCGTGGAGGATGAGCCGACGGTGGCCCGGTTGATCGCCGACGTGCTCGAAGACGAGGGCATGCACGTTGATGTGCTGCTGGATGGCCGTGCGGCTCTGGACCTCGCGGCTCGGAACCCCTACGACTTGGTAATCTGCGACATGAAGATGCCGGGGCTCGATGGGCAGCATTTCTACAAATCATTGGAGCGCGCGAAAAATCCCCTGCGAGAGCGCTTCTTATTCGTGACTGGGGATATCGTTGCCGCGCAGACGCGAGAGTTTCTGGAACGAAACCACCTGCCGCATGTCGCCAAACCTTTTCGCGTGGAAGAGCTGACCGAAAAGGTGCACGGGGTACTGCAAGCGAAAGTCCCCGGCGAACTATCGACGGCGGGGGTATCGAAAAAAAAGTAGCGAGGAACGGGTAAGGCCATGGGGAATTCGGAACAAACTATGTTGCTGGTGAGTGACGACGCAACACTGTGCGCAACGGCGCGCCGGGAATTCGAGGCCAGGATCACCGGTCTGCGCGTGGCTACGGTGAGCAGTGTCGCAGCGGCGCGGCGAATCCTGGAAGGAAATTCGCCCGCGGTGATTTTGCTTGAGGAGGCCTCGGTCGCGGCGGAAGCCGGAGAACCGCGAGGCATCGCGCCACGGCTCGACGCGGTAGTGACCTCCCTGGCGGTCCATGCGCCGGTGGTGGTGATTGGGGCCGCAGAGAAGCGGGCTGAGCTGTCAGCGTTGATCGACGCGGGCGTCGCTGATTATGTGCCACGAAATGGCGGAGGTCTGCTGGCCACGCTCGGTCCGGTCCAGCGCCGATTGGAACAGGCGCGAAAAATGGCAGCCAGCACATCGGATCACTTGATGCAGGGGAAGGCGGACTTTGGAGAGGTGCTTCGCCACGAACTGAACAATCCGCTGACGGGAATCCTGGGAAACGCGGAGCTCTTGCTCGTGGAGATTCACAGAAAGAATGACGGCAGGATTCCGCACGGCGGTGAGCAGCGCTTGGAAACAATTGCGGCCCTCGCGGTGCGCCTGAGGGAAACGGTGCGGCGGCTGAGCCAGGAATGGGAAGCGCGGCAACATCCCGTGCATTAAGCCGGCGCTGTGAAAAGTTGCCTTTTTTATTTCCCAAGAAAACCCGGATTTTCAAAATCAACCGCCGCGCTGAATTCAATTGCATTTGGAGTTGGAATCTGCCGCTGCTGCTGCGAAGAAAGAAAGGGCACGGCGGCGGAATTCTTCGGCCTGGAAGCCTCGGGCGGCGGCGTGAAAGGCGCCGGGGACAATCCAGATTTGCTTGGGCCCGCGGGCGGCGGCGTAAATCATTTTCGTGTGGCGGCAAGGGAGAGTGGTGTCCGCAGTGTCGCAGATGAGGAGGACCGGGAAGGGGCGGGAGGCAACGGATTTCTCCGGGGAGACTTCCGCGGCAGGAAATCCAGCGAGAGATTGACCGCGGTAAATCATCATCCACGCGCCGGGGGCAAAGAGCGTTTTGCCGAGCCACGGATACTTTTGCAGGCCGGCATAGTCGTAAGAGGCTTCGCGAAGGCTGGCGAAAGAAGCTTCGGCGACGACGGCCTCGATGCGGGGGTCGGCAGCGGCAGATTGCAGGGCGATACCCGCGCCCATGGATGCACCCAAGGCGAAGATATGGAAAGAGGGAGAAGGTCTGCTCCCGGACAGCCGAACCTGGTTGAATTGGACGGAGATGTATTTGTCACGCTCGGAAGAGAGCAAGGCGTCGATAATGGCGCGGGTGTCGTTGCGTTCGAGCCAGCCGTAGGTGGCAATGGGGCCTTCGCTGGCCCCGTGGGCGCGGGCGTCCATCATCACAACACTGTATCCGGCGCGAAGGAGAATTTCCGATTGGCCGATGACGCCGACACGGTTGTCCGCAACACCGTGAAAAAGAAGGACCCAGTTGCCGTTGGGGTTTTTCGGCACAACCTTCCAACCGCGCAGAAGTACCCCGTCTGGTGCGCGGACATCGAAATCTTGGCGGTATGCGCCCGTAACTGCGAAGGAAGCGTCGGCCTCGCGTATGAGGTCGGAGGTGAGTTGGCGGCGGATAGGGTGGAGGAATGCGGGACCGGAAAGCCATCCGGCCGCAGCCGCAAGAAGCGGAGGGAAGAGCAGGAGAATCAACAGGATGCGGTAGAGTCGGCGCATGGATCCGTTCAAGGATATGAGAACGTGGAAAAGAGAGTTCAAGCAATTCTTCAGAGAGAGTGGGCTGGGGCTACCCCACCCCTATGTTTTCTGTAAGTGCGGATTCTAAAGGGCTTAGCTTTTCCATAAGTCTCTTGTTTTCAACACTTACGAGGAGGTCCACAAGTGTTGATTCTAAAGGACTTGCATTGCAACAAAATTGTGCAAAACCAGACTGATTCGTATGCGGCGCGCCTCAGTCAGGAAAACGCCTGGTGACGCGGAAAACGGAGCGTCCACAAATAAAAAAAGCGGCGGAGAAGCCACCGTAGTCCAAATACACATTTCGCTAAGAAAGAGAATAATACAAGAGGGAGAAATCGTGAAAGAAAAGTCTCGAGTTTTCTGGAGCAACGTGGTTTTCTTGTGCAAGCGGCAAAGCACGTAAAGGGTGAGCCGCCCGGCGATGAAACGAAAACAAAGCTTGCGTCACTAGCCTTCAAGAGAGCCATGCACTGGGAAAGGCGTGTGCAGCGCCGGTTGCACGCAAGAGCCTGGGCACGCGGGCTGGAGAAATGCCGAGCGGGGTGAATCGGAGCCTCGGGGATCTTCATTTCGCGCATGGCTGAGCGAGGAGTCCTGCGATGCGCCGAACCATCACTTGCCTGGCATTTTTGTTTTTGCTGGCCAGCAGCAGCCACGCCCAGAAAAAGTCTTCCGAAGAAGATGAACAACCCTCGCCGAAGGGGAAGCGCGCCTACGCCGTAGATGCAGGTGGACGACCGATAAGGACACTGGAAGTGGGCTCGACGTTGTTCGTAGGCACCCGGGGGCTGCGCCCGAATACCACTTATGAGATAAGACTGGGAGTCGGCGGCAGGCCAGAAGCCACGCGCGAGGAGGCAGTCAGCTTCGCACGGGTCAGCACAGATCGGCGAGGGGAAGTGCCCCCCTTCGTGCTTTGGTATGAATCGGGAGTTGCGGGCTGTTCGGATCAAGAGAGCGAACGGCGGAAGCGGCCGCCCAACACTTACAGGACGTTCGAGGAGGCCGAGAAAGCGCTGACGGGCAAGAGCTTGTTGGTGTCGGCGCATGCTGTGGAGAGAGATGAGACCGGGCGCATAGCGCCGAACAAGCTGCGTGTCGAGGAAGAATCCGCGGCAAGCTTGCGGCTCCCGATCACCTCACGCCGAAGCCCAGCCGTGTATGCCTCCAACGCGGAGGGTTGCATGCTGAACAGCCAACTGGCGCGGAGCGCGGACCTTTACGTCAGCGGTCGAAACTTCCAGCCAGGAGAAACTGTGGAGATTTCCGTAGTGCCGAACCAACGGCGATGGTACGTGGGGGACGCCATCAACGATGTCACCGGCGTGGACTCCGCGGCCGCGCCGAAGAAGGTGAAGGTGGGAGCCGATGGAAAATTCACGTTCAAGGTGTGGGACACCCCAAACCAGCGCCGCGGCGCGTACGATATCGTAGGCCATCGTCCGGAAGCGAGGCGAGGCCGCGTCGTGGGGATCCGGGACATCATCTCTTATGCTGCGGAAACGGGATTCATTTTCTATCTACGCTATCCGGTGGGCGGGCCTACGATGGACATAGCGGGGCGGCCATTCAACGGATCCCCTTATTTCGAGTTCGCAGATTCTTTTGCCACAACCGGGGATCCAGTGTGGGGAGCGGTGGATCCCACCTACGTGCCGGCGAACCACCCGGGAGGAACGTACGCAGCGTATTATGTGGTAAACCATAGAGACGTCGCAGGCTGGGACCCGATGATGGGAGGAGCCACAAATCTGGGGGATGTATCCGGGGGCATCGAAGTACACGCGGTGAAGTCCTGGTGCGTGAATGGGACGGACGTCATCATCTGGCAGCCACCGCTGAATCCGGGGAATTACGACGTGGTGGTGGATTTTGGACAGAACCCCGCGGCCACTCCGCAGCAGTACATGACGGACATGAACTATGACTCAAACGTGGATTTCCTCGACGGTGCTGACCAAATCGGCTTTGTTGTAGCCACGGATCCTTACGACCTGGGCACCATTCCGATCGGGCAAGATTCCTACACCCAGGATGATTTCTTCCCGGTGCTTGGGGGAGCGACGAGTGTGGATCTGCGTGCGGTGGTGCGGTACCCGGCAACGGCAGCGGGCCCAGGAACGCCGGTAGCAGCGGGCCAGCATCCGATCTTCGTGATTGAGCATGGAAATCATTTCGCGTGCGCGGTTGGGAAGGACGGACGAACGACCGCGCAGGAATATGCCGACTATCGGAATGGGATCATTACCTGGGCCCAATTCGTGGCCTGGCAATACGACCACGTCAGTTGTCCGAACCGGACCAAGAACCACGAAGGCTACATGCATCTGCTCGATGCACTTGCGAGCAACGGAATCATAGCGGTGTCGATTGACGCATACGATCTTACGGGTTTCGTTCCAGGGTGGATCACGGAGCGCGGAACATTGATCCTGAAACACCTGGAACTGTGGTCGCATATGAACGATCCGCAGACATTTGCGACCTATCCGGACTTCTTCAACGGGCGATTTGCAAACCATGTGGATCTGAGCAAGATTTCCGTTTCAGGACATTCCCGGGGAGGAGAAGCATCCGTAGCAGCGTACATGCTGAACAATACCTTCACCATCGGTTCGGTGTCTTCGATAGCGCCGGTGGACTTTCAAGGCTACGTGCTTCCGGATGTGCCCTATTTCGTGATTCTGCCTGCGGGGGACGGAGACGTTTACGACCTGAACGGCATCCAGATTTACGATCGTGCGGGCAGCGGGCTCACGCCTCCGGACGCAACACTGAAGAGCGGAATCGACGTGTACGGAGCCAGCCACAACTTCTTTAATACTGTGTGGGCTGCCGATTTCGACGACGGCGATCCGAACCGGCCGGACCTGATTCCTGCTGGCGATCAGCAAAAGATCGGGGAGGCCTACCTGGCGGCCTACGCGCGCATCCATCTGAACAATGAATTGGTGTACATGGACATGATGCGGGGGAAACTGCGGTTCCCGTCGACGGCCGGACGCAAGATCTATCCGTTCCACCATGAGAAGACGAATTCGAAGCTGGAGGACGGAACAAACATGGGTGCGGCGGCCACAGGAGGGGCCGCAGTGGTTTCGGTGAACAATCCATCGGTGCACCAGACGGCGGCGCTGCAAGTGGGCTGGCCCGCAGGGACAGCGACAGTCACATACGCGATTCCGATCGGGAAACGTGATGCGTCGAGTTTCGAAGTTCTTTCGTTCCGCGTGGCGCAGACAAATTCGGCATCCAATCCAGTCACTGGCGATCAGGATTTTGTGGTGGAGTTGCAGGGGGGCGGGAAGACGAAATCAACGTACGCAATCAATTATGGACACATCCCAAGACCGTATGACCAACGCGGCCAGGACGTGATGAGCACGATACGGATTCCGCTTCATTCGTTCATCATGAACAACTCCGGGGTTACGCTGAACAACGTGGATACAATAGTGTTTCGCTTTATGTTCCCGACGCAGGGAGAAATCTATGTGGACGACATTGAGTTTTCTCGATAGAGAGCGACATGCTGTATGCGGCACGGCGCTCGCAATTTTTGCCGGGATGCTTGCGGTTGCAGCATTTGGTGATGAGCGACAAGCGACGACACCGCAGATAGCACCGGATTCCCCGCGCCCAGCGCGGACGCGGCAGGCCGGCGAAGGCCGCGGAGAAGGGCCGGGGGAAACGCATGTGAGGCCGAGCGTGGAACTGAAATCGGTGATCGTGCGGCGAATGGACGAGAAGCGAGCAAAATTGGCAGGCCCGGAATTTGCGAAATCTGCCGAAGAGCCGTATTACATCGAAGTGCAGACACAGACGTCGCTGGGAAACCTGGCGCAGTCGAGCCTGCCCGTGATTCTGCTGAATGGTGAAAACCTGCTGAACACGCGTGCGCTCGGAGACCGGACGCTGGTGGCATTTCTGCCGAATCTCAAGATGCTGAAAGACCTGAACACAGTGGGCGTGGTCTGGCTTGGAGACAAGAAAACGATGAGCAAACGCCCTCTTACGTTCGAGCGGAAAGACGTGGTCCGCTGAAAAGAGTTCACGCGGGCAGGGCTACCTTGTAGCCGGACATTTGGGACGAGATGGATGGAGCGGCGGACATCGGGAAATCCCTGACGGTGATGGAATTTCCTTCCAATGACGCTTTGCCACGCCGGCCTTGCGGGCGGAACCCGTAAAGCGAAAACGCGCAGACTGCGCTCAGGCTGGCGTCGATTTCCCAAACATGGTGATGGTCGACCTGGGGATTCCTCCGGGATTCGGCCCGCTGAGCCAGGACTTGGGGGCCCCACCACGAGAAGAGTGAAGGCCAGAAAAGCGGGCGGCTGGAGAAGTTCAGCCTGACGGCCACGCAGGCGATTCTTTATTTCAATTCATTTGCGCCAGGAGACACGGTCACGCTGAAGCTTAGCCTGAGGGCGAAGTATTCCATCCGCGCGCGAACGTTCCAGATATACATGAGTATTATAACTCGGAGTAAATTCAGCGGCGCGGCCGGTGCAGTTGGAGGTGAGAAAGAGATAGGCGGCCGGTGTCTGCGCCGAAACGACCTCCGCGAACGAAGCAATCGAGTGAAACAGGGGCGCAGCAATGCTGTGCCTCTGCAAAAGCAAGCATTAGGAGCGGAAGAGGACGGATTCGCGCTGGAACATTTTGACGGCGAGGAAGAGCGCGGCGGCGGCGTACACGCAGGTCGAGAGGAAAATGAGGGCAATGGAGTTCCAGTGGTAGGTGCCTGCGACGATGTCTTTGCACACCAAGCTGGTGTTGAGGATCGGAACCAGAGCGAGCTTGGGCGTGAGTTCGACGCCGGGCATGAGGGAAGCAACGGCGGGAATGACAACTACAAAGGTCATGGGAGTGAGGTAGCTTTGGGCTTCTTTATAGCTCTTGGCGAAGAGCGCTATGGTCAGCAGGACCGCGGCGAAAAGAACGGCGAGGGGCAAGGCCATCAAAAACACGGCCAAGACCGTCGGCAAGCCGATGTGAAGCTGCATGACAGAGGCGTCTTTCGCAGACATGGCCCCGGACTTGCCAAGCAAGGCAAAGGAAACACCCATGGAGATCAAGGAGAGGATGGCGGTCGCGAGCGAAGCTGAAAGGACGAGCGAGAATTTGCCGAGCACAAGGTCCATTCTGGAAATGGGGCTGGAGAGAATGGTTTCCATGGTGCCGCGTTCTT